>Ga0206130_10004979_pt1 | contig 15992 bp, 15 predicted proteins | sample Helgoland_Spring_9_FD_148637 | JGI IMG/M metagenome (GOLD analysis project Ga0206130, IMG submission 148637) | Pelagic subsurface seawater microbial communities from Kabeltonne, Helgoland, North Sea - Helgoland_Spring_Bloom_20160512_1 | ecosystem: Environmental > Aquatic > Marine > Epipelagic ... | reverse complement strand
CGCAGCGCGAACTGCTTTTCGATCAACCTGATTGGGGCGCGACACCAACGGAGTGAACGGAGGATCGGTAAAGATTTCGGCGGGTAGTTGACCCCGAAATTCTTCTAATAAGGCGAGTTCGCTGCCTGACAGCACGCCCTCGGACTGCATATTGGAATTTTCCCAAAAGCTGTCAGTGCGCTCATAAAGGCCATAAAATAGTGTGCGATTGGACCATTCGAAGTTGAACATCATGCCGATGGCTTGACGAACGCGAGGGTCCGAAAACTTGTCTTTGCGCATGTTGATCCAAAAACCCTGCGTGCCAGAGGGACGGTCATCTGGAATGGTTTCTTTGATCACAAAACCCTTGTCTATCGCAGAGAAATTATAACTGTTCGCCCAGTTCTTCGATGTGAATTCTTCGTGGAACAGGAAAGAGCCAGCTTTAAATGCCTCTAGCGCGACGGTGCGATCAGTGAAATATTCGTAAAGATAGCAGTCAAAGTTGCCTGACCCCTTGTTATGGGGCAGGTCTTTGGCCCAGTAATTTTCAATTTTGCAATATTTGATCGAACGGCCCGGTTTGATGTCGCTCGCCGTGTAACCACCCGATGTAACTGGCACATCGATGGTGCTTTCGCCGAAATCTCTGTCCTCGTAATAATGTTTCGCTAGGATCGTGAGGCCACCGGCTTGTGCAGGTAAATCGCGTGTATTTACGCCGTCTTTGAAGGTGAATTTAACGCGGTGACTATCAAGCGCTTCGACTGTTTCAAAATCTTTGTAGATGATTTTGTAAACTGGGTGGCCTTTTTCCATCAGGATGTCGAAGGAAAATACCACGTCTTGCGCGGTGATGGGGTGGCCGTCTGAAAAGGTTGCCTCGGGCCGCATGTTAAAAATCGCCCACTGGCGGTTTTCGGGGTATTCTATGGTTTCTGCGACATAGCCATAAATACTGTCGGGTTCATCGCCTGAACTGGTCATCAGGCTGGAATACATCAAGCCGAGGCCTTGCGCGGGATTGCCTTTCAGAATGAACGCATTGAGGCTGTCAAAGGTGCCCGATGCACCCGAGCCAAGGAACGAAATAGTTCCGCCCTGGGGGGCGTCTGGATTTACGTAATCCCAATGTTTGAAATCAGCCGGGTATTTCAATTCGCCAAATGTAGAAATGCCGTGCGATTTAGTAACTTTGTCCTGAGCGTTTGCAAGGGTTGCCCCAAGCGCCAACGCGATAAAAACAAAACTTGCAAAAAAGATGCTGCGCATAGGTGTTTTGGATGCCGCCGCAGTCTCTGCTTTTGGTTGCCCCATAAAGTCACCCTCCCTGTTTGGCGAAATAATACATCTTGGTTAATAAATAGGTAAATCTAGTCGTTCGTAAACAGCAACACGCAATACTGTGAGTTTTGTTTCGAATTTCCAACCGCATAAGCAAAAGGCCGCCCCAGTGGACGGCCTTTGATGTTCGATTTGATCCGTTTATTTCAGCGTTTCAAGATATTTGATCACGTTTGCACGATCCATTTCTTTTTTCAGACCTGCAAAGCTCATCTTTGTTCCGTTGATGTAAGCCGATGGTTTGATCAGAAACGCGTTCAGGCTTTCAAAGTCCCAGTCGCCTTCAAAGGATGCCATCGCACCAGAATATTCGTAGCCTGCAACACCGCCAATGCGACGATCCAAAACATTAAACAAATATGGACCAGTGCCGTTCGCGCCGTCTTCAACTTTGTGACAGGCTTTACACTTTGAGAAGATTTTCTTGCCTTTGCCAGCATCTGCGGCGGCCATCATTTCGTCCAGTGTCATGACTGGTTCGTCACTGCTGCCAGTTTCAACTGCTGCAACTTCGATTGGATAGCCCGAGACGTGCTCTTCGCCGTCGCCGTGACCACTGCTGCCAACGTGGTACATCGTTTCAGCGGCCCAGCCAGCCAAAAGAAAAACGAGCAACGCTGCGCACAGGCCGCCGACGATTTTGGTTGATTCCATTGTATCCATGGTTCTGCCTTACCTAAGCTGCGGGACAAGTTTCCCACACATTCTATTCCGCCGCACTTCTAGCGCCTTCCCCTAGCAACTTGCAAGGTGTACATACCGCGACGAAACGCCCTTATGGGCGAAAAATAGTGGTTTTTGAGGGTTGCAAAGAAAATGGTCACAAAAGCGAGCAAGATTGCCTTCCAAGGAGAACTTGGCGCGTATTCTCATCAGGCCTGCGTTGAGGCGTTTCCGGATGCCCAAGTTGTGGCCTGCAAAACCTTCGAAAGTGCTATCGCAACGGTGAAACGGGGCGACGCTGATCTGGCGATGCTGCCTGTCGAAAACTCGACCTATGGGCGTGTGGCAGACATGCATTATCTGCTGCCCGAAAGCGGATTGCATATTATTGGCGAGCATTTTGTGCGGGTGCATATCAATTTGATGGGTGTGCCAGGGGCTACGTTAGATGGGATTACATCTGCCAAAAGCCATACGGTATTGCTTGGGCAATGTCGGAGGTTTTTGAATGAACACAACATGTTGCCAATGGTTGGTGTCGATACTGCAGGGTCGGCGCAAGAAGTCGCTGCTGCTGGCGATCCATCAATGGGTGCGTTGGCTGGGGATTTGGCTGCAGAGATTTATGGCCTCGAAGTGCTGGCCCATCATATTGAAGACAACCAAAATAACACGACGCGATTCTTGGTAATGTCGCCTGACTCTCAGATTGCGCAACAATCGGGTGATGAGCTTATCACCACGTTTGTTTTCCGTGTTCGCAACATTCCAGCCGCCCTTTATAAGGCGCTGGGCGGGTTTGCGACGAACGGGGTGAATATGGTGAAATTGGAAAGCTATATGGGTGGCGCGTTCACCGCGACGGAGTTCTATGCCGATATTGTTGGGCATCCCGAAGATCCGCCTGTGCAGCGTGCCCTAGAAGAATTGGCGTATTTTACCGATAATTTGGAAATATTGGGCGTTTACAAAGCGGATCAGTCGCGCAGTTAGCGGGATTTATTGTAGTTGTTTTCGATGTAATTCGCGTAGGTCCAAAACCGATGGTTAAACTTGCGATTCATGCTGTTTTTAGCCAGCTTTGCCGACTGCAATATGAGCCGCGCAGAGATGGTTTTTGGTTTCAAAACGGTGGTCACTTTGATGCGGGATTGCTTGCGGGTTAGTGCCATTGATTCCATTGTAGCGAAAGCTTCGATGCCAGATGATTTTACAAAGAATTTCAGTAGGTTATCGGGTCTGTATTCGGTGAGTTCGATCCGTACTTTGCGCCGTTTTCCACGCAAATCACCCGAAACATTCCAAGTCATTCCTGTGGCTTTCTCGGCTAAGGTATCTTCGCGATCAACATCTGCGCCAGTGCGTAATGCGTAGGATTCGTAGCTTTCGAAATCCGACAGTTGTTGGAAGACAAAATCGAGCGGGGCATTGACGTCTTGAACGCTGGAAAACTGCATAATCGAAGGCCTGTGCTATCTATCCGACTTCGCGAATCGGTTGGCGCTAATCTAGTGTGTCAGATAACCAGTTGTGAATTAAAAAATGCGCAATGGAGCCTTTGCGTGCAGGTTTGAGCGCCGGATTCTCGCCATGTGTTGCCGCAAAGACCTCTTCTCTGGTGAACCAACGCGCGTCCTCTATCTCTTTGGGATCAATGGTGATTTCGGTGTTTTCAGCCTCCGCTGCGCAGCCAATCATCAGGCTTGCAGGGAAGGGCCAAGGTTGGGATGAAAGATAGCGCACTTTTCCCAATCGAATGCCGCTTTCTTCAAAAACCTCGCGTCGTGCGGCGGCTTCCATGGTTTCACCCGGTTCCATAAACCCTGCGAGAAGGGAAAACATACCGTCTGGCCAGCCAGGAGAGCGACCCATGAGGACAGAATTTCCCTTTGTTGCCAATACGATAACAACTGGATCGGTGCGTGGGAAGTGATGCGCGCCACAGCTTGGGCAATCACGTTGCCAGCCTGCCATTTCGGGCGCAGATTTTTCACCGCATTTGGCACAAAAGCCGTGGATTCGGTGCCATTCAAAGATGCCGCGCGCGGTAGCGGCGAGCTCAGCATCACGCGGTGTGAGTTTAGCCATGATTCCGCGCAATTCAGTGAATACCTGCGTTTCGGGAAATCCTGGATAGCGATTTTGGCTAGGGTCAAAGAAATTTGCCAGCGCTGCGTCGTCTATCATCGGGTCTTTCCACGGGGAAATATCATGTGCGAAAATAGCTGTGCCGTCTTCCTCAATACCAATGAAAATTGGTTCACTTACGGCTTCAGACAGCACCGCATGGGTGGGATCAAGACGCATTATCTCTTTGGTTTCAAAGTCAAAAAGCGGTTTTCCGCGCCACAGAACAATGGCTTTGCCTGACGTGCGAAGCGCATCTAGTTTTGCGGGATCTTCGCGGTGATGTGCCGCGCGTTCAAGGCCTGAGCCGCCAAAAGTTACGTCTTCTGCGTTTAACATTTTTATTCCAGTCTTTGCTTAGACAAACTTGTGACATGCAGCGCAAAGGGTTGCAATCGTGACCTTGGCAAGTGGGTTTTTTGATACTATATGGTTCCTTGAGAGGTTGGCGCGGGCGAGCGCCTCGCCAACCCGGCCAGGTCCGGAAGGAAGCAACCGTAACGAGTCCCGTTTGGGTCGTTGTCCAGCCTCTCACCTTACCCAAGCGTTAAGTGCTGTGCGTTAATTTTGGGGTATCTCAACAAATTGAAAACGTATGGCAGGTGTCTGCAAAACGTATGGAATGCGTCGGGCAAACGTATGGCACTTTGCCATACAAATTGGCGTTAAGATGTGTTGCGTTCAATCGCGCGCGCGATCCATCATTTCACGAATTTTGGTCAGATGAGGAACCAGTTCCGCAATCGTTTCTGGATCAACTTGTGACACGAAATTTGCCATGTCGGGGGCAAGGGCCGCGCGGGTTTGACCAAGAAGGATTTGAGCAGTATCGGTGATCGTGACCGTTTTCGAACGACCGTCATTCGGATTTGGACCGATGGCGACAAGCCGATGTTTTTCGAGGACCTTGAGCATGTGGGTCATCGTGGTTTTGGGCTGTTGGAAAGCGGTGGCCAATTGCAGCGGCGTTTCGCCCTCAACGCGGCGGCTGAGATGGGCCAAAATACCGAAATGCACGTTCGTAAGGTTGTGGGGAAGGTGGGCTTCCACCAGTTTTGCGGACAACTGGTGGATAATGCCGACTTCGGTGAAAAACTGAAACAGATGTTGGCCCTGTTCGGGCGTCAGTTTTGCTTTGGTCGTTTCAGGTTTCATTCAAAATCTTTGCTTCAAGAGGCCATCGAGGCGTTTTGATGGCGTTTGTTCCATACCCCAGTCGCCCAAGCATTTGCACGGTTTGCCCCTCGCTCGCAAGCAATTGGTGTGTGGTTTTGTACAGTGCGGCCATCTCTGCGTATTCTTGAATGGCTTGGCTGACAGGTTGCAGGCCAAGGCCAAGTTCGGTGATTTTGAGGTGCATGCGCAGCCAGCGCCGACCAGTTTCGATTTGATCAAGCCGCGTGTTTGTTTCGGTGGTGAGGTACACAAAAGCGGGTGTCGAGGCGAAGTTTGCGTTGTTCTGTTCGATCACGCCCCGAAAGGTGGGATGGCTGGTATCCATCAGAATTTCGTCGGTGATGTAGCCCGACATTTTTCCCAAATCAAAGATGGCGCCTTGCATTTCGAGGCCGTCAGGATTGGCGTTGATTTCGCGTTTGCCGATGCGCATGACATCGACGCTTTCTTTAAGCGTGCGCGGCGTGAGCAGTTCGATTTCGAGGGCTTGCGTGACGATTTTGCGAATTTCGCTGGTTTTGGCGGGGTCGGTTATGACGTTTGCGTAATCGGCAAGCGCGGCAATGGCATCGGGGGCGACGGGTTCGCCAGAATAGAGGCCTTTGTCGCAATGGCGGTGCAGGACTTGCGCCGCAAGTGGGTCTGGTGTGGCACCTTTGGTGAAAACGGCACGGGCAATTGGACCAGTTTCCCCGTCGGGGAATAAGGTGAGGTCGATGGCATACCCATCTGCGCTGGCGGCGATCACCATTTGTTCGACAAAACAGCCCATGCCGATGAAAATCTGGCGATGGAACGGGTCTGTCATCGGCAATTCACGGGTTTCGTCGCGGTGAATGATGACCGTGTCATCCCCATCAAGTTCGATCAACCACGGCTGAAGGTTGTGTGGATTTGGCGCAAGAAGGGCGTGGGCAAGCGCGCGGCGGCGCGGTTCGGTATAGCTGGTGGCCATGCCCCAAGGCGCGAGGGCCTTTGTGGGGGTGCGGGTAAGGCCAAAGGTTGTAGCACCTGCGGCGGCGAGGATTGTCCCGCCCCCGAGGATTTTGAGGAATTTGCGTCTTGAGGGTTTTGGCTGCGGGGTCATTTTGCGAATCTCCATTTAATGCGATATCGTACTAAATATGGTGCGATATCGCATTAGTCAAGAGTGGTAGGTATTTTGAGACCATTGAAACGGGGTTAGCGCGAAGCCCAGATACGTTGGGGCTCTGTTTCCACTGCAAGCGGGCGCACGGCGCGAATTTGTGCCAGTGCGTCATCGGGTTGGATGCCGCGCTCGACCATCAGGCGCATTATTGCCATGCCTGATCGACCTTGTCCGCCGTAACAATGGGCGAGGACTTTGCCGCCTTGATCGAGGATTTCATGGGCGCGTTTTGCGGCGTCGGGCCAGAGGTTTGCAGTTTCGTTGTTGGGTGCCCCGAAATCCTCAATTGGAAGGTGGCGCCAATCAGTTCCTGCGTCAGACAGACGGTTTGGCAGATCGGTGGCGTTTACTTTTGCCAGTTCCGCCGCTGTTGTCATGGTCAGGACGAGATCGGGGTTCCATTGAAGGAGGGTTGTCATGTCGGCGTCGAATTGCCCACCGCGCCCTGGGATTGGGGAAATTGCGAGTGTTCCCCGTGAAAGGGGGACAGGGTATATGGCGAAGTTGGACATGATGCTTTAGGGTTCTTTAAGGGACACGAATCTTATCAGTTCAGGGCGGATAATGGCGGACGACGACACCACGGGTGCAAAAACAGGCTATCAGGTTTTGGCGCGAAAGTATCGCCCAGCCACGTTTGAAGATTTGATAGGCCAAGATGCGATGGTGCGCACGCTGAAAAACGCGTTTGAGGCGGATCGGATCGCCCATGCGTTTGTGCTGACGGGTATTCGTGGCACGGGTAAAACGACGACGGCGCGGATCGTGGCCAAGGGCATGAATTGTATCGGTGCGGATGGCACCGGTGGGCCAACGACAGAACCGTGCGGCGTTTGCGATATGTGTACGTCGATTGCGGATGGTCGCAATGTGGACGTGATGGAGATGGATGCGGCATCCAATACTGGTGTCGCAAATATCCGCGAGATTATCGACAGTGTGCATTACCGTGCGGCGTCGGCGCGGTTTAAGATTTATATCATTGATGAGGTTCACATGCTATCGACAGGGGCGTTTAACGCGCTGTTGAAGACGCTGGAAGAGCCGCCAGAGCATGTGAAATTTATCTTTGCGACGACGGAAATTCGCAAAATTCCTGTGACAGTGCTGAGCCGTTGTCAGCGGTTTGATCTGCGCCGTATTGAACCAGAAGTCATGATCGCGCATCTGGAAAAAATCGCTGGACTGGAAAATGCAACGGTTGCGGGTGATGCGTTGGCGTTGATTTCGCGCGCGGCCGAGGGGTCGGTTCGGGATGCGATGTCTTTGCTCGATCAGGCGATTGCGCATGGTGTTGGTGAAACCACGGTTGATCAGGTTCGCGCCATGTTGGGGTTGGCGGATCGGGGTCGCGTGCTCGATCTGTTTGATCTGGTGATGAAGGGCGATGCCGCCGGCGCGTTGCAGGAATTGTCTGGGCAATACGCTGAGGGTGCAGATCCGATGGCGGTGCTACGCGATTTGGCGGAGGTGACGCACTGGGTTTCTGTGATCAAGATTTCACAAGACGCGGCGGATGATCCGACGGTTGGACCAGATGAACGCACACGTGGGATTGCAGCGGCCGAGGCCTTGCCGATGCGGGCAATGACGCGGATGTGGCAGATGTTGTTGAAGGCGTTGGAAGAGGTTTCAATCGCACCAAACGCGATGATGGCAGCCGAAATGGCGATCATTCGTCTGACCCATGTTGCTGAACTGCCAAGCCCCGAAGAATTGGTGCGCAAGTTGCAATCCAACCCGCCGTCGATGCCACCAAGTGGAGGGGGTGGTGCAAGCCCGCCCATGCCTACAGGTGGTGGCACGGTTGAGCATGGCGGCACAATTGGTGGTGCGCCAAATGGCGGGCCAGTTGCAATGATTGCGGGCGGTGGTGCCGTGCAATTGGGACAGGTCGATGAGGCGCAAGCCTTGGCGCGGTTTGTACGTTTCGATCAGGTGATTGATTTGATCCGTGCGCGGCGCGATATGAAATTATTGGTCGAAGTAGAACAACATCTGCGGTTGGCGAAATATTCACCCGGACGGATCGAATTTCAGCCAACAAACGACGCGCCGACAGATTTGGCAGCCCGATTGGCGCAGCGATTGCAGCTGTGGACAGGTGTGCGCTGGGGCGTGTCGGTTGTGTCTGAGGGCGGTGGTGACACGGTTTCTGAACAAAAGGTTGCCCATCGCAACGATCTGGCAGGGCGTGCAATGCAGCACCCGCTGGTGGCTGCTGCATTGCTGCGGTTTCCAGGATCAGAAATTCGCGACATCAAATCGCTCGAGGAAATTACAGCCGATCCAGAAGAAGAGCTGGAAGCGCAAATGCTCGATGATGAATGGGATCCGTTCGAGGACGATTGATATGCGCCACGATTAGTCGATTGATGGCCATGCGTCTGGGTCAATGTGGCCGAGTATTTCAAATTCACCGGTCGCCAGTGGTTTCAAAATGTACATCACACCTTGGGGTTCTGGATAGATGCCCGTCGCGGCTTCGAAGGGGTCGTCGTGCCCAACAATAACTGTGTTTGTTTGCGCAGTTGGCTGCTTAGTCAACAGAGGTAGCGTGTTGTTTCGCATTTTGAGGGTCTGTTCGGGAGAATAGGTTTCTGCCTTTTCGAAGTTCAATGCCGCTGTCTTTTCGTAATGACCAAACGCCAAATCGGCGGTTTGCCATGCGCGGCAATATTGGGATGTTGTGACATCGCCGATAGGAATGTTATGGGCCGCAATTGCAGCACCGATGGCCTTGGCTTGTGCCCAGCCAGATTCCGAGAGTGTGCGTTGTGTCGCGCAATTCGTTGGATCAGCGGTAAGTTGATCAGCGTAATCTTTTTCGGTTTTTGCGTGGCGAACATAAAGCACGTATCCACCCGATTTAAGAGAATCAATTAACGTGGTTTGATCTGTGTCAGCCTGTGATTGGATTGGTGAGAAAAAAAGAGCGACAAGTGCTAACGAGCGAAGAAACATGGGAGGTCCTTTTGAGTGCGTTTAGCAGTGCTTTGAGCAAAGCAATATTCACGCGGTTTGGAAGGTATTGGATGGGGATGGCTTGGTTTGCAAGTAAAGGGAAGCAAGACCTGACTATGTCCAGAAGAGAACAGTTCCAAAGGGATGTCAATATTAACTGATAAAAATAGTCAATTAATATTGTTGGCTGTTTTCGGAGCGAAAACCTCAACCAGTGCTGCGCTCATGACCAGTGTCGCGCCGATCAATTCAGGCCAGCCGAACGGTTCTGAAAGGAACCATGCGCTGGTGGCAAGGCCAGAAATAATCTCGCCTGTAAGCAGAAATGCCAGTGTGGTTGGATTGACGCGGCGCGCGGACCAAAGCGTGGCGATCAACACCGGTGCGATGTAAAATGCGCCTGACACTGTAAGGAGTTGGGCGGCGTAGATCGGCTCGCTTGGGGTGGGTAGAGCATGGCCGTAAAACAGCGTTAGAAGTAAACCGACCACAAATGCAGCCGTGCAGGCAAACAGGCTGAGTGTGCGTGCGCCGATGTCTTTGCCTGTGAACACAAGCGTGGAGCCAACTGCCCAGCACAGGCCAGACGTAAGCGCCATGCTGTCCCCTGAGTTCCAGTCTGAGAGCGTAACTTCGCCGCGAAAGATAAACACGACGCCGATGCCTGCGAACAAGAATGCAAGCGCGTTGATCGGGTGGAAACGGCGGCCCATGAACATGCATTCAATCGCGATGGCCCATGCTGGCGCGAGGTAGAACAGCAGGACAGAGCGCACGACTGTGGTTTCGGTAATGGCAATTGAGTACAGCATCATTGCACTGCCAACGAGCGCGCCACTGAGCAAGGCACGGGCGTCAAGGGGTGTGTCGCGTTTGCCTGTGAAAAAGAGAATTAGCAGAATAGGAAGGGCGCCCAAAAACATCGCGGTCCCTGCCCATGTGCTGAAAAAACCAATACCCACGAGAGCGCGGACGGGTATCCACCACAGTCCCCACAAAAGTGCGGAACCAAATGCGAGCCACAAGGGAAATTTTGCAGTTGAGATCACGGGCGGGCCTTTGTCACAGTCAGTTTGTAATGCTGTAACGAAAATTTTCGCGCAAGTAAAAATGCGTTGCATCTGAATGATCAAGGGGCTCGCCGCCCCCTTGGCCTTTGGCCAATTCACCGCAGATATTTTTGCTCAAAAGAAATGAAGTGCGCTCTGGCATCGAAGCAAAATTTTCACCAAGAAGGATGCACAGAGCGGCTTCTTCGTCGGCGGTCATCGGCTTCTCAGCCTGTACCGCGTGTTTGAGTAAAACTTGAAATAGTTTCTTTTGAGTTAAAATATCTCGGGGTCTGGGGCTGGCCCCAGTTATCGGATTAGCCCCGTACCGTTGGCAGGCGGCCCAGAACATCAATGCCTTGTTGATTCCAGAAATGTAGAAGGTCGATGAATATCCAGTTTTCGGTGAGTTTATCGCCGTCACGGCGGTAAATGTCGATAACGCGCATGTCGGCGGGTTTGCCAGTGGCGGGCATGCCCATGAAGCCGCCGGTGGGTTCTAGGGTTAGGTTGGGCCAGCCAAAGAAGCCACCGAAGTTACCCTCAGCCATGCGGCAGATGTGGCCGTTGAAAATGCGATCTTTGAAGCCTGCGCGAAATGGGCCTGCGTGTTGTTCGGCATAACGTTCAATTGTGTAGGTCGCACCGATGCCAGCGGGCCCCCACCAGATCATGTCTTCGTTCCAGCTGCGGCGCAGTTCATCGACGAGCGGTTCTTCGCGCCCACCAGTCCATGTTTTGATGTCGTTGACCATGAAATCGACGGCGGCCATTGTTTTGGCGCCCTCGGATGGGTCTTGGGCGTCGAACAGGAGACCAGCGTGGGTTTGCGGGCCTGGCTGAATGTTATGCGCGCCAGTTTGCGGCGAGAACGGGTTTTGGCCCGCTTGGATCATCAGGTGCGGGATGTCAAAGAACATGGCTGTTTCAACGATTTTGCCGTTCTGCACGCGATTAAATTCGCAATAGCGCAGGAAAACCATTTTTCCAGTGGGGCGAATGCCGAGCCATGCGTGATCGAACAAGCCCATCAAGTGGCCCATGCTGACGACCCAGACTCCGCCGTTTTCGAGCGTATTTGCACCTGCCATGAAGATGTCTTGGCGGCGTTGTAGATGGGTTAGGGATTTGCGAAGAGGTTGCCAGAAATTTGTGGCGACATCTGAGCCTGAAGTTTGTTCGTTGAACGGATGGAAGCCGCGCCAGAGGTACTCTTCTTCGATGTAGCGATCCATTACGGCTGTCAGGTTTGCGTCTTGTGCATCAAGCGCAGCGTAATAGTCGCGCACCAGCGCTTTTTCGGATTGGAAATCGGTCATTTGGTTTCTTTTACGGTGTTTCGATGTCTGCGAACAGGTCGTTGCCAAGTTGCTTGAGCACATCGGGAATGTCTACGAAAACCCAGTTTTCGACCAATAAGTCCCCTTGCGGAGTTTTATCGCGTCGCCACCAATCGCAGACGCGCATGTAGAGGCGTTCGTCGGTAGGGGCTTGGTCGAGAAAGGGTTTGATCTGGATCATGTTGAGCGAGGGCCAGCCGCCAGAGCAGACGTAATCACCATCGCCAAAACGGGTGAAGTGGCGGGTTTTGCTGCCCGGTATTGTGCCGCCGATCCATTCGGAAAACGCGCCTTCAAACGGGACTTGAAAGCCCGCGAAATCCTCAATGCCTATGAAGCTGCCAAAGGCGGCGGGGCCGTACCAGAACATGTTGTCATGCCAATAGGGGCGCCATGCCTCGTCTTTGGTCGCAAGGCTTTGCAGCATTTTGGTGACCATTTCATATGAACTTTGCGAGCGGGTCGGGTCATTTTCATGCCATTGGTGTCCGTCGTGTTTTGCGGGGCCAGCCAAATACCCTGTGTAGCCGCGTTTGATGCCCGGGCTGGATTTAACCGGCCACTGGCCTGCGGCGATCATCAGTTCGGGGAGGTCAAAGAAGATGTAGCTTTCGACGGCTTGGCCGTTTTCCATGCGGTGAAATTCGCCAAAGCGCAGATGCGCGAGTGTGTTTGTGGGCTGGATGCCGAGCCACGGCTTTTTGAAGGTGCCTGTGTAATAGCCAGTGTTCGTGACCCATTCGGCATTTTCATAGTCACCGCCAAAGGCGATGTAGTCTGTGCGGCAGAGGTTCTCGAAAGCGTCTTGCAGGGATCCGAGGACGCGGTGAATGTAGGCGCCTGCGCCGGCGACCTTGTTAAAGGGGTGCACCACATTGATGTCGGCGTTTTCAGCGTAAAACGTGTTTACGGCATCGGCGTACCCGTCGGCTGATGGGTAGCCGTAGGCGTCGCAGTAGCGTTTGAGCGCGGCCTTGTTTGGATGCACGATTTACCCTTTCACCGCGCCTGCGGTCAGGCCAGACACGATTTGGCGTTGGAAGAACATCACCAGCACGAAAAGGGGTGCGGTGGCAGAAACCACGGCGGCGACGGCGAACATGACGTTGCCTTCGGTTTGGGTGGTGCCCATGAAGGCGGCGATGGCTGGAACCATTGTGCGGTTTTCTTCGGCGAGCAGCAGGGTTGTCACCGCAAAATCGTTGTAAGCCAGCAGGAACGAAAACAGACCCGTGGTTATGACGCCTGGCCACATGACAGGGATGATCACATAACGGAAAGCTTGGAACCGAGTGCAGCCATCGACGATTGCGCTTTCGTCAAGTTCCTTGGGGATTTTCTGAAAGAAAGAGTGCAGCATCCACAGCGTAAAGGGCTGGTTGATGGCCACAAGTACGATGATGGTTGTGGGCAGAATGCCCCAGACGTTCCAATTGAAGAACTGCAACAGGTAGCCAGACACAAGCGTGATGGGCGGCATGGCGCGAAAGATCAGTGCAGCGATGAGAAGCCAGAACACGTATTTGAATCCTGAACGGGACAGAGCGTAGCCGCCGAGAGTTCCAAGCGTTAGGGAGATGGTTACTGTGAAGAAACAGACAATGGCGGTGTTGATGACGGAGCGCCAAAATTCCTCTTGTACCCAAGCGCCGTGATAGCCTGCGCCAGTAAAGGGAGAGCCATATTCAACTGTGGTGCGCGCACCCGTCAGAGCGTTTGTCCAATCTGCCTTGGAGAAGAAATCAAGTTCTACCTTAAAGCTGCCCCAGAGAGTCCAGATGAAGGGAAAGGCGGCGAGGATCAGCCAAATCACGATGAAGCCCGTGGAAAACAGGCTGAGCGCGAGTGGTTTTTTGTTCAATTGAGAAGCCATGATTTACGCCTTTGAATTGAAGTCGCGCCATGTGCGAACCAGCACGGGCGAAAGAAGGATGGACACACCAAGGATGGTCAATACGGATGTGGTTGCCGCAGAGGACAAGAGCTGTGTTTCACCGTTCAGGTCGTTCAAAATGATCCACGACAGCGATCTGGCGTGGGCTTCGGCGTTAAAGCCGATGATCGGTTCGAGAACGCGGAAGTTATCCATGATTTGAATGAGCGCCACAAAGGTCACGAGCGGCATGATGTGGGGAATAACCACGTAGCGGATTTGTTGCCAGCGGGTTGCGCCATCAATGCGGGAGCTTTCAAGTGTGTCTTGGGGCAGAGTTTGAAGGCCCGCGTAAAAGACCACGAAGGCAAAGGGTGCCGAGTGCCAGACGCCATAAACGATTAACATGATCCATGTGAGGCCAGTTGATGCCTTTAGCGACAGGTCGGGGTCATCTGCCATCCATTGTAGGAAATTCCCAAGCACGCCACGGCTGTCGACCATCCAGAACAGGATAAGCGATCCGATGAGCGGGGTGACGATCATCGGTAGGAGCGAGAAGAATATCACCAGACCTTTGAGGTGGCGATGAAGCGAGTTCACGGCCACGGCGATGGCAAAGCCAAGGATGATCAACAACGGTGTGACGGTGAATGTGTAGGTAAGCGTGAAGCCCATCGCGCGGTAAAACGGCAGGTTGTTTATCGTCTTAAAGAACGCGCCCATGCTGTCAGTGCTGCGCCAAGCGGCGGCAACTTCGGATGTGGCGAGGTGGCCGCGATCAAGATAGATTTGCAGACCGACGAACTGACCCAGCGGTTTTGCTTCGCGCAGGGCGGCGGTAGCGTCTTGGTCGATTGTTGTTTCTGTGGTGCAGCCAAAGGGGCCGCAATTTTCGGATTCGACAAATACGGCTTCGTGCGGGGTGAAGACGGATTGAGAAATAACCGAAACGATTGGGAAAGCGATGAACAAAAGCATCGCGAGACCAGTGGGCAGGAAAAACCAAAAGAATGTTGAGTGACGCATGATTTCCTCGGCTGCCAAAGGGGAGGGACGTGGTGCAGAGAGGGGAGGCCCCTCTCTGCGTGTTTTTTAGCTTACTTCAAGAAGCCGCTTTCTTTGGCGGCAGCGGTGTAGGCTGCTTCGGCATCTGCCAACGCTTGTTCCGCGCTTTCTTTGCCTTGCATGAAGTCAGACAGTTCTGCGCCAAGTGCTGTGTGCAACAGACCTTGGTACGGCAGCATTGGGTATGGCACGGAGCCAGATTGCGCTGCGGCGAAAACGCCAGTTGCTGCGGGTGTTGGGGTGTAACCGTCGATCAACCAAACAGCCTCAGTGGATGTTTTGTCGTTCAGCATTTCTGGGCGGATCGCATGGGTCAACGCGATGAACGTCGCTTCTGCTTCTGCGTCAGAGATGTTTTTGGCCACGGTCCAGCCGTCCCACCACAATGTCGTTGCAGGAGTGGAGCCACCGGCAACGGTCATCGGGCCAGCGATTGCCATGCCGTCTTTGACTTCTTGAGAAACGCCGTCTGCATCTGTCAGAGTTGCAGCGCGTGAGCCCCACATGTTCATCAGAGCCACGTTACCCGCGCGATATTCTGCGTTGGTTGCGTTTGAATCGTGGGTCAGGAAGTCTGGGTTCATGTATTCAGACAAGGATTTCATCATGTTCAGAGCAGCAACGCCCTGTGCATTGTTGATGGAAGCCTCAGCGGAGCCGTCCTTGAAGAATTTTCCGCCTGCACCGATGTACATGTTGTTAAATTCTTGGGCCAAGTTCCAGCCTGCTTTGTACGCGCCGCCGATTGGGTTTTCCATGATGCCCATTTCGCGGATTTTTGCAGCAGCTGCCAACATGTCTTCGTATGTTGCAGGGGCGTCCATGCCGATTTTTTCCAGCACGTCTTTGCGATACACGAGGTGCTGTGCGTTTGCCATGAAGGCAACAGCCATGATTTTTCCGTTGATGGTGATCAACTGGTTTTTCTTGAGGTCAGCGCCGTGTTTGGCAACCAGATCATCCAGCGGGCGGATCACGTCTTCGTTCATCAGGTTCACGATGGACGAGTTGGCAACGATAGCAGAGGTGTATTCTGCCGGGTTGCCTTGCATGCCAGCAAGGTTGATTTTCTGGTGATCAGCTGTGAGGTTTGTTTTCACCTCGCCGCCAGAACATTCTTGTGCGCCTGCGCCCACTGTTTGAATGGCTGGAAACTCGTTGCCGACGATGTTGACGCGGGCCGAGATATCACAAGCCAGTGCGGCCGATGCTGAGATGGTTGCGAGCGCTGTCGCCGCCATCAGGTTTTTCATAAT
>Ga0206130_10004972_pt1 | contig 16002 bp, 10 predicted proteins | sample Helgoland_Spring_9_FD_148637 | JGI IMG/M metagenome (GOLD analysis project Ga0206130, IMG submission 148637) | Pelagic subsurface seawater microbial communities from Kabeltonne, Helgoland, North Sea - Helgoland_Spring_Bloom_20160512_1 | ecosystem: Environmental > Aquatic > Marine > Epipelagic ... | reverse complement strand
CTCAAGTCGGTGTGCTCCAGCCCGGTGAAACATTAGGATATTCGAGGGCGTTTAAAGCAATAGAAATCACTCATTATGCCACTTTACCTGTGGGCTATGCGGACGGCTTACAGCGCAGTTTATCGCTGGGTAAAGGAGCAGTATACATTCGAGGAAAACGTTGCGCCATTTTAGGCAGCGTTTGTATGGACATGGTTATGGTTGAATTAGGTGATTTACAAATCACTCCTGGAGAAGAAGCCGTCCTCATAGGCCTAGAGCAATCGGCGGAAACAATGGCAAATGATGCTGGAACTATTTCCTATGAAATCTTAACGGGGCTTGGTGCTCGAATTCCGCGTCTGTATTTGCAGGATTAAAAACGCAAGTAAGAATACACCTGCTTGCCTTTCCAATAAACTTTCTGTCATTCCTGTGAAGAAAAACAATGCCCAAGCATAACGCCAGGGTCCTTGCGACTGCAAGAATCCTACGGCAAATAGAAACAGCAGTAATATAACACCGACGATCCCACCTTCTGCGAAGTTCTGCAGAATCATATTGTGAAAATCGTATTTGAATTCGTGCAGGTAATACGGCTCTTTTTTCTTGTAGAATACCGCATCGCATGATTGAAGTGCCTCGTGCAGTAGTTCATCGCCGGCTCCGTTTCCCACTCCGATAATAGGGGATTCATTCGCTACATTCCAGCCGTATTTCCATAAATAGACTCGGTGGTTGGTTTGCTTGCCATCAACCATTCCATCGATACTGCGCCATTCATTTTTAAGATCAGTAAGTCGTCTTGATGTTCCGGGCAATACGGCCATGAGCGTCACCATGGTTATGATAATTCCGGCTGCCCAGAGACTCGCCTTTTTCTTGTTTGCGATTTTTCCCCGCAGTAAGTCCAGCGTGCGCACGAGAATAAAAACAGGTAGGAGCAAAAGGTGAATGCGTGCACTGAGCATGATGCAGCCGAAGAGTAGCCATACAATTAATAACGCATGAAGAAGCTTGCGTTTTTTGCTCACATCGTCCCAGAGGTATGCCTCAAGAATAAAAGCGGCAACGAGCAGGTAGAGGCTCTGGTAGTGAATGCCTAATCGGCCGCCTAATTCAAGGTCATTGTATTGCACCCATCCGTACTTGAATACACTTTCCGCGACTGTCCAACTCCACGCCACCACGGTGGCATAGGCAAAAATCAGTGCCCAATTTTTATACATTTTGACCTCCATTCCCTTCGGCTTGGAACCCACGATAAGCCCCATCAGCACGACTGGAAGAATCATGACTACATCTTGCCAGCCTTCACTTCGATAAGTACTCCACCAAATACTGATCAGTTCCCAGTCAAGGAAAGCTGCAGAGGCTAGGAGCAGCCATTTATTGGAGTGCCAGTTGCCCTGGATTAGAAGTGCAATTCCGACCAAAATGAGCCCGTAAAGCGGACTGAGCCACTCGAAAGCGAAGGGCAGAAGAATCGCTGAAACAGCACCAGAGTATAAAAGAAAAGTTCGGTTTTGCATTTAAAGTGTAACGCTCAGAAGTTCCGACAGCGTCTGTGGGTTTAAAACAATTTCTGCTGCACGTGCAATAACTTCATCTTTTTGCAATCCGCGTTCAAGCGCACCGGGCATAGAATATTTACGTTGAATGAGATAATCGGAGAGGTATTCACTGATCGCTTCTTTTTCGGATTCTAATACATGGTCTTTACGCGCTTTGATATTGTCAAGAATGGGTTTTAAATCTTCCGCACCTAAATAATCCATGTCGCCGGCCAATTCTTGCAAATCCTTTAAACGTAGCTCGCTAATGCTCTCGTAGGTGAATTCTTCCTTGTTTAGAAAATTAGCGAAATCGGTCCATATGGCATCATTAATTTCATAGTCTCCGACAGTTATATCTGCTGGAATTTTTCCAATAGTACGTGCAGCAAATTGCAAGTCCAAACCTTCAGCACTTAAGGCAGCCACAAACTCAGGATAATAGTCGTTTACGAGGAGCGAATCCGGCGCAATACCGTTGCCATCGACTACGATTCTGCCATTTTTTGTAGTGAATGTTTGTAGGTCCGATTTTTTGATTCGCTTTCCTTTCGCATCGCGGTCATATGCAACTTTTTGAATGCAACGTCCCGACGGCGTGTAGTATTTTGCTACCGTGACTTTCATTTGTGCCCCAAAAGGTAGGGGGTGGATTTGTTGAACCAATCCCTTGCCAAAACTCGGCTCACCTAAAATTACTGCACGGTCAAGATCTTGAAGGGCTCCTGCTACGATCTCACTGGCCGAAGCACTCGATCCATCTGTAAGTACAGCCAGTGGTATTTCAGGTAGAACAGGGCGGCCGATGGTGCGATAAACGTCTTGAACGATACCTCCACGGCCTCGAGTAGAAACCAATGTGTCACTTGAGGAAACAAATAAACTCACAATTTTCACTGCCTCCATAAGTAAGCCTCCGCCGTTGCCGCGAAGATCTAGTATCAATGCTTTTGGGTTTTGTTTTTTCAGTGCTAAAGCGGCTTTTTTGACTTGTGCACCTGCTTGCTCCGTAAAAGACTCAAGATAGATATATGCCACACCGTCTTCCCGCATACCATAAAAGGGTACGGCATCTTTTGTAATGTTTTCTCGGTCAAAAGCAAAGTTCAATGACGGTGCATTGAAGCGCTTGGCAGAAATCTTCACTTCAGTTCCGGGAGTTCCCTTAAGTAAGGTACTTACTTCATTCACACGAAGGCCTTCGAGGGATTTACCGTCGACAGAAATTAATATGTCACCCACGAGTACACCAGCTTTATCCGCGGGTCCTCCGGGGTGAATGTCTGAAATAAGGACTGCGGCATCTATCTTCTGAATAACACAACCGATACCACCGTATTCTCCCGTTTGAAGTAATCGGACATCTTCAATCTGATCCTCGGGATAGTAAACCGTATAAGGGTCCAATTCTTCTAACATTCCTTCGATAGCACTTCCCACGGCTTGCTCAGCGCTCACGGGATCCACGTAAACGTTTTGTACTTCGCGCAGAACTGCCGTAAAGACTTCCAATTGCTTGCTGGTCTCAAAAGGGTCACCCGCCGATGCACTCGTCAATAACCCCGCACAACCGATGATTACAGGCAAAAGCAGTTTCTTAGTCCAATTCTTTACTGGAAAGTTTTTCATAATACGTGTTGTAGCTGTGAATCAATTTTAGAAACCCGTCTTCTAAAAAAGCATAGTCATTGAGTCGATTGCCTAAGTAACGTAAGGACCAGGCTTGTTGTTGCGCTGGACCTTTGATAAGATGTTTGTTTAGGCGATATAATTCGCGCATTTGTCTTTTAATACGATTCCTGTGGACGGCACTTTTTATGGAGCGTTTTGGAACCACAACTGCGATTTGTCGCTGAACCTCTCTCTCAAGCGATGCATCAATGAAGCGCACGGAAAAAGGGAAAGACTTTAAAGTCATTCCTTCTTTATGAATAATGTCGAACAGCCGAGGGCTGGTTAGTTTTTCGTCTTTGGAAAAGGTAAAGCGCATAAAAAAAGCCCGACGTAATGCCGGGCTTGTAAATTAAGGATTTTCTTACTTCTTATTGACGTCCTTGATATAATCGCTGATCGCTTTGGTCATTGAAGGTGCGTCAGGCGTTGGCGCCGGTATATCGACGATCAATCCGTGGCTTTCTGCCTCCATCTGCGTTGTAGAACCAAAACAAGCTAAACGCGTGTTGTTCTGCTTGAAATCAGGGAAATTCTCGTAAAGTGACTTTATACCTGATGGCGAGAAAAAGACGAGAATGTCATAGAAAACATCTTCAAGATCGCTTAAATCGCTAACTACTGTATTAAACAATATGGCACGTGTATAATTTATACCTGCAGATTCAAGCGCGTTTGGTATTGATGGCTTTAAGCTATCCGATGACGGCATTAAAAACTTCTCGTTTTTAAATTTTTTCAAGGTTGGAATAAGCTCGTCAATCTTTAAGTTACCGTGGTAAATTTTGCGTTTACGGTACACTACGTATTTCTGTAAATAGTATGCAATAGCCTCTGAAATACAGAAGTAGCGAGTATCCGGTGAGATTTGTACGCGCATATCCTCGCACATTCTAAAGTAATGGTCCACCGCATTTTTTGAGGTTAAGATCACATTGCGGTATTCACGAATCTGTATTTTATCCTTTCTAAAGTTGGATGCAGTTACGCCTTCAACATGAATGAAAGAACGAAAGTCGACATCTACCTTGTGTTTATCGGCGAGCGTAAAGAAGGGGTGACTCTCTGTGGTGGGTTCTGGCTGTGAAACTAGAATGGACCTCACCTTTGCATTTCGGATGTCTGTCATGTGTGTGTTATTGGACGGCTATTACTAACGGGGCAAGTTCAAGGGCACAAAGGTACAAAATCGCGTAAACTCTAGTCCCTATTGTCTTAAAAACAACGAATCCTGGTTGTTTTAGAGCGAAATAGACGGCTCCGACTACATGAAAAGCGAGGAACGTATAGCGACCACTCTCATCAGAAAGGTAGCCAGAAAGTGACATTAGTAATAGAAAAGCAGCTGTGAAAGCATACCAGAAGGATAATAATGCAGTCATGGGCCCCAGTTTCCATATCGCTCGAACACCTTCTTCTTTTAGTAGAAAATGGAGTAAGAATGAAAAGCTAAAGCGCAAAAAAAGGAGAAAGGGTATGGCTAATAGTAAAAGGAGATGCGCTGCGTATCCTGCATAATACAGACATATTGCACCAAAGACAGCCATGGAGATCCATAGAAAAACTTGGGTACTTACTTTAAGAGGATGTTCGGATATACCGGAAATATCGGCGCGTACCCAACGTTTAAAAAACGTAGGCTGGCTAACGCGTAAAATTGCGAGAACTGCCAGTAATGCTATTAAGATCCATTTTGTGCCCATCTGAGCACAAAGTTACTGTAAAACAACGTGCTTGTACTGTATGGTGCCGTCTTTGAATAGGGCGTGAAGGATATAATTCCCGCGGGGCAGATCGCTGATGTCAAACCGCTCATTACCCGTGGTATTCCAAGATTGGTCCATGCTTAGAAAGCGCCCTAATGTATTGTATAATCGGATCTCGATCAATCCCTCAGCTTTCACGTTGATGTAATCAGTCGCAGGCGAAGGATACACCTTTAATGCTGTATGTGATTGATTTTCAGACTGTCCCATAACGAGGCCTGGGTAGAGCGTTTTAGATTCAGTAACTACATAATCTCCGGAGGTCGTCCCATTGCCGTTGGTGTAGTTTACAGCGACATAAATAGTTACTGAATCTCCGATATCCCCCGTATTCCAATCCCATACCCAACTAATGGCATTGTTCGAAACCGCTATTGATGAACTCTTATGGGTAACGTAGTCTGAACTCGTAATTTTCGTATTTGTTGCGGATGGTGTAGCAAGGGTTCCAATGTGATTGCCGCTTGCATCTTCAATACTTGCTGAGAAACCAATCTTTGAACTACCAGCAGCAGCAACATCTAGGTATACTCTAGTCTGAATAGAGTCTCTTATCGTATCGCTGTAGTTGCTCATTCCCGCGTCAGGCGTAACATCTACTTTGATATCGATGAGTTCATTTCCGTTGGGATTTCCTCCACCGTGGCAGTAGCCGCCGGAACAAGTTTGTCCGTTGGATGCCGGTGAGCCGCTCTTGCCACCCGGTGAGCCGCCGGAATTCGTGTACGAATAGTTAACGATTCCAATGAGTGCGAATAGCAAGGCGAATTTTTTCATAACAGGGGTCCAATTTTCTTTCTGCATTAAAGATGCGAATATCTATTGACTGAAAACAACAATAATTCCGTCATTGTGTTTTAATTTCAACATCTCTTTCAAATTGAACCTAAAATTGAACAGGTATGGATGCATTTAACCACCCGGATTATTACCAATTGGACGATTTACTCTCCGAGGAACATAAAATGGTCCGAGATGCGACAAGAGATTGGATCAAAAGATCCGTCAGTCCAATCATTGAAGATTTCGCGCAGCGCGCAGCTTTCCCTGACCATCTAGTAAAAGAAATGGGTGAGATAGGCTTGTTTGGTCCTTATGTTCCAGAAGAATACGGAGGCGCAGGGTTAGATCACATGAGTTATGGTTTAATGATGCAAGAGGTGGAGCGCGGTGATTCCGGAGTTCGCTCTACGTGTTCCGTTCAAAGTTCACTCGTGATGTTCCCCATTTTCGCCTACGGGTCTGAGGAGCAAAAGCGCAAGTTTTTACCAAAACTTGCTACGGGTGAGTTTCTAGGTTCCTTTGGTTTAACTGAGCCTAACTTCGGATCGAATCCAGGTGGCATGACCACAAACTTTAAAGAAGACGGCGACGATGTCATCTTAAACGGCGCGAAGATGTGGATCTCGAATGCTCCATTCTGTGATGTCGCGGTAGTTTGGGCGAAAAACGAAGCAGGACGAATTAAAGGTATTATCGTTGAACGTGGAATGGAAGGATTTACAACGCCTGAAACGCATAATAAATGGTCACTTCGTGCTTCAGCGACCGGAGAATTAGTCTTCGATAACGTTCGTGTCCCGAAAACAAATATTTTACCGGGTCGTGACGGTCTAGGTGCGCCACTTTCATGTCTGGATAGTGCACGTTTTGGTATTGCTTGGGGTGCTTTAGGAGCTGCTATGGATTGTTATGATACTGCGTTGCGCTATTCGAAAGAACGCATCCAGTTTGGTAAGCCGATCGCAGGTTTCCAGTTGCAACAGAAAAAATTGGCTGAAATGATTACTGAAATCACGAAGGCACAGCTGTTAACCTACAGACTAGGCCAGCTTAAAAATGAGGGTAATGCCACTACTGGACAAATTTCCATGGCGAAAAGAAATAATGTTGAGATTGCTTTGAAGATCGCTCGCGAGGCCCGTCAAATGCTCGGTGGAATGGGAATTACCGGCGATTTTTCCATTATGCGCCACATGATGAATCTAGAATCTGTGGTTACCTATGAAGGTACCCACGATATTCACTTACTCATCACAGGATTAGACATCACTGGGGAAAACGCGTTTGTTTAAAGGCTGAAACAGGCAAATACCACTAGATAAATCGCTCCTGATATGGGGCGATTTTTTTAATTCGTTATTCGAATGATGTTACCACCATCAAACTGACACGAGAATTCTTTTACCGGAAGCGTGTAGGAAGTATCTATGCTTTGTCCATCCAAAGCTTGATACTTATGGTCGTTGCATCCACAGGTAAGATAAAGGTCACCCATACTGCTCGTAAGTAGTCCGCAGCCGTCATTCCAATGGTATGGACAGGCTAATTCGTAGGCGGCAAAATCATAGTACTCTTGATCAAAATACCGACGGTAAATTAGGATGCCACCATGCCCTGCATTTGGTATGATTAATTGACCTCCAATGACCGTCAAATTGAAACTAGAGGGATCGCTTAAATAGATGGTTTCATCTACTAAAGGTTCCGGAATGTCATACTGTACGGTAGTGCTATTACACCCTGTAGCTATCACTACTAGGCCTAAAATCATTACTAATCCCCTGAAATTCAATGGTATCCTTGTCTTCATATGCTAGCGCAAGATAGGTACAAATTGGTTGTGGTTTCTGCCGGTCTACTTCTTATATTTACATCCTTAGAACCCAAACGTAATGCCAGATTTTATGGTTAAAAAAATACTCACGCTCGTTTTGACACTTAGTGTTGCGTTCAGTTTTGCGCAATCTCGTCCCGGATCTGTCAAGGGAACGGTCAAGGATAAGCGCACCGGTGAAGTCATTCCCTTCGCTACTGTAGTTGTAAAAGATCGCGACGTGGTCGTTACCACCGGTACCACGGATTTTGATGGAAAGTTCAATATCAATCCAGTTAGCGCTGGAGTATACAATTTGACCTGTAAGTTCATTGGGTATGCAGATTTCAATCTTAATGGTGTAACAGTGAACGCTGGAAAGCCGAAGGTTGTAAACTTCGACATGACGGTTGAATCAACCATGATTCAAGAGGTTACTGTCACTGCTCAAGAGGAACTCATTGAAACGGGTAAGACTTCAGATATCGTTAGTGCAGAGGAAATTAAAAACCTTCCGTACCGGAACCTCAGTCAAATTGTAGGTACGACGGCAGGTGTCTTCCAGCAAGACGGTTCAGGTTCATTTAACGTTCGTGGTGCTCGTTCTTCAACTAACGTCGTATTCATTGATGGTGTGAAAGTTCGTGGGGATGTGAATATTCCTCGTGACGCGATTCTCTCTACGGAGGTTATCACCGGTGGACTTCCAGCACAGTACGGTGACGTTACCGGTGGTGTGATTTCAACCACTACCAAAGGCCCCGCTCCATATTATTTCGGTTCTTCTGAAGTCTTGACCAGTTCGTTATTTGATCAGTACCACTACAATTTGGGTGCACTAACTTTAGGTGGTCCCATCATTAGAAGTAAATCAGGCCAGCCCATTGTAGGTTTCCTTCTTGCTTCGGAATTCCAATACAACAAAGACGGGTCTCCAAGATCATTGAACACTTATAAGGTGAACGATGATAAATTGGCTGAACTTCAGGCAAACCCATTGACTCCTGCTTCGAGCGGCTTTGGGGTTTTAAATTCTGCCGACTTCTTAACCTTTGATGATCTTACAACTCAGAATTACCGCGAAAACGTGGCAAGTACAGCTGTACGTATGTCGGGTAATTTAAAGTTTGTGACTTCGGAAAAAACAACTTTGACCTTAGGTGGACGTTTCAACTTACGCCAAGGACGCTCAGGAAGTCGATTCAATGAATTAATGAATTACGATAATAACGCTGAATATTTCCGTCAGGACTGGTCGACTTACGTCCGTTTTCAGCAGCGTTTCGGAAATGCATCAGATTCTTCGAATTCTTTAATTCGAAATGCATTCTACACCATTCAAATGGACTTCACGCGCAATACAGGTTTCAATAGAGACGCGCGTCACAAAGAAAATTTCTTTAACTACGGTCACATAGGTAAATTTGAAACTACTTACCGTCCGCTATACACTTTAGGTTCAGATACCATAACTGATCCAAATGACCCGAATTTCGGGAAGGTTATGGATGCCTACACGCAAGCTGTTTGGCAGAGTGTTAAAGTGGATTACACACCTTCAGAGAATAATCCAATCTTAGCGAACTATACCTCGAATTTCTTCAATTTTGTAGAAACTAGTTCTATTTTCAATAATGCACGCTCACTTGAGGATATTCGTGCAGGTGGCGGATTACTTAACGGTGATCAACCGTCGAGTGTATACGGTCTTTGGGGTAATGTTGGTGTCAATCAGAGTGGTTACAGTAAATTCTTAAACGACCAGTTCCGCATTACGGCATCTTCCACTTTCGATATTGGTGATCACGCCCTCATCGTTGGTGTAGAATACGAGCAACGTTTTGACCGATCGTACAGTTTAGGAGCGACTGGGTTATGGACCTTAATGCGTTTATTACAGAATGATGCCATTCGAGAATTGGACCTTAATAATCCACGTGCATCTTATGATGACAATGATGTTTTCCAAGATACCCTTTCCTACAACAGATTATTTGATGCTGATAAGCCGAGAACTTTTGATCGCAAATTGCGCGAGGCCTTAGGATACGACCCTAACGGAACGGATTGGTTGGATATCGATAGCTACGATCCATCTACGTTTAGCCTAGATATGTTCTCTGCAAATGAGCTTTTGAACATCGGTTCTGGGTCTTATGTAAGTTATTATGGTTTCGATTACTTAGGGAATCAACTAACTACCCGTCCTTCTTTGAATGATTTCTACGGAACAGATGCTCAAGGAAATTCGAAGCGATTGATAGGTGCATTTGAACCTATCTACATGGCCGGATACATTCAAGACCAATTCACTTTTGAAGACCTCTTCTTCAATATCGGTGTGCGTGTTGACCGATTCGATGCAAACCAGTCGGTTTTAGCGGATCCATTTGTACTGTACCCAGCATACACTGTAGGAGATTTGGCCAGTACCGCTTTAGCGGGTGCGCAGGTGCCTAATGGTATGAGTGACGATGCAGTCGTATATGTAGATGATCAGGAAAATCCATCGACTATCGTGGGTTACCGTGACGGATTTACGTGGTACACTGCAGACGGCGATGTTGAGGCAAATCCTAAAAATATAGCAGACGCTAGTGGTGGTATTAAGCCATTCCTGAAGCAACCAGGGGTAGAGGAGCAAAAATTGTCCGTGACGGCGAACGAAAGTTTCAAGGACTATGCACCTCAAGTAACCGTGAGTCCACGTGTATCTTTCCAATTCCCTATATCGGATGAGGCTGAATTCTTTGCACATTACGACATCTTAGTTCAACGCCCAGATCCGGGATTGAACCGTATGAACCCAATAACGTATCTGCAACTAGAGAATGGTGATAACGGTAATATTCTAGCCAATCCAGATCTTAAGCCACAGCGCACGACAGATTACGAGATTGGATTCCGTCAAAAACTAAATGAAAACAGTGCATTGAAATTAAGTGCATTCTACCGCGAGATGCGTGATATGATGCAGACCTTCAGTCTAACGGAGGCCTATCCTATTACCTACATTGCCTACGGAAACTTAGATTTCGCAACCACAAAAGGATATACGGTCTCTTACGATCTCCGTAGAACAGGAAATGTACGTATGAATGCAAACTACACCTTACAGTTTGCTGACGGTACTGGTTCGGGGGCGAACTCAGGTGCGAACATCGCACGTTCGGGCCAGCCTAACTTACGTTACATACTTCCATTGACGTTCGATTCACGTCACCAAGTCGTTATGAACATGGATTACCGTTACGGTGGCGGACCTGCTTACAATGGCCCAGTGTTCTTTGGAAAGCGCATCCTTGAAAATGCAGGTATCAACGTGGTATTGAATGCTAATTCAGGTACGCCGTATACGCGTCGCGGACTTGCCTTCGGCCTTACGGATGCCGCCACGCCGATCACCGGTAATATTAATGGTTCACGCTTGCCGTGGAGTTTTAGAATTGATGCGACAGCAAACAAGGTTTGGAATTTCAAGAGAGACGCTACATTCAGTAATTTTGAAGTGTATGTACAACTATTGAATGCTCTGAACACACAGAACGTCTTAGGGGTTTACTCTTTCACAGGGTCGCCATCAGATGACGGTTACTTGAGCTCGCCTCAAGGACAAAATGCGGTACAGTTCCAGACCAACGCACAGTCGTTCGCAGATCTGTACAACATCAGCTTAGCTAACCCAGGACTATACAGTTTACCACGTCGAATCCGTCTAGGGTTGCGTGTAGGATTATAATAAAGAAGCATAGGAAAACAGCATATGAAAAGAGTTTATCTCCTTTTACTTTCAACCGCTCTCGCTTTACCACTTACAGCACGTGAAGTGCAAGGTGCGAACAAGACTACTCAGACAACGGGCTCCATGAAGACCGTTGAAGAATTATGTCAACCTTCGAAAGCGCAAAGTGATCTAAGTATCAATAATGTTAGAGCGACCATATTAGGTGGTGGCGATATGTGGTGGGATTTGAACACCGCACGTTACGAAGTGCCAAAGGGATCCAACAAGCATTCCATGTTTGCAGGTTCGTTATGGCTTGGCGGTGTAGATGAGGGTAACCAACTAAAGTTGGCTGCCATGACCTACCGTCAATCGGGTAACGACTACTGGCCAGGACCGCTAACTAGTGATGGTACAGCTTCGACAAACAAAGAAATCTGTGATAAATATGACCGTCATTGGATCATTTATCGTGAGGAAGTTGATATCCATAAGGCGTGGTTGGAGTGTTTAGACGATCCTAACTGTGACGAAACAGAATTGTTCCCAGGCTATGAAAGTCAGATTCCAGAGTCGATTAAAGATTGGCCGGGTAATGGAGTTGACGGTGAATTACCTTACCAATTGGCTCCATTTATTGATCGCGATGGCGATGGTGTCTACGATTACCTTGTAGATTACCCAGCATACGATATCGATAAGGAGTACGATTGTCGTGATAAAGAGACTGATGTGCTCTATGGTGATCAAACCATCTGGTGGGTCTACAACGACCGCGGAAATGTGCATACGGAGTCGCAAGCTGGAGCACTAGGTTTTGAGATTCGCGCCCAAGCATTTGCTTTTTCTACCAATGATGAGGTGAACAACATGACGTTCAACAACTACCGCATCATCAACCGTTCGACTTTCCGTTTGACGAATACCTACTTCTCAACTTGGTTTGATCCGGATTTAGGAAACTACACCGATGATATCATTGGTTGTGATATTGCGCGCGGTTTAGGTTACTGTTACAATTCAGATACTGAAGATGAAGGGCCATTAGGTTACGGTTTGAACCCACCGGCGGTAGGCTTCGACTTTTTCCAAGGTCCATTTGCAGATTACTATGATGGTATCGATAACGATCGCGACGGTTGTGTAGATGGTGTAAAAGATCCAGAAACTGGATTGTGTGTGGCTGAAGATCCGGCGACCGGTGTAAACGAGCGTATCATCATGAGTCACTTCATGTACTACAACAATACGGCTTCGAACATTTCAGGTAACCCAGATAATGCGACACACTTCTACAACTACATGCGTGCGCTTTGGAAAAACGGTTCGGAATTGATCATCGAAACGCCTTCAGGTCCTGGTGATCAGGGGAATGGTGACGGTTTTGTTGCATCAGGTAATGGTACTTCAACACAGTTTGCCTACCCAGGAATGTCTTATGATACTACGGGCGCATATCCTCCTTACGCAGCGGTGAACTGGTGGGAAAGTCCAGCAAACAAGGAAGATAAGCGCGGTTTGCACAGTGCGGGTCCATTCTCATTGGCTCCAGGTGCGTTAAACTTCGTAACAACTGGTGTTGTTTGGGAACGTGACCTCATTAATAATGATTTATTTGCATCTGTAGAGAAAGTGATTATTGCCGATGATAAGGCACAGAAACTCTTTGATAACTGTTTTCAAGTATTGAACGGTCCGGATGCTCCCGATGTAGAAATTCAAGAATTGGACCGTGAACTTATTTTGAAATTAACGTACGGACCAGGTAGTAATAATGAAGCATTTAGCTATCGTGAGCGTGATCCACTAATTACAGTTAGTCCAGACGATCGCGATTCTATTCTAAATGTGAATCCAGATTATTTTGACTACAAATTTGAAGGGTTCCAGATATTCCAATTAGCGAATAGCGACGTAAGTATTTCTGATATCTACGATCCAACCCAGAGTCGTCTAGTCGCGCAGTGTGATGTCAAAAATGGTCTTACGCAACTAATCAACTGGGAAGTTGATCCAGATTTGAATGCGCTTGTGCCACAGGATATGACGCTAACGACCAACAATGGCGGTGTATTTACATCTTTCCAGATAGGTGAAGACGTATTTGCCACAGGTGATCGTTCATTGATCAACCACAAAGAGTATTACTTTACTGTTATTGCCTACGGTCAGAATCAATACCAAGTGTTTAATCCGACAATAGCGTCAGGCGGTCAGAAAATTCCATTCTTAGCAGGTCGTCGTAATATTAAAACCTACACTGCTATTCCTCATCAGATCGATTCTGAAAAGGGAGGAACCATTCAGGTAGCACAATATGGAGACGGACCAGAAATCACCCGTTTAGACGGAGTCGGTAACGGTGGCGGTGAGCTTGAACTTACTTTGACAGAAGTGAAAGACATCATGGACGGTAACGGAACGGGCCAACCTACTTACATGGGCGGTTTAGGACCTGTAGCGATTAAGGTTGTTGATCCGCTAGAAGTGAAAAATGGACAATATACATTGACGCTTGATGGTGCTAATGGTAACGCACAATGGGAAATTACGGATGGTGCGGGTACGGTTATAGCTTCGGCGGATACTACCATCTCATTCTATAATGAACAAATCATTCCAGATTTAGGACTGTCCGTTGCTATGCAACAAGCTCCAGCACCAGGTGGTGATGATGAAGGTACATATGATAATGGTGTGATTTTCTCCGAAATCATTTACGAAGATCCTTCAAAGGAATGGTGGTCAGGTATTTCTGATGATAAAAGCTACACTCCTTTCAACTGGATCTTAGCAGGAACAAATAGTTTTCCAACAGAAGAACCCGCTACGTTGTACCCAGATCAAGATGGGGATGCGAAAGGATATTTTGAAAATATCGTAGAAGGAACCTGGGGACCTTACATGTATGCCTCAGCAAACAACAGATCTGTTGTAAATGGCTACGATAATTACGGTATGGGTCCAGCCCAAAGTATTGGCAGAAACTTAAACGACGCTTCCGATCTTCATTCGGTAGATATTGTCTTCACAAAAGACGTGAGTAAATGGACCCGTGTCCCAGTATTCGAGATGGCTGAAGATGCAGCATTGAGCGAGCACGGCGATAAGAAATTGACGCAGCGCCAAGATACTTCTTGGACCCTTGAAAATGGAGCTTTGAAAAGAGCACCAGGTCTAGAGCCAGGTTGGTCTTACTTCCCTGGATATGCGATAGACATTGAAACAGGTAAGCGCTTGAATATGGCCTTTGGTGAGAATTCATGGTTACCGGGTCAGAATGGAAATGATATGCTATGGAATCCAACGGCTACCGTATTCATGCTTCCCGGAAGTACAGTGAATGGAGGTTATGTCTTTGGTGGACAGCACGTAATCTATGTCTTTGCGGATGAAGATAAAATTGGCGGGTCTACAACTGATCTTGAATACCAGGGCGCTAATCCAAATGACTGGCCTTTGAAAGATCTCATGGCGGATCTTGTGAAAACGGGTGGTTTAGGAAACATAGCGAAAGCAAATTTCTGGAGAGCTTGTCGTTGGATAGGTATGCCAACCCTACGTCCAGGCAAAGATTTCGATCCGTACACAGAATTACCGACTCAAACGCGAATTCGTATCCGTATGAATTCAGCTTATTCGAACAGAACATTGGCAAATGGCCCTAACGGTGGTAACCCACAGTTTCTGTTTAACACTGCTAATATTGCGACTAGGACATACCAAGACACTATTGGTAAAAGTGCAATGGAGACTATTCGTGTAGTACCTAATCCATATTATGGGTTTAGCACTTATGAAGCATCCCAGTTAGATAATCTTGTTAAGATTACAAATTTACCAGAAACGTGTACCATAAGTATCTTTACACCGAACGGTACCCTTATTCGTCAGATCCGAAAGGACAATAGTATGACTTACGTGGAATGGGATTTAAAAAACACCTACAGTGTGCCTATTGCCTCCGGCGTTTATATTATCCACGTTGATGCTGGCGAGCTCGGTGAAAAAATTGTGAAATGGTTCGGCGCTTTACGTCCGGTCGATTTGAACTCATTCTAAGCGAAAAAGACCTATGAAATTGAAATCTTATATCGCAGCTTTTCTTTCTGTAGCCTTAATGGGTACAGCGAATGCAGGTAACCCCCAACGTGCAGGTTCTGCAGGTGCGGGCGAATTATTAATAAATCCTTTTGCACGCTCTGCAGGGTGGGGTTCAGTGAATGTAGCAGGCGCTACAGGAATGGACGCTACTTTCTTGAATATTGCGGGTATTGCAGCGACGGATCTGAACACACAAGTCACCTTCAACAACACACAATGGTTGGTAGGTGCCGGCATTAATATGAACGGAGCTACACTCATCCAACGTGTAAGTGATGTGGGTGTGCTTAGCTTAGGTTTGTCCGCTTTTGATTACGGCCAGTGGGAAGTTACTACTGAAGACCAGCCGGAAGGAACGGGAGCGACTATTAGTCCACAGAGTTTGATCATCAACATGGGGTATGCTCAGAAGTTTACTGAGAATATTTATGGAGGGGTGAACGTGAAGCTTTACAGCAGTTCTATTTCTAACTTGAACACTAATGGTGTTTGTTTTGACGCAGGTGTGCAGTACCGTACTGGAGAGGAAGACCGATTCAAATTTGGTATTACCTTGAAAAACGTTGGACCTAGTATCACCTACCAGGGTGATGGATTGGGTATTACTTT
>Ga0206130_10004970_pt1 | contig 16004 bp, 19 predicted proteins | sample Helgoland_Spring_9_FD_148637 | JGI IMG/M metagenome (GOLD analysis project Ga0206130, IMG submission 148637) | Pelagic subsurface seawater microbial communities from Kabeltonne, Helgoland, North Sea - Helgoland_Spring_Bloom_20160512_1 | ecosystem: Environmental > Aquatic > Marine > Epipelagic ... | reverse complement strand
TGCAGCGGTTCCAGACTGAACAACAGCAGTATGTTTTACCTCAGTGTAGTCTGATAAATCGCGTTCAAATTGATTAATAAAAGGACCTACAGGGGCAACCCAATTGGTTGCAAAAGCCTCTTGTACGTTTTTCAACTCCTCAGTTCCCATATGGGGAGAGGAAAGCCATATTTTATCCTTCATATTCCTTTATTACTTTCGCTGGAATTCCAACTGCTAAACAATTTGAAGGAATATTTTTTACAACAACACTACCTGCACCTAGGGTAACATTATTCCCCACTGTTACTTGATTTATGATACCGGCACCCATTCCGCCATAAACTGCTTCTCCTAAAACAACTTCGCCAGCAATATTTGATTGTGGCATAAAAGCACAATAGTTTCCAATTACAGTATCGTGTCCTACAGTACAACCATAATTTAAGATTACAAATTCACCGATTGTAATATTGACCGTTATAATAGTACCTGCACAAATAATAGTACCTTTTCCAATTGCATTCTCAGAAATCCCATAGATGACCGATGGATGTATTAATCTAGGAAAAAAAAGTAAAGAATTTGTCAATTTTTCGACAATAGCTTTTTTTACTTTTGCAGCTCCAATTGCAATACATACTCCAGTTGGTTCGTTTACTTCATTTAAATCTTGTAAGGTCCCTAGAACCTCGAGTCCGTTTATAAATGTTCCTTTGGCAACTGAATCATCGTAAAAACCCAGTACCTTATATTGTGGTGATGTAGCGTTTATTTGATCGATTAACATATGAACTTCTTGTCCAAATCCACCTGCACCTATAATTACACAATTTTTCATAAAATTAATTTTTTCCGTTAAACGGCTCCATTGTGATTTGACCAGTGGCATTTACATCTTTCGTTTTAAAAACCTTAGTTAAGGTCATACCTAATATTTTAATATCCAAAATAAAACTTTGATGTTGAATATACCAAAAGTCGTAATCGAATTTTTGTTTCCAACTGATTGTGTTTCTTCCATTGACTTGTGCCCAACCAGTAATACCCGGTTTGACATCATGTCGCTTTTCTTGTTTTTTACTGTATAAAGGTAAGTATTCTGGTAATAAGGGTCGTGGTCCAACAAAACTCATATCTCCTTTGAGCACATTCCAAAGCTGTGGGAGCTCATCTAAGGACAGTTTCCTGATGATGCTGCCAATGGGAGTAGTTCGTTGCTTATCGGGTAACAAATCACCAGAATCTAACCGTGTGTCTCGCATGGTCTTGAGCTTATAAATCGTGAATAGCTTTCCGTGTTTTCCTGGGCGTATTTGTTTGAAAAATACTGTCCCTTGAGTCAAGAATAAAAGAATAATACAGCATAAGAATACGGGTGAAAAAACGATTAATGAAAGTATTGAAAATATTAAATCAAGGAGTCTTTTGAAGATGCAGTAAGAAATCATTTAACAATGGATTTAAGGGTACTTAGATATTTATTAACTGTAACTTTCAAAGAATAACTTTTCTTTGCAACCATAAACGCATTGTTTCCATGCACGACTTTTTGATTATCCTCTACATAACTCACCAATAATTTTGCAGCTTTTTCAATATTGTTTGGAGGTAAAGACAATCCAATATTTTCTTTGGAAATTTGTCGTCCTTGCCATCCATCATAATTTATTAGAATAGGTTTCCCGGCGGCTAGAGTGTCAAAATATTTGTTTGCTGAATTATGCCACAATTCCTTAACATCGATAACAAAAGAACTTCCCATATCAACAGCACTGTACCAAAGGGGTAATTGGTTTTTAGGAATAGGATCTAAAATAAATAGATTTTTTTTCAACACATTCAACTTCTTCGAGTATGCTATTACTTCTTGTTTTTCAGCTCCCTTACCAATCAAAACAAAAGCTATGTTTTTATTATATCCATATGTTTTTTCGGCTAATTCAACAACATATTTCAACCCATTTACTTTGCCAAAAGTACCAGCATACAAGATTGTAAATTCTGGTATAAAACCTATTTTACGCTCCAAAAAACTTTCAGCTGGCTTTATTATTTTAAACCGTTGTATTTCAGCAATATTTTCTATCACTGTTATTTTTTGATCATCTAAAAAATTGTATCTACTGACGATAGATTGTTTCATGTCGATTGATAGTGGTACTATCGCCGTTGCATTTTTATAAATTATTTTCTCTAATTTATACAAGATCATTTGCAATGTTTTATTTTTTATTACACCAATTGCAATAACAGTTTCAGGCCAAACATCGCGTACTTCAAAAACAAATTCAGTTTTATGCACCCATTTTTTTATTAAAGCAGGTACACCAATGGTCAAAGGCGTAGAAGTTGCAAGTACTAGATCTGCTTTCAATGAAAGTAATTTGAACGTTGACAAAATTAAAAATTTTAAAAATATATAAATACGCTTTAAGACTCCAAAGTTATTATCGTAATGAAGTTTTAAGACATGTACTTTTATACCATCCTGCTGAATAAGATTCCATCCTTCACTAAAGGATAAGTTTTGCATCATACCCGATGATGTAACAACTTCTACTTCTATTCCATTTTGAATAAAAGAGGTTGCTAAATCATATGACCTTGTTCCTCCATCTGAATCTGGAAAAATAAAGTACTGATGGAGGTATATTAGTTTCAAGGAGTAAATATTATGTTAAACAGTAGATGTGATTTTTAGTTTCGATTGTCAAGTTATAATTTTTGAACATAATTTCTTCCACAAAATCTCTCATTTTTATCTTTTCTCAAGCTAAAGAATTTTACATGGAATCCATAATCGTTATTTATTGAATATTTTTTCTGTAAATGAAAATTTCTTACATTTTTTGATAATGACTTTTGTAAATGTTTTCCCAAGAAAATGTGTTAAAATCGATATCGGTGACATTCTCTATGAAAACAGTTGAATTAAAAACTAATTGCTCTATACTCTTAAGAATATGCTTTGTGCTATTTGGGTTTGAAGCTATACCAACCTTTGTTTTAAACAACCCATCTACTCCTTGGCCTTTTGCACAAAGTATAGGTAAAAATTGGCTCAAAGCTTTTACATAAGCCAAATGTTTCAAATTTGGAGGGCATTAAAAAAGGCTTTTTTTAAGTAAAAAATTTTCAATAGCGCCTAGTTGGTAACCTGTCTACTCAGCATGGGGTTTCACTCCAGATTCCAATAGCCAGTCGAGTTTTGGGATTCCTAGCTGATCAGAACATGTGCCGAACATATTAGCTTAGTAATGCTACCCCATATGGGCAATTATCTCTTTTATTTGGTTGTATTGTTTCAAGCAAAAATAAAAGGTATCTGCCTTAACTAATTGGTTATGATCGACTAAAGTGGTTTGAAGTTTCATGAACTTAAAATTAGTTGTATCTATTGCATTAACATATTATGGATCGAGCAACTTATTCACATGACACACGACTAGAACTTTATCAATTAAAACTACGACTGTTTTGAATACAATGCTTATTAGTGTTTTAAGTTTTCAATTGATAGAAGAATGAAAAATTATTATTTATTGGTAAATCTTATAACGAAATCTCATTTTTAGTGATTTCTCTAATTGCAAAACTGGGCATATTGTTTAATTCACACGTCAAATATATTATTTCCCAGTTGTACTTCACACAAAATTCATAAACTGCCTCAATAACTCCATATCGAACTAGTCCATTCCAATTACCTAAAATATAATCGTGCCCAGCAATAATACCACCTTTTTTAATTTTTTTTCGATATGATTCTAACTCTTCAATTGTTATCTTATAGGAATGAGCTGTATCAATATAAATCCAATCAAAGTAGTTTTCTTTAAAGTTTGCTGCTACCTCTGTTGACAACCCTAAATTTATTTCAACTTTGGTGGATTCAATATTTTTTGAAAATCTCTTTTCTACAGATTTTCTTTTATTCTGGTTGTATCTTTTACTTCCCCACAAGTCAATCAAATGGAGCTTTTTTGGCATGTTTATTGACAAAATTGATTGAGAGAAATCTCCCTCATCAACACCAAGTTCTGCAACGATACCATTTTTTGGCAAAATGCGTAGTAACTCTTCTCGGGTTGTTATCAATTTAGCATTATCAATATGGATTTTATTTATTTCTACTTTTGGTATCGTACTAGAAATATAAGTATTTACTTTTTTAGCAACTCGCTGAACTGTGTTATTGTAAGATAGTAGTAGTGCTTTTTTTAAAAATTTATTTATCATAATTGTTTTATTTTTGTGCATTTTATGTTTTTGATATAAGTCATCTCTAATTTAGGCTTTCATAAATCTTTTTATAGTGATTTTTGTAAATGTTCTCCCATGAAAATATATCAAAATCTAAAACAGCAATATTTTTTTTGAAAAAACTTGAATTAAAAACTAAATCTTCAATACTAAGAAGAATATGTTTTGTCGACCATGGATTTGTGGCTACACCAACACCAGAATCAAACAATCCGTCGACTCCTTGGTTTTCTGTGTATAAAATTGGCAAACCTTGACTCAAAGCTTCTATATAAACTAAGCCAAATGTTTCAAATTTGGAGGGCATTAAAAAAAAATCATTCTGTAAATATAGTTTTTTTAACTCCTTTTTATTAAAAATTTTACCGTGATAGACTATCCAACTATTCTCTTTTACCAACCTCATAACTTTTTTATGATTTGAGCCTCCTCCTCCTACCAGGTTTAGTGTAACCTTATCGTTTTTATTTTTAAAAACGTTTAATGCTTTTATGAGGTTTAATACATTTTTATTGACATCAAACTTTCCAACGAATAAAAAAGAAAGGTTAGTCTCTTTCTTGGGTAGCGTAATGTTTTTTAACCAAAAATCATCAATACCATTATGGATTATATGTACTTTATCTGAAAGTGTATTTTCAAGTTTTTTAAAATAAAAATTTTTAAAAAATTTATTTTTAAAAGAAACACTTATGAAGATTATGCGGGAAGCATTTTGCAAGATTTTTTTTGCTAATACGTATAAGTCTGGTCTAAGGTTTAAAAAAAGATTAACATCTGTATTCCTTACCGTAATAAGATAGGGAATGTTATGCAGTTTATTTAATTTATACGCTAAAGCTCCATCGCTAAATAGAGTTGTTGCATGTTGTATGTCAACTTTATTTTCATCAATACCTTTGATTAAATCAGGATATAAAAAATTAATTTTTTTTCTAAAAAAAAGCCTATGATAAATACTCATAGCCTTCGAATAAATTATTTTTGAATTTGGATTAGAGAATTTAATCACACTCGGTTCAATTTCATTTCCACGCCTTAAGGGTTGAAAAACAATCTGTTCTAAGCCTGAATCGTCTATCTGACTATACAGGTTTACATGTACTTTAGAGTTTGAAAAATCATTACAGATATGTAAAATTTTCATTTATTATTTAATTAACGGTTACTTTTAAAATAGTGTTTCTATTTAAATAATTAGTTGAAAAAGAGCAAGATACTTTTTTCAAAATACTTTTCGATAAGTCTTTTTAATTTCATCCATTGTAAATTGAATTAATAATAAAACACTGCTAAAGGTAATTAGAACTAAAAGATTAAGAAAAATCTTTATACTACTCGTATATGATGTCTCGGAGATTAAATACGCAAGGCATAAAGAGCCTATTAAAAGAAGGCCTGCCTTAATGGTCTTAACATCGTATTCAGTCGTAAAATATTTCTTTGAAAATAATATATGGCTCGTCAACAAAAATAAATTTGACAATAAAGAAGCATAAATTGAACCTATAACACCGTATTCTTGTATTAGAAGAATATTAAATCCAATATTTATTATACAAGTACATACTGTTATTATAGCTATTAGGTTTGTTTTTCTTGCTATACCAAAACCTGGAAAAAAAATAATAGCTCCTGATAATGAAAATGAAGTTACAAATAATGGCACCAACACAATAGCAGGGCTAAATCTGCTATCTGAAATCAAATAAATAATCTCTCCAGAAAACATATAACTGCCTAATATCAAAGTACAAGCTACTGTAAAATAACCTTTCAAAATATTATTCAAACTGATTTTAAAAAACTCTTTATTATAGTTTTCATAAATATAAGGGGTTGTTGTTCTTTTAAAAATTGAAAAGATGATTCCCGCTAAAAGTGCAACCTTATATCCCATAGAATAGATTCCAAGCTGCTGAAAATCTAAGAATTTACTAATGATTACTCGATCAAAATATAGGTTTAAAAACACTGAAAAAGAGGAAATCAATAGTGGTAAAGAAAATGCTATCATTTGTTTTAAGTAATCTACTGAAAACTGGAGCTTCAGCATTGATTTTAAAAAAAATAAATTAACCATTGAAGCAAAAAAATAACCACAAAATAAACCGAATAAAATTCCCTGAAGACCAAGTCCTATTTGAGTAACAAAAATTATTGAAGAGATCGAACTAACAGCAGCATAGATAATATTTCCAAAAGAAAACTCTTTTGCTCTTCTTTGAACTATGAGTGTGGAGGATGTGAAACCATTCAAAAAAGCGAAAACACTAGTCACGGAAAGTATTCTTACAATATTTACATATTCTAATGTATCAAAAAGAAGGTTAGAAAAAAATTGAGCAAAAAAGAATAAAAAAAAAGCAATGAATAAGTGCATCGATAATGCAAAATAAAAAGCAGTAGATGTGATTAAATCTTGATTAGAGTTTTTATCATAATAAAACCTCGTGAGTCCTTGAAGTATTTCGAATGCACCCAATAAAACAATAAAATTAATTGCCTGAACACTTAGTTCTAATACTCCAAAATCCTCTACATCTATATAGCTGATGTATATGGGAACTAATATAAATGATATTCCTCTTGAAAGAAAAATACCTAAAGCATAGTTTAAGAACGACGACGAAAAAGACTTAGTTTGCATTCGCTTCAAAAAAATTAGTGATTATTTGAATTACGCTTTCTTGCTCTTTTTCTGTAACATAACAATGCAAGGGCAGCCTAATCAGGTTTTGTGTAAAAAAGTCTGAGTTAGGTAGCTCGTCTATTTCTTTACTTAATCTCTTTTGAAAAGGTGAACTGTGAAGAGAAATATAGTGGGTAACGGCATTTATTTCGTTATTTTTCAAAACACCTAATAGACCCTTAGTGTCTTGTATGGAATTACAAACGATAAAATATGCATGAGCATTTATTGATGAATAACTAGGGTTTATTACAGGAAACAAGAGTCCTTTTTCTTCAAGAGGTTTTAATGCTTTTGAATACTTTTCCCAAACTGAAATTCTTTTTGATTGAATGGTGTCAATTTCTTCTAGTTGAGAAAGTAATAGTGCGGCCGTTATTTCTGAAGGCAAATAGGAAGATCCATAATCTACCCATTCGTATTTATTAATTTCTCCTCGTGAAAAGGCCGATCTGTTGGTTCCCTTTTCCCAAATTATTTCTGCTCTTTCAAATAATTTGGGGTTATTAATAACCAACATACCCCCTTCTCCAGAGGATATGTTTTTTGTTTCATGAAAACTAAAAGTTGCTAAATCACCTATGGAACCTAATGGAATTTTATTATCTCCTGTAATAAAATAGTTGTCTATGGCTTGTGCAGCATCTTCAATTATGAATATATTATTTTCATTCGCTAAAGCTTTAATCTTGTCCATCTCACAGGCAAAACCTGCATAGTGAACCAAAACAATTGCCTTGGTATTAGGGGTTATTTTTTGCTCAATACTGTTAACATCTACATTGGGATGATGGGGTTGTGAATCTGCGAATACAATTTTAGCGCCTAAAAGAACAAACGCATTTGCAGAAGAGACAAAAGTATAGGAGGGAACAATGACCTCATCTCCCGGCTTTATTTCCAACAACAATGCAGCCATCTCTAAAGCATCAGTACAGGAGTTTGTCAATAAACAATTATCAAAATTATATCGTTCTTTTAAGAACGTTTGGCACTGATTTGTAAAAGGACCATTACCTGATATTTTTTTTGATGACAGAGCCTTTTGAATATAATTCAGTTCGTTTTTACCATGATAAAATTTATTAAATGCAATCATTTTTTTAATTGAGATAGTTTAAGGTATTTATTTACCAATGTTCTTTAATAAAATGACCATTAAAAAAGTGGCCATAATCTAATAATGCTTTTTTAACTTCCTATAGCCATAAAATGTTTGGGCAAATTTAAACCCAAATCTGCTATATAAATTCACTACGGGTGTATTTCCAGCACTAATTGTGGTTGTAAATTTACCTATCCCCTTATTTTTGTATTCTTCAAATATTTTATTCCAAAAAGAATATGACAAATGTCTATAGCCTGGGTGTATACCTCCCAACTGAAATTCAATAAATTTATCACTCTCCTTAAGTATCATAAATCCTATGATCTCGTTATTAACTTTTCCGATATATATTTTAGATGTTTTGATTAAATCAAGAACCATATTACTATTCCTAGTCTCAGCTGCTATTCTATCAATCAAAGGATCTTCATGAAACTTTCCGAAATTAAAATATTTTTTTGCAAAGTCTACTATAATTGGAATGTCATCTGATAATGATGATGTTTGAATAAATTTATACTTATTAAACTGAGAGTTATCAATTTTTAATTTTGAAATTATACCTGTTACCTTCATAGCAATTTCAACCATGCTATAACCCGACATTCCTAAAGCTTTTACAAGGTGCATGTCTTGGCTATTAATACGTGAACTGATATAACTTATGGCTTCAGTTTTATGATTAAATTGACTAAGTAGCTCCAGTGCTAACGTTAAAGAATCAGCTTTAAAATCAGTTATATCTACACTTGAAACATTACCCAAAGGTTTTCCGTTCCAAGGAGAGTTTTTCCATTCAATATAATTATTTTCATCTATTTTTATCATATTGTGCCAGAGTCAATAAAATAATTTTGTCCAGTAATTGATTTACTTTTGTCTGATAACAAAAATTCAACTAAATGAGAAACTGACTCAATATCGGTCAACTTTCCTAATGATGTTCTGTTTGCTATTCTGTTTTTTTGATCATTAGTCAACGTGCTACTCATTTCTGTTTCCATAAATCCTGGTGTAATACAATTTGATCGTATACCCAAACGACCCCATTCTCTTGAAACACCTTTAGAAAATGCTTCTAAAGCTCCTTTAGTTGAAGCATACATACTCAAACCTTTATATCCTGTATGAGCACTAATACTTGATATGTGAATAATACTTCCTTTTTTTTTGTGCAAAATAAAGTTTCGTATAACTGACTTTGTAATCATCATAGGCGTAATTACATTAATATTGAACATGTCTTCAAGAGGTTCTCTTTTGATATTAGTCACTATATCATCATATGCTTGTGCTGCATTATTCACAAATCCATTTAATTTTATCTTATTATTTAGAAGATATGAATTAATTTCATTCATGTTTTGTTTTAAATCTAGCTTTAGATGTCTGAAGTTTTTCCCGAAGTCTACTTCTGTTCTACTAACCCCAATAACTTCGTGTCCAGCAATTAATAGCTGGAGTGTAATTGCTTTTCCAAGTCCTTTTGAGCAACCTGTAACTAAATAAGTCATATTCTTGAAATTTTACCTGTTGAATTTAATTCTATTGACGATACTATATTTATAATTCTAGGAACCTCGTACGGTTTAAGTATTTGTTTTAATAATTTTTTTATAGTTTTAATATCTAAGTCTCCATTAATAGCGATATCTGCTGCAATTATATTGCCAGTCAGAGAGTTTTTTATTCCAAAAACTTTACTATGGGTGACCTTCTCCATAATATTGATGCAATTTTCTATATAATGAGGATTTACTTTTTGTCCACCAACGTTAATCATTGTAGACTCTCTTCCTATTATAATGAAAGATCTTTCGTCTATTAGCTCTACAACATCTCCTGTATTGTTCCACATTCCATTAAAAAACACATACAAATAGTCATTTACAATCTTTACCGTCTTACGTGTACGTTTACTGAGCGTGAACACTTCACTGGAGGAGGCTAGAACTGAACCATATTCTGTTAAAGCATAAATATTAGATATTTTAGCATTGGGAAATACCTTCTTCACCAAATCAATTACTCCATTTGTACACACCTCTCCTCCTAAAGTAATTTGTTTCACTAATGGGAATATCTCTTTGTTAAAGTTTAATCTAAAAAATGTTGGAGTAGCTGATATATGGGTAATAAAGTGTTCAGAAATACTATTATGTATTTCCGTTTGACTTTTTTGAAAGAGGTTAACTACTTTATTATTATTGCTATTAGCTTGAATTAAAACTTGTACACCAGCAATTTTAGTAAAATCGTATGTTAAACCCCAAACTGCTTTTAAATCTGTTTTTACGTAATTAGAAATTTTAGTTACTGAGTGGATAACATGTTTAGGCGCACCAGTAGTTCCGGATGAACTGAAATGTATTTCACCACCTACATCTATTTGTTTAGCAATATCCATTATTGCCTTTTTTAAACTATTATTACTTTCTATTAACTTTATCATAAATTTCCTGTACTGTGTTTATAATACCGTCAGCAAAAATATCAATCCCGTATACACTTTCTATTTTAACAGTTAGTTGAGCTAGTGATAATGAATCAAATCCTACGTCTTCTCTTAGATTATATGAAGGCTTAAGCTCTTTTAGGGAGTCTTCACAGTCTTCTTCTAGGATTTCATTAATGATAATAAGTAAATCTTCTTCTTTCATTTATATATTTAAGTATTTTACTATTCACTCGAATAGATGTTATTTATATTTCATTTTAAAATTACTGCCTTTATTTTTTTCAATAAAGATTCTTCTCCAATATTTGAAATCAATACTTTACGATTTAGCTCAACATCTTCTGAATTAAATGGCTCTATTCTTTTATCGAAAAAATCTTCAATATTGTAAATAATAACACCCCACGACTTTAACTCCTCATAAATGATTTCACAATTAACAAATACTTTTGAGCCAAGAAATAATGAAGTTAGGATATTTCCAAAACCCGTTGTTGTTGTTTGGTTCATCAAAACATATCCGCAGCTTTGAAGTAATTTGTTATATTCCTCCAAAGGTAATTGATTTAGAATCGCCTTGAAGTTGCTGGGTAAATTCCTTACTCCATAGGAATTCACTTTCTCTATATGAAACTTCCTCCCGTAAGATAGTGGTGAAATTATTTTATTTAATCCTAGGCTTAATGAACTTAACCTTTTAAGGACTTCAATTTGATTTGATGTTGGATCACCTGAATGTCCTACTAAAATATTTTCGCCTACTTCTTTAGAAATATCTATCTCGTCTAACATTTGTTCAATAGGGAAATATTTAAAACCAAAAAAATAGGTGTTTATTGAGATGTATTTATTCTTAATCAAGAATTCAAACTGTTTTTCCCATGTACACAGAATGTTAGTTTGACTTAAAAATTTTACAAAATTCAGGTTAATTTGTTTTTGACTATGATAAATCCCCCAGTTTAGAAACCTATAAACTCTTCTTACAAAACTATCGTTAAGCAGATGACTTTCATATTCTTGATAAAATTCTGATTTTATGTATTCATTGGTATTAATTTCAAATCCGAATAAGCAAGGAATAATTTTAGTGTTTGCATTTAAGTTTTTTAGAAAAAACATAGTGTTCCAATAATTCATTGAATGCAATACTACAACATCATATGAATTTGCTATTTTTTTCATTTTTAAATGAAAAAAATGAGTATTCATGTACTCAGTGTCAATATCTTCTAAAGCGTGTTTTTTTAATCTAGGCCAGAGCGGATGTGTTATTAATAGCTTGTTTTGTCCAGGAAATGCCTTTTCATAGATTCTGTAAGCATTTAGAGAAAACTTCAACTCACTTGAAATATGTAATATTTTTTTCATTTAACAAACCCTTCTAAGTACAATCCATACTCATTTGATTTGAATTTTTTAGCCTGATACATAAATTCTTTTTTGTTGATGAATCCCATAATAAGAGCAATTTCCTCTAAGCATGCAATCTTTTTTTGAGTATTACTTTCTAAAAGTTTCACAAAAGAAATTGCTTCAAACAAACTATCAGGTGTTCCGGTATCAAACCATGTTGTTCCTCTAGGGAGGACTTTAATTTGTAATTGTCCATCATTCATGTACAATCTGTTTAGATCTGTAATTTCTAACTCTCCTCTTAAAGAGGGTTTCAATTTATTGACCTTTTCAACTACGGTATTGTCATAGAAATAAAGCCCCGGAATTGCAAGGTTTGAAACCGGATGTTCTGGCTTTTCTTGAATTGATTTTACAGTGCCATCTTTATTAAGCTCTGCAACGCCAAACCGCTCGGGGTGTTTAACTTCAGTTCCAAATATACATGCCCCTTTAGAAATTGCCACTTCCCTAACAAGGCTTCCAAAACCAGCCCCATAAAAAATATTGTCCCCAAGAATTAAAGTCACATTACTATCGCCAATAAATTCTCGGCCTATCAAAAAGGCTTCAGCTAATCCTTTTGGTTCATTTTGTATCTTATAGGTGAAATTACAGCCAAATTGATTTCCATTACCTAATAAACGTTTAAAGTTATTTTGATCTTCAGAAGTTGTAATAATTAAGATGTCTCTTATTCCAGTTAACATAAGTACGGAAATAGGATAATAGATCATTGGTTTGTTGTAAACTGTTACAAGTTGTTTACTTAAGCCCAAGGTCGCTGGATAAAGCCTTGAACCACTTCCTCCGGCTAATACAATCCCTTTTAAATTATTTTTCATAGAGCCAATCTTTATTGTCCATATACCATTGAACTGTTTTTGATAATCCTTCGTTTAAATCGAATTGAGGTTTCCAATCCAATTCATTTTGTAATTTTGTAGAATCAATTGCATAACGGAAATCGTGCCCTAATCTGTCATCTATATATTCAATAAGGAGCTCTGATTTTGATTCATTTTTTTGTTTTCTATCAATTAAGCTACATAATTTTTTTACTAGAGAAATATTAGTCATTTCATTTAAACCTCCAATTAAATATGCTTCTCCCAACTTAGGATTATGCAATATTGTGTCAATTGCTTTACAATGATCTTCTACATATAACCAATCCCTGATTTGTAAACCGTTTCCGTAAATGGGAAGTTTTTTTTGATTCAAAATGTTTTTAATAAATAAGGGAATTAATTTTTCTGGATATTGGTAAGGCCCATAATTATTTGAACAGTTTGAAATAACAGTTGGTAAGTCATATGTCTTGAAATAAGCATTTACAAAATGGTCTGAACTTGCTTTAGATGCTGAATACGGGGAGCTTGGATTGTATTTTGATTCTTCTTTAAAAAAACCTGATCTACCTAGCGCACCAAAAACTTCATCAGTGCTTACATGATAGAATAATTTATTCTCATAAGCGCCCTTCCATATTTTTTTTGAGGCTTCCAGAAGATTAATTGTACCTATAATATTTGTATTGGCAAACAATAAGGGATTTGAAATTGACCTGTCAACATGACTTTCTGCTGCTAAGTGAATAACCTTATCAAATTTATGCTCAAAAAATAAATCCATTACAAATTTTGAATTTGTGATATCGCCTTTGATAAAATTATAGTTACTTTTTTTTTCTTCTTCTGCCAAATTTGCTTGGTTTCCTGAATATGTCAAGGAATCCAAATTATAAAAATCGTACTCTGGATATTTTTTAATTAAAAACTTTATGAGATTAGTTCCTATGAAACCACATCCACCAGTGATTAAAATTGATTTACCATCTAACATATTAATTTTTTCTTATTTCACTTACAATTTCTATTGAATTTCTGGCATCGGCAAGTCCATACCCTTCGCCTATCAAAATTTTCTGATAACTAACCGTATGGAGGTCTGTAAAACCTTTACTGAACCCAATATCTTCACCTTCAATCAATAAGGATCTAAAAGTTGGCAACCCTTGGCCCACGTTACAGCCTTTCCCCAAAGTTGCATTTTTCATAATATGAGAAAAATGCCAAACTTTTGTATCTTCTCCAATTGAAGAATTGGGATCAATTACTGCGGTTTCGTGTGCAAAATATTTTTTCATATTACAATCTTGAATCTACAATTTTAGGATCTAAAATTGCTTTAATATCATAGATAACCGAAGCTTGATTTTTTTTAAGATTCGTAACGTCCAATTCTAAAAACTCTTCATGAGACACCGCTAAGATAATCGCATCATACAATGCTAAATTTGCAGTAAGCTCAATATTATATTCGTGTTTTACTTCTTCCTTTTGTGCATAGGGATCATAAACATCAACCTCCATTCCAAAGCTTTTGAGTTCTTCGTATATATCGGGAACTTTAGAGTTTCTTATATCTGGGCAATTTTCTTTAAAGGTAATCCCGAGGACTAACGCTTTTGCGTTACGCACAGGAATGCCTTTTTTATTCATCAACTTGACTACCTTATTCGCCACAAAAAGCCCCATGGTGTCGTTTACGCGTCTCCCCGACAAAATTACTTCTGGGTAGTAGCCTAAACTTTCTGCTTTGTGTGCTAGATAATACGGATCTACGCTGATACAATGTCCCCCAACAAGACCGGGTTTGAAATTCAAGAAATTCCACTTAGTACCAGCGGCAGCTAGAACTTCTTGCGTATCTATTTCCATTCGGTCAAAAATAAGTGCTAACTCATTTACAAACGAAATATTCAAATCACGTTGTGCGTTTTCGATGGCTTTAGAAGCTTCTGCAACTTTAATCGAAGAGGCTTTATGAGTTCCAGCTTCTATTATGGTTTTATATAACTGGTCAACTTCTTCTGCAATAGAATTGGTTGAACCCGATGTTACCTTTTTAATTTTTGTAAGCGTATTGATCTTATCACCTGGATTGATTCGTTCGGGAGAATACCCACAATAGAAATCTTGGTTATACTTCAATCCACTTTCTTGTTCCAAAACAGGGACACAATCTTCTTCGGTACAACCCGGATATACCGTACTTTCATAAACCACTATATCGCCTGTATTTAGCAAACCTCCAATCATTTTAGAAGCAGAAATTAAATAAGTTAAATCTGGTGTTTTGAACTGAGTAATTGGCGTTGGAACCGTTACGATGTATACATTACAAGCAGCAAGATCTTGGAGATCGGAACTCAATTGAAGTTTGCTTTCTGTCGCTTTTTGTAAAAGCTTTAAATCAGCTTCACCTGTACTATCGATTCCTTGGTTAAGGCCCGATACTCGCAGCTGGTTAATGTCATATCCTACAACATTATAATGATTGGCGAAAGCTATTGCCAACGGCAAGCCTACATAGCCAAGTCCTATAACTCCTATGGTGTGCTTTTTAGTCATAAAGTAGCTTTATTCTTAGTGGATTCATTTTCGTACAAGAGAACGGTAAGTTGTGTTGGGTTGGGCTTCGAAGTCAAATAGAAATTCACCTTTCGTTCGATAATACCCTCAACCTTTTCTTCCAAGGCCTCTATATACTCTGTGTTCAACTGTTTTCCAACTAAAACAACATCTATGGTTCCTGAATCAAGGCCTTTGGCATAGTCTCCAGTCAAAAGTATTTGCTGAACAGGTCCCATTCGCTCTAGTACGCGCTCTACAAGCTCTTCGAGTCCTAGGTGTGCATAAACTACTTTCTGAAGAACATCAAATAAGGGATGGGCTGTATTGGCCTTATAGCCAACTTTGTTATCGTCTTTATATTTTTCTAGGTAACCGGCTTCGGAGAGGTGATTCAATTCTTTTCGAATTGAATTGGTAGATTCATTAAATTCGGAAGCTAAACCGTTCAAATAACCACGATTCGCCTGACTAATAAAAAACTTTATCAGCAGGCGAAGACGGGTTTTTGATGTAATCAGTTTATTAAGCACTATTAATTTGTTAAATCTAAGTACCAAAAGTACTTAAAAAAAACTAATTAACCTACTTGCCTAGGCAATATTTATTAAACTCTTGCTGGTACATGCGCTTAGGATACTGTTCTTTTAACCTCATAAATTGGGCACAGCCCTGTTGTAGTTGCCCAGA
>Ga0206130_10004967_pt1 | contig 16009 bp, 19 predicted proteins | sample Helgoland_Spring_9_FD_148637 | JGI IMG/M metagenome (GOLD analysis project Ga0206130, IMG submission 148637) | Pelagic subsurface seawater microbial communities from Kabeltonne, Helgoland, North Sea - Helgoland_Spring_Bloom_20160512_1 | ecosystem: Environmental > Aquatic > Marine > Epipelagic ... | reverse complement strand
GTTTGTCTTTACTCATAATATAACTAATAATAAAGTTCTTCTGTTTGTAAATTTAAAAAACGTTGCGTAGCAAAAAACGTACTCAACCATGAAATAATAAATGCAACAATTACTATTCCACTACTTACATAGATCATAACGGAATAATCTGACAATAATTCTAATGTTGGTATTTTTTTATCTATGTAATAGATTACAATTCCCAGACCAAGAAATGAAATAAGTGCTCCAAGAAACCCTAATTTAACACTTCTCCAAAGAAATGGTTTTCTGATAAATCTTTTAGTAGCACCAACCATTTGCATGGTCTTAATATTAAATCTTTTTGAGTATATAGAGAGCCTTATAGAACTATTGATTAAAATTAATGCAATTAGACCAAAGAAAGAACTAATGATAAATAACCAAAAGCTTACTTTCTGAATATTTTGTGTTAAAAAAGTAACTAGAGTTTTATCATATGAAACCTCAAACACAAAACTATTTTTTTCAAATCTTTTTGAAATTTGCTCCATTTTTAATGGAGTTACAAAATCTGGTTTCAAATAGATGTCTATGCTGTTTTTTAGTGGATTTGTACCTAGGTAAGCGATAAAATCTTCTCCTAGGTCTTTGGCATAAAACTTTGCAGCCTCTTCTTTATCTATAAACACAATGTTACTAACAAACTCCTCCTTTTTTAAAGAATTTCTTAAGTTTTTTATCTGTTCTTTTGATGTTTCATTTTTAAGAAACAATGTAATAACAATTTCTTCCTTAAAATGGTTGGCAACTTGAGATGACTTCAAGAGTACAAGACCTAAAAAACCCACCATAAATAACACTAAAGCAATACTTATTACTACAGAAAAGTAAGAAGATCGTAAACGGCGATTTTGGTAAGATTCAAATTTCGATGACATAATTAAAGCATGTAGGCTTGCAAGATACAAATTAGCACTTAAAAATTTCACTATTTAAAAATGGAAAAACTTAATTTTATCCCAAAAACAATATTCTTTTTTCTAAAAAAACTGAATAAAACTATCTAAAATTATTCAATATCTTGACAGAGTTCAACCAAAACACCATTGCTAGATTTTGGATGTAAAAAAACAACAAGTTTATTGTCTGCTCCTTTTTTGGGAGTATCATTTAAAACAAGAAATCCCTCGCTTTTAAGCCTAGTTATTTCTGAATAAATATCGGTAACTGCAAATGCAATATGGTGGATGCCTTCTCCCTTCTTTTCAATGAACTTAGCAATAGGGCTGTTTGGGTTTGTAGCTTCAAGTAATTCAATTTTATTTGGTCCAGCCTTAAAAAAAGAGGTAGTTACCCCCTCACTAAGCACCTCTTCAATTTTATAATGATTAGTACCTAGTAGACTTGCAAATAATTCATTTGATACTTCTAAATTTTTTACGGCTATTCCAATGTGCTCTATTTTATTCATTAGTCTTTAGATAGGATTCATTATTTAAAAAACAGATTCAACCAAATAATACTTCATAGATACTGCTTCTTTCAAAAGTAATGAATGTTTTGTTAATTATTGTAGATTTGCAGCATGGAAGAAACAAACAGACAACGAAAAATTGCGGGTGTTTTACAAAAAGATTTGGTAGAGGTTTTGCAAAAAGCTGCTCAAGATGGAATGCAAGGTGTTATTATATCTGTTTCAAAAGTTTCTGTAACCCCAGATTTAGGAGTCGCAAAAGTATATCTAAGCGTTTTTCCCTCAGACAAAAGGAAGGCTATTATTGAAGGTGTAAAATCTAATTCACCACTCATTAGACATGAACTAGCTAAAAGAACACGAAATCAACTTAGAAGAATGCCAGAATTACTTTTTTTTGGCGATGATTCTTTAGATTATATTGAAGAAATAGATAAGTCTCTACGAGGAGAAGATGTAAACCCTATTGAAGACCCTAGTATCTTGCCAAAACGAAAAAAACAATAACTATCATTTCATTTGAATTTTCCATTATACATAGCCAAAAGATATCTATTTGCTAAAAGTGGAAATAACGCAATTAATATTATAACCATTATTGCATCTATTGGAGTTATTCTAGGAACTGCTGCATTGTTTATCATTCTTTCTGGGTTTTCTGGTTTACGAACATTTAATTATGCTCTTTTAGATAGTTCTGACCCAGATATTAAAATTACCGCAACGAAAGGGAAAAGTTTTTTTTACGAAAATGCCATCAAAAACGTTGTATTGTCTTCAACAGACATTGTTGCTTTTTCCAATGTAATAGAAGAAAGAGTATTTATAAAAAACGGTGAAAAACAACAAATAGCATTTATTAAAGGAGTTGATGAAACCTACACCAATGTAGTGCCGCTAGATGATGCAATTCAGATGGGTACATGGTTGCAAAAAGAATACACTAATACTAGTGTGATAGGAAACAGTTTAGCCTATAAATTAGCTGCTGGAGTTGAAAATTTTGGAGAATATCTGGAAATTTTAGTCCCAAAAAAAGGAACTGGATTTATAAATCCTGCACGAAGCTTTAGAAGTATTAAAACCCAAATAGTGGGCACGTATTTTGGGACAGAAGAGTTTGAGAATAAGTATGTTTTTGTGTCCAATTTTCAAGCACAACAATTAGTAAACTATAAGGAAAATCAGTTTACAGGGATAGAAATAAAATTAAGACCAGATAGTAACCCAGCTAATTTTGCAGCGTCAATGCAAGAGAAACTTGGAAGTAAATATAAAGTTAAAACCAAAGCTCAGCTGAATGAGCTTTTTTATAAAGTAATTAATACAGAAAATTTTGTCTCGTACTTAATTTTTACGTTGATTGTTATTATAGCTATGTTTAATATAGTTGGTTCTATTATTATGATGATAATTGATAAAAAAAAGAATTTAAAAACATTGTTAAGCCTAGGTGTTACACTATCTGAAATAAAGAAGATTTTTGTGCTACAAGGGTTTTTATTGACAATCATATCTATGGCTGTTGGATTATTTTTATCAGTGATCATAGTAACTATTCAACAAAAATTTCAAATTTTTATGATCACATCTTCAATTCCTTATCCAGTAGAGTTGAGGGGTTCAAATTTTTTGATTGTAATTGCCACTATTACAGTATTAGGTTTTTTAGCAGCAAAGGTAGCTAGTAGTAGAATTTCATTAGGTTTTATTGATAAATAAAATACTTTTAGCTATATTAAAATAAAATTGAAATCTTTGAAAACTCCTTATCTATTTCTGTTTATTATCTTTTTTTCTTGTGCTTCCTCTAAAAATACCACTAGCACTAAGTTGTACCCAAATAACGGTGAGAATTTGCTAAAAAATTTAGGAGTATCCATAGTTGAAAAAGAAGATTTTTACGTTTTTGACACTAATGATTTTCTAGTAAATTTTCCTTACAGTTGGCGTAGTTATCTAGAGCCTATTGCAAAGGAGGTGATTTATCATTCCCCATTTAAAAATAACGAAGTCAAATCTGAGACATCTATTGTTATGTATGTTCACAACTCAGAGAACCCTAAAAGAGATCTCAATCGAAGATTACGATCTTTTCGCTCACCAAATTTTAATGAAAAGTTGATGTCTTCAATAAAAAAAAGTAAAGGAAAAGATAGATTAGGTGACTTTGAAAAAAAATCATATTCTTTTACAAGAAATAAGAAAAGGTTTCAAAGAATAAAAATGTATTATTTATTTGAAAGAAAGTGGTTGTATATAGATATAACCTACCCAAATAATATATCTACCAAAAAGTTAACAGAGATAGCTACAATTAAGAATAGTATTGTAGTAAAAGAATAATACTATTTAAATGCTGGAATCATTGCATTGCCAAAGGTTTCTTGAACCACGTCAAAAGCTGCAAATACATCTTTTGGGTCATCTGAGGTAACCATTTTTAAACGATGTTCTTTAAAATGAGGAATTCCTTTAAAATAATTGGTATAGTGTCTTCTAGTTTCTACTACTCCTAAATGCTCTCCTTTCCAATCTATCGCCATTTGTAAATGACGTCGTGCCATTTCTGTTCTTTCAGAAATTGTTGGCCCAGCGAGATGCTCACCTGTTTTAAAATAATGCTTTACTTCGTTGAAAAACCAAGGATATCCAATAGAAGCTCTTCCGATCATCGCACCGTCTAAACCATAAACATCACGCATTTCTTTAGCTTTTTCTGGGGTAGTTACATCACCATTTCCAAACACAGGGATATGCATTCTAGGATTATTTTTTACCTCAGCTATGGGTTTCCAGTCTGCGTCTCCCTTATACATTTGAGCACGGGTTCTTCCATGAATAGAAATAGCTTTACAACCTACATCTTGCAATCTTTCTGCAACTTCTACAATTTTTATAGAGTCATGATCCCACCCCAAACGAGTTTTTACTGTAATTGGTAAATTGGTGTGTTTTACCATGGCTTCTGTAAGCGAAACCATCAAATCAATATTTTTTAATATTCCAGCTCCTGCACCTTTAGAGACCACTTTTTTTACAGGGCAACCAAAATTAATATCGATAATATCTGGGTTTGTTTTCTCTACAATTTCAACAGAGCGTAACATCGAATCTAAATTGGCTCCAAAAATTTGAATTCCTACAGGGCGTTCTTTTTCATAAATGTCTAATTTCATAACACTTTTAGCAGCATCACGTATTAATCCTTCAGAAGAAATAAACTCAGTATACACAACATCAGCACCATTTTCCTTACATAAAGCACGGAAAGGTGGATCACTAACATCTTCCATAGGTGCTAATAATAATGGAAAATCTGGAAGTTCTATAGTGTCTATTTTTACCAAGCTACATTATTTTTTTGCAAAATTAGTGTTTTTATTAGTCAGAGTCCAAAACTGATGAATTCAAAAAATAATTAAAAAACTCTAACTACATTAAATCCAAAAACCATATCTCCTTCTGCGCTACTCATAAATCCTGGTTCGTTACTAGATTGTGAGTTGGTAAATAATAATTGAAATACATGTCCGCCAGTTTCAATATCTAGACCAAAAGCATACGAATTATCAAAAGGAGAGCTTTCTGCTCTACTCGCATTATAAACATATTCTGCATTAAAGCTAACACGTTTGCTCAACTTATATCGTCCACCAAAACCAAGCGCAAATTGATTAAATTTTTCTTCTGGCACTACATTTAAATTTTGAAGATTTTCTCTGATATATGTTGGAGCAAGTTGAAAAGAAAATTTATCAGAAAACCGTCTAGACACTAATAATTGGGTTGCATAACTTTGACGATCACTAGATTTTAAATCTGGGAAAATAGTTTCATCAATTAATGTATTTCTATTTACCGTAGCGTAGGTTACGAGATTTACAGGGAAGTCTTTAGATTGTCTTGCCAAACGTATTTTTGCTGATGCAGCTAAGGTTCTGTTGTAAGATTCTCTACTAATACTAAATTGAACACCTTCCCAGAAAGAGTAAAGTAATTGAATTTTAGTACTGGCTTCATCTAAGCCTAAAAAAGTATCAAATCCATCTTTCAAAGGACCAAATCTGTGTGAAACAATTAAATAAAAATCTCCTTGGTCTGCCATTTTTGTAGATTGAAGATTTCCAATTTTCATAGCCTTAAATGCAGGCATTTCATAGGAGCTGTCTGTAGCATTCTCGTTTAATTCATCTAGTAAATCGTCTTGAGCAGACAGGCTAGAGAATACTAACAAAAAGGCACAAAAAATAAGTAGGTTTTTTTTAAACATGATGATGTTGCTTATTGAATAATACATTGATCTAATTTTAGTTCTTCCAATAAATCGTCATATCCGATAATTCTTCCTTTTAAAGAGATATTATTTGAAGGATTTATTTTCTGAAGGTCAGACACTTGTTTTAGTTGACAGTAAATTTTACTTGATAGCATAACTCCATTCTCATCTATATTAGTTACTTCTCCAGATACAACAACTATTTTATCTTGCCACTCTTCAGTATGATCTATGATTTTGAGAAGTAATTCATCTGAAGAACCGCTAAAGTCTATTTTTTTGTTTTCAATTGCAGTAGGGGGCTGCATAGCATAGGTATAAATGGCAAAACCAATAACGCTGAAAACGAGAAGAAAAGTAATGATTAACTTATTTTTTTTCGATAAACTCATAGGCTAAAGAGATATTAATTATTCCTGCTATTTTATTACTTACAATTTTGGGTATTTTAATATTAAAATCTTCTGGTTTAACCCCAAATGAAGTTACCATAAGCAATTTATCTTCTTTTTTTGAAAACGTTGCAAGTGTTTCAATTTCTTTTTCAACTCCTCTTACGGTTAATATTCCTTTAAGGAGAAGTTTTTTCTCAGTGCTTGAAATTTTTGAGAGATCAAAATCAGAGATCAGTCCCTTAAAAGTCGCTTTCGGAAAAGTGCCAGAATCCATGTAGTTTTCATTAAAATGCTCTTGCATTAGTGCTACTCTAAAATTAAAAGCTTTTATAAAAAGCAAGGAGGCAATTTCTCCAGAAGTTACATTTATAATTGCAGTAGTACTATTGTTTGTTGCCTCTACTGGCTCAAAAGCTTCTACCGAAGCTTTGAATTTAGTATTTCCTGTTTTTGTATAATATTTTTGAGCAAAAGTTGAAAAACTTACTAATAAAAATAGTGTAATCGCTACTTTTTTCATGAGATTATATGTTTAGTTTTCAATGAAACCGTCCTCAGCCCATTGCTCTATAGTAGCAATTAAATCTGGCGCCATTGGACCACTCTGTGGCATTGGGTTGGAAATACTATTAATTCTACTCAACAAATTTCCATTTTCAGTTGATGACCTTACATTTAAATACCCTTCAAGATTTAAACCTGCAGAAGGAAATCCACCGGCATGACATGGAAGACAATTATTAGTTATAATAATACTTACGTCAGTATCAAAGGTAACAGGTTCTGTTATGATTACTTCTTCAATAGTAGCTGTTGAGCAATTGCTTAGACAGAGGACAAGGATTAAAAAACTTATAATAGGGTATTTAAATTTCATAAATTCAACTACTTTGAGTTATTAATAAATAATAGCACATTGAGCTACTGCAATTTAGTGTAAAAATTTTTAAGATTAAAACTCTATGACTGAACGAACCTCTTTATTTCCTCGTTTTACCACAACAGTGGTTTTATCTCCTGTATCAAAAACAGATAAGGCTCTCATATAACTCATCATGTCTGTAACGATGCTGTCTCCGAGTTGAATTACGATATCACCCTTCAGAAGTCCTCCGTTTTCAGCAGGCCTTCCCTCAGAAACACCATCAATTCGCATGCCTTTTCCATCGAACAAGTAGTCTGGAATTACCCCTAAGCCAACTTTGAATCTTGGAGTACTTTCACTTTCGTTTTTTGTCTTTCTAAAGGCTAATTTTCCATTGTCATCAAGATCAGAAATAATATCAAAAATATAATCAGAGATGGTCTCCATGCCTTGATAGTTTAATTTCTCTGCGTCATCACCAGGTTTGTGATAGTCTTCGTGTTGTCCTGTGAAAAAATGCAATACAGGGATGTCGGCTAAATAAAAACTCGTATGATCACTTGGGCCAACTCCAGACTCGTTTTCAATCAATTTAAATTTGTTGTTATGAGCCTTCAAAACCTGTTTAAACATTGGAGACGTACCTGTGCCATAAACTGCTAAGGCACTATCTTTTTTTAATCTACCAACCATATCCATATTAATCATATAGGATACAGCCTTGGTGTTAATTGTAGGATTTTTTACAAAGTAGTTAGAACCCAGTAATCCCATCTCTTCTCCAGAAAAAGCAATAAACAAATAATTATTATTGGTGTTTTTGTTTTTTAACCTTCTTGCTAAATCTATCATAACAGCTGTTCCGCTTGCATTGTCATCAGCTCCATTATGAATTGCTTTTATAGAATCTCTATAAAGAGAACCGTCCCCACCATATCCTAGATGGTCAAAATGCGCACCTATAATAACGGTGTTTTGAACATCGTTATCTATGAATCCGATCACATTTCTTCCAGTTATAGTTCCGTCTTCATTTTTTGCAAACCTTACCTCAGAATGAGGGTTTGTTTTTGGGATAAAAGAAAATTCTTGTTCAAAATTCTTTGTTCCTTTAGCAATTAGTCCCAACTGTTTATAGCGCTGGGCTATATAGGTTGCCGCTTTCTTCTCACCTTCAGTTCCTGTCTGCCTTCCCTCTAATAAATCGTCTGCTAAATAAACTACATCAGTTTTTATTTGACTTTTATTCAAAACTTCCTCTGAACAAGAACTACATAAAATTAAAAAGAATAAAATTGGAAAGTTTCTCATAAGAATTAGTATTATTTTTGCTCAAAATTAAGCATTAAAAACAACGATATGAAATTTAGAGTATTATCACTTTTATTAATTACTATTTTTAGTATAAGCTGCACCCATACAAATTCTAAAAAGTCAGCTAAGCTAGTAGCTGGAAATGATTCACTCATTTTTGCTGAAGAAGTACATTTTAAGAGTATTCGTCAAATTACATTTGGAGGAGATAATGCTGAGGCTTACTGGAGTTTCGATGATCAACAATTAATATTTCAATCCAATAATAAAGAATGGGATGTTGAATGTGATCAAATGTTTTTAATGAATATTAATGAAAATTTTTCAGAAAAAGTACCACCTATGATAAGTACTGGAAAAGGGCGAACTACTTGTGCTTATTTTCTACCAGATAACAAGCATTATGTATACGGTTCTACTCACTTAGGAGGTGAAGAATGTCCGCCGGCACCACTTCGGAAAAATGGGCGTTATGTGTGGCCAATTTATGACAGCTATGATATTTTTGTTTCTGATTTAGAAGGGAATATTGTAAATCAACTAACAAATGAAAAAGGATACGATGCCGAAGCTACAGTGTCTCCAAAAGGAGATAAGATAGTGTTCACATCCACCAGAAGTGGAGATCTTGAGTTGTATACCATGAATATAGACGGAACAGATGTGAAACAGATTACGGATGAATTGGGATATGATGGAGGTGCATTTTTCTCGCCAGATGGAACGAAACTAATTTTTAGATCATCTAGACCAAAGACTAACGAAGAAATTAAAGCCTACAAAGATTTATTAGCTGAGGGCTTAGTTGAACCAACTGAGATGGAATTGTATATCTGTAATTCAGATGGCTCAAACCTTAAAAAATTAACCAATTTAGGAAATGCGAATTGGAGTCCATTTTTTCACCCTTCTGGAGAGAAAATTTTATTTTCATCAAATTTTGAGGCAGAAAGAGGGTTTCCATTTAATTTATACATGATCGATTTGGATGGGAAAAATTTAAAAAGAATTACCCATGGTGAAACTTTTGATGCTTTTCCTGTATTTTCAAATGATGGAAAATGGCTAGCTTTTTCCTCTAATAGAAATAATGGAGGAGGAAGAGACACCAATCTATTTATAGCTGAGTGGCAAGAGTAGAGGAGATTATTTTAACTCAACAATGATTTCATTTTTTCTATTAAATACTTCCATTGGGGCATTGTATCCTAAAAAGTAAAAGTTATCGGTATATTCTATCCCTTTAGTATTCAAAGCGGTAATTAATTTACTTTTAAAGGCTGCTATTTTTGAATCACTAGCCCATCCACCAAAAGAAATTGCAGCCACTCTTTTTTCAGGCATATCTTTAAACTCTATACTCGAGTCATTAGGTATTGGTAGATTATCTCTTGTGTATTTTTTTGGAACTAGAAATAGCATTGTAGTAGAATCTTTTAAAGACATGGCCACTGGAGAAGTCATGGCTATTTTTTCTTCTTTATCATTACCTCCAAAAATATACCCCGCTAAAATAGAAAAACCTTTACTAGAAGTTTTACGATACTTGTTTGATGGCATTTGAACTGAAGTAAATAAAGATGCCTCATATTGTCTTATTTCAATGGTTTCATAAGAGTCAATTATTGTAAAAGCATAGGTTTCAATAGTTCGCTGACTGTTTAAAAAAAAGAGTTGAGAAATAACAAAGAGTATTAAAATAATTCCAAAAATTGATAAGATTATTTTCATCTTCATAGTTGTTTTTATTAGCGTGTTTTGAGATAAATTAAAATAGAATCACTAAGATCTTATTTTTTATTTAAATATGAGGACAATATTTTAAATCTGAATGCATTTCAGAAAATGTTTTTATTGCGTCAACTTTCTAAATCACTTATATTTGCACCCTTAAAAATAATGTAACGCATGAAGAATATTAGAAACTTTTGCATTATCGCTCATATCGATCATGGTAAAAGTACGTTGGCAGATAGATTGTTAGATTATACAGGTTCAGTAACCGATAGAGAAAAGCAAAATCAGTTATTAGACAATATGGATTTAGAGCGTGAGCGAGGTATTACCATTAAATCTCATGCCATCCAAATGGACTACAAACACAATGGAGAAGATTATATCTTAAACCTTATTGATACGCCTGGCCATGTAGATTTTTCCTATGAAGTTTCTCGTTCTATAGCAGCTTGTGAAGGAGCATTATTAATAGTAGACGCAGCACAAAGTATCCAAGCACAAACCATATCAAATTTGTATTTGGCTTTAGAGAATGATTTAGAGATTATTCCAATTTTGAATAAAGTAGATTTACCTTCAGCAAATCCAGAGGAGGTAACAGATGATATTGTAGACTTGCTAGGATGTGATCCAGAAGAGGTAATTCATGCAAGTGGTAAAACTGGTTTTGGAGTTGATAATATTTTAGCTGCAATTATAGACAGAATTCCTGCTCCAGAAGGAGATCCTGATGCACCCTTGCAGGCCCTAATTTTTGATTCAGTATATAATTCTTACAGAGGAATTGAAACCTATTTTAGAATTCTAAACGGTGAAATTAAAAAAGGCCAACGGATTAAGTTTATGGCTACAAATAATGAGTATTTTGCTGATGAGGTTGGTACTTTGAAACTGAATCAAGTTGTAAAAAAATCAGTAAAAACAGGTGATGTTGGTTATTTAATCACAGGTATTAAAACAGCTAAAGAAGTAAAAGTTGGAGATACCATTACAGACGCTCAAAACCCTACAACAGAGACTATTGACGGTTTTGAAGATGTGAAACCAATGGTTTTTGCAGGAATTTATCCAGTAGATACAGAAGATTACGAGGAGTTGAGGTATTCCATGGAAAAATTACAATTAAATGATGCCTCTCTAGTATTTGTTCCGGAAAGTTCTGCTGCATTAGGTTTTGGTTTTCGATGTGGATTCCTTGGAATGCTGCATATGGAGATTATTCAAGAACGTTTAGAGCGTGAATTTAATATGACAGTGATTACAACAGTTCCCAATGTGTCATATCATGCCTACACAAAAAAGAATCCAACGGATATTGTTTTATTAAATAACCCTTCAGATTTGCCTGAGCCTTCAAGGTTAGAAAGAGTGGAGGAGCCCTATATTAAAGCTTCTATTATCACCAAATCAGATTTTGTTGGACAAGTTATGAGTTTGTGTATTGAGAAACGTGGAGAGATTACCAATCAAACCTATTTAACAACAGAACGAGTTGAGTTAACGTTTAACATGCCGTTGGCAGAAATTGTATTTGATTTTTATGACCGTTTAAAAACAGTTTCCAAAGGGTATGCCTCTTTTGATTACAATCCAATAGGAATGAAAACATCTAAGTTGGTGCGTGTAGATATTTTATTAAACGGTCAACCAGTAGATGCGCTTTCTGCTTTATTGCATGCAGACAACGCCTATACAATTGGAAAGAAGATTGTTGAAAAACTAAAACAATTAATACCAAGACAACAATTTGATATTCCAATTCAAGCAGCTATAGGCGCAAAAATTATAGCTAGAGAAACCACCAAAGCATTGCGTAAAGATGTAACTGCAAAATGTTATGGAGGTGATATCTCTAGAAAACGAAAATTACTGGAAAAGCAGAAGAAAGGAAAGAAAAGAATGCGTCAGGTAGGAAATGTAGAAATTCCCCAAGAAGCATTTATGGCTGTTTTAAAGTTAAATGATTAAATAAAAAAGCTTCGAGAAATCGAAGCTTTTTTATTTTTAGCATGGTTAATCTCTTCCGCCTAAAACTTGAAGCCCCCAATACAATAGCATCGCTAAAGAACCTAAAGCAGCTACTAGATAGGTTCTGGCTGCCCACTTTAAAGCATCCTTAGATCCAGCATATTCTTGCTGACTTACCATATTTTTGTTTTTTAACCAAGCTAATGCTCTGTTACTTGCATCATATTCTACAGGTAATGTAATAAAACTGAATGCGGTTGCTAAAGCCATAAAACCCAAACCAACGATAGCTATATAAAACCCAATTCCAGTATTGTCTGAAGCAGCTCCTAAGATTAAGCCACCAAAAACAAGCCACTGTGAAAATCTTGAAGAAACGCTCACCATAGGAACCAATTTAGACCGCATGGTTAACCATTCATAAGCTTGTGCATGTTGCACAGCATGTCCTACCTCATGAGCTGCTACAGCAGCAGCGGCAGCATTTCGCTGGCTATACACACTTGCACTTAGATTTACAGTTTTATTTCTAGGATCGTAATGATCGGTTAGCATTCCTGCAGTAGAAACCACTTTAACATCTCTAATGCCATGATCTGCTAACATTTTTTCTGCAATCTCAGCACCAGACATGCCATTTCTTAAATGAACTTTTGAGTATTTTTTAAATTTATTCTTGAGAGTATTGCTTACTGCCCAGCTTGCAAGAGCTATAGCACCGATAATTATGTAAAATTCTATCATATTTTTACTATTAAAAATGAGTATTCAATTTTCTTTGATACTTTTACATCACAAAGTATTCCAATTAAATTTTTTCATAAAAATAGTGACAAAATGACAAGTAAACGAAAAATACTACTCATTTACACCGGAGGTACCATCGGGATGGTAAAAGATCATGCATCAAAAGCCTTAAAAGCATTTGATTTTAGTCAGATTTTAGAAAATATACCTGAGTTAAAACAATTAGACTGTGACATCACCTCTATTTCATTTGATGAACCCATAGATTCCTCAAATATGAACACACAATATTATGTTCAAATTGCAGAGATAATTGAGCAGAATTACGAACAGCATGATGGATTTGTTGTTTTAACAGGGTCAGATACCATGTCTTATATTTCCTCTGCCATTAGTTTTATGTTAGAGTATTTAACAAAACCAGTGATCTTCACTGGCTCACAATTGCCTATAGGCTATTTGAGAACGGATGCAAAAGAAAATTTAATTACTTCCATAGAAATTGCAAGTGCCTACGAAGATGGTCTTCCAATAGTAAGTGAAGTCTGTTTGTATTTTGAATACAAACTATACAGAGCCAACAGAACAACCAAGTTAAGTGCAGAACAATTTGAAGCATTTACCTCTATGAATTATCCTCCATTGGCAGAGAGTGGTGTTCACCTTAATTTTAATCAAGATTTCATAGAAGAGCCCACTTATGACAAAAAATTAATAGTTAGGAAGAACTTGTGTTCAGATATTGCTATTTTAAAACTTTTTCCAGGAATTCCAATGGCTGTTGTAAAAAGTATTTTAACTATAAACAATCTTAAGGGAATTGTTATGGAGACCTATGGGGCTGGGAATGCTCCAAATAATAAAGAATTTATAGACTTACTTTCTGACGCTATAACTAAGGGTCTTTTCATTGTAAATGTTACCCAATGCGTTGGCGGATCTGTTTTGCCAGGTCATTATGAAACAAGTTCTTTGTTAAAAAACATTGGGGTTATAGATGCTAAAGATATCACTACAGAATCTGCTATTGCCAAATTGATGTATCTTTTGGGTGTAGGTGTTGAAAAGGATAAGTTTGCACATTATTTTAAGCAATCTTTAAGAGGTGAAATAACAAATAAGTAGTCTTTATGTTAAATCTTTTTGTTTTTGGCATTTCGTTTGCAAAAACTTTTTAAAATTTTTTAAGAAACCAACTATTTTTTGTTACTTGGTCGTCGAAATAAAAAATAGCGAAGATTAAATAATATTAAAATTAATTTTTCTAGCTAAAATTTTGTTTTTATGTAACAACTAGTTACAACTTTTAACACTAAAATTATTAAAAATTAATTACAAAGATGATGAAAAAAGTAGTAAATATCCTTACAGTAACAGGGTTCATGTTTTTTGGAGCTATTCAATCAGTATTTGCACAAGAGGCTGAGGTCGCTGAACAAACTTTTCACCAAGTATTAAAACAACGTTTTATTGAAGGTGGTCCATTTTTTATGGGAATTGTATTGGTAGCCCTTATCTTAGGTCTTGCAATTGCAATTGAAAGAATTATTTATTTAAACATGGCTACTACCAACACTAAGAAGTTGATGGCGAGCGTAGATGAGGCTTTAAGTTCTGGTGGTGTAGAAGCAGCAAAAGAAGTTTGTAGAAACTCTAAAGGGCCAGTAGCGTCTATTTTTTACCAAGGTTTAGACAGAGTTGATGAAGGTATCGAGTCTGCTGAAAAAGCTGTAATCGGTTATGGAGGAGTTCAAATGGGATTATTAGAAAAAAATATTTCTTGGTTATCACTTTTTATTGCATTAGCACCGATGTTAGGATTTATGGGAACTGTAATTGGTATGATTGGAGCTTTTGATGCCATTGCTGTAGCCAATGATATTTCTCCAGGAGTTGTAGCTGTAGGTATTAAAGTTGCCTTATTAACAACTGTATTTGGATTAGTTGTAGCGATTATTCTTCAAGTTTTTTACAATTACATCATCTCTAAAGTAGATAGTATTGTAAATAATATGGAAGATGCTTCTATCACTTTAATAGATTTATTAGTTAAATATAAAAAATAAGACGCCTTATGAATAGTAAACTTTCAAAAATACTTACCATCATAGTGGCTGTTATATCTGTTATAGGTATCGCATTATTTATTAATGTTTCAATTACTGATGATGTTCCAGAATCTATAAGCGGAGCCGTTGGACCTTTAATTGGTTTTTCATTGTACTTATTTTATGCATCAGTTCTTATTACTGTAGTATTATCTATAAGAGGGTTGGTGAAAAATCCAGAAAACTTAAAGAAAACAATGATTGGCCTTGGTGCTATGGGTGTTCTGTTAGTGATAGCCTATATTTTAGGTGATAGTGAGGCAGTATTAGATGCTCAAGGAAATGTGTTAAAAGGAGGGGAATTAGGATCTTCTTCAAACCAATGGGTAGGTAGCTTAATATGGTATAGTTCAATCCTAGTTCTAATTGGTGGCATATTTTTTGTATATGATCTAGCAAAAGGACTTGTAAAAAATTAATATATGGCAAGAAGAGAGACACCGGAAATTAATGCAGGGTCTATGGCAGATATTGCCTTCTTGTTATTAATTTTCTTCTTAGTAACTACCACCATGAATGTAGATTCAGGTATTTCTAAGAAATTATCAGAGAAACCACCACCAGATTATAAACCACCTATTATCAAGGAGAAAAATATCTTTGAAGTAAACATCAATAGAAATAATGATTTACTTGTAGAGGGTGAAATAATGGTTATTGATGAATTAAAAGAAGCTGCTGTCAAATTTATTGACAATGGTGGAGGTGATGGAAAACCAGGTGAAGATGGAACCCCAGGAACTCCATGTGACTATTGTGAAGGTGAAAGAAGCCCGTCTTCTTCAGATCATCCTAACAAAGCAATTATTTCTGTTCAAAGTGATAGAGGTACTGAGTATGGTACGTACATTGAAGTTCAAAACGAGTTGTTAAAAGCATATACTATTTTGAGAAATAGACTATCTCAACAACGTTATGGAATTTTGTATACAGAGTTAGAAAAAAGATATAAAGATAGTAGAGGATCAGATAAGGAAGAATTTAAGAAAAAAGTAGAGGATATTAAAACTAGTTTCCCTCAAATTATTTCTGATGCTGAACCAACTTCTGCTAATTAATTTAAAAACCTTCGATAGATGTCTAAGTTTAAAAAGAAGAAAAAAGGGATGCCTGCTGTAAATACAGCTTCATTACCAGATATTGTTTTTATGTTGTTAT
>Ga0206130_10004965_pt1 | contig 16011 bp, 12 predicted proteins | sample Helgoland_Spring_9_FD_148637 | JGI IMG/M metagenome (GOLD analysis project Ga0206130, IMG submission 148637) | Pelagic subsurface seawater microbial communities from Kabeltonne, Helgoland, North Sea - Helgoland_Spring_Bloom_20160512_1 | ecosystem: Environmental > Aquatic > Marine > Epipelagic ... | reverse complement strand
ACCTTTGGCGCCAGTTTGACCCTTCTGGCCTTTGACTGAAGTGCCAGTAATACCTTTGGCGCCAGTTTGACCCTTCTGACCTTTAATCCCTTGATCGGAACCTACCCAGTTTCCGCTGGTGTCGATAACATTAGCACCACCAATGGATAGTCCATTGACTCCTTCAAATCTCAATGTCTCTCTATTTGTCCAAGAGGTATCATTATTTGGGAATGCATGTACTGACAACCCACCTTCCGCGCCAATAAACACGGTCTCTTCGGCTTCGTTTATATTTGCGTTTAAAGTTGGTTGAGTGTCACCGGCAGCAATTATAACAGCGTCATCATGCCCAATCGTGAGGGCGCCATTGAATGTATTTCTGGTGATAATATTAGAGCCATCAACCTGTAAAATAGTTCCGGTATCTGGGAGATAGTTTATTGGACCACTTAGCTGAATGTCATTTGTGGTAATCGCCCCTGTCGCGGCAATATCACCAGTTGTGATGTCATCAACAACTATTACTTTTTTTCTTAATGAACCTGTTAAGGTGGCCATTAGAACTTTCTCCCTCTAATTTTATTTCTTACAATCTTTGTGGGTATCTCAGCGTCTAGCATACTTGTATACAGCTTCCCGTACGCAATACGATCAATCGTATATGATAATTTATAAGGTGCCTTATCAACCTGCCCAGTAGCAACGTATTTTACTTTCAATTGATTTCCGACGCTGTTGAACTGGTGGGTTGTTCCAGGACTTATAGATTCCCAAGTTGACCCATTATTATTACTAGCATAATATAACATTCCACAAGAGCTGGGCGTAAAATGATCATATTTATCCAAAAAGCAAAAGGTTATATTCTCACTACTTTCTAGTGTATATGTGCCGAACTCACAATTCCAGTTCCCAACAAGACCTGGGCCAATACTGTCACTCCAAATCTTAAAACTATGACCATCATGGCCATAGCCAGTGTGTATCCACCACTTGGTACCATTGGCTGATGACATTCTAAAGAACATACCGCCATAATCATTTCTATAGCTACGACCTCGACCATTACTTGTAGTGTCTTCAGTATACCCATCATGGCGCACCATGGTTACAGCTCTTTGGTGTTCCCAATCAATCCAGCCACCTTGGGTTGCCCGACCTCTATCTGCATAAATTGGATTGAACTCGGGATATCCAGGCATCTTATCACAATACTCATTTGTTATCCCTTGTCGAAGTGCTCCCATTTTTAATTGAGCACCTATTAAAAGCCCATAGTCGTGGCTTTCAACAAAAACAGTTTTTAATATTGTAGGATCACCGCCAGAAAAACAAGGAGTATAGTCTACTTCACAGAATCTACTTGACCCGCCTATTCTTACTTTATTTGGATAATTCACAGGGTCTACAATAAACAATCCAGCTTCATACCCATCATCGCCTACGCCCGAATCGCCCATATCGCACCAAACAACTTTAGGATTGGCTGTAGATGCCGATGTGATTACTGTAAAGTTTGAGTTATAGAACATCTGGTAGTAAACTCTATCATTCACTTCGTCATAAAATATATGACCACGGTATCCATTCCTATCTACTGCTCCAGAAGAGCCATTAGCGTCAGAATATAAATAAGATGAAGAGGTTCCATCAATTAATTCTTCTACATCAGTTGTCCAATGCCGTCGCGGATATTTCTTATAGTGCACCGCACTATAATCATTAACATATAACCAGTCTCCAGCAGTTACAGCACCACAACCATAGGCAATACCAGTTCTATCAACATTAACTCCGTTGCTAAACACATATCGACTCGGTGGTCTTATTTTTATTACATTATTTGTAGAAGTAGTGGTATCCTTAATGTCGCTGTAGTCAAGCATGGAATAGCCATTAACATTATGTGTACTTAGATGTATTTGACTACTTCCTGTGTGGATTGTTTGTGTGTTTATGTGGTTATAAGTGAGTGTCGTATCTCTAAACAACGGATTGGTATCGTGCCATAATTTTGTCATTGAACCATCATTATTCAGCCTACGGATCGCAGTGCCATCGCCCCAACCAGTAGTTATAAGTAAATCTCCGTCGACCCCATACTGACCAAACCCAATTACTCTATCGCCGCCATCATATTCACCTGATCCACTATTGGTAGTAACATTGGACAGTCCTCTTTTGAATTGAGGAAGAATCGCATGCTGGCCTTGGTAGTCATTTATCATAGCGCCCGTGATGCTTGTTACATTATCCCTACCAACAGTGCCAAATTGGATATCACTCACGACAACTCCTCAATATAATTTAAACAGAGATCAATTTCTAACTTTAGTAGTTTAATCATTTCATGATTTTGCTCTTCAAATGAAAATTCAGATTCCAAAGCAGTTTGAAACTCTTCTAATGAGTTTTGATAATATTCTATAGTTTCCATTATATCTTACACTCCACCCAGAACTGGTGATATTTATCTAAATCCGAAGAGCCTATACTGTAAACAAACGAAGAATTAATTCCGCTGTATATTAGCACGGCTCCTGTTCTATTTAAGTTGCCCTGAACAGCCTCAGCGTCAACATATATTTCTACATGAGACAAGAACCTAGATTCTGGCAAATTATAATTTATATGAAATACGTTTATATCGGGGACAATAGATAATGACGAAACATCAAGAGTCGGATTACTCACAGCTCTGGTAGCAGTTCCTGCCGAGGAATATACGCCATTCTTGATCGCATAGACCCTATATGCCACTGTTCCGCTGCTATTGTATGACGCATCGACAACACTCATCGTTGCGGCAATGTCATCTTCAGCAATGCTTGCTATTAACGAATAATCTGTACCGGTGGTTCCGTCAGAGTAAACTTCATATCCAGTAACACCACTTGTACTGGATTGGCTGATAGTAATCTCAACAGTTTCTCCTACAACAGAAGTAGATGCTATTGATGGGGCAGATGCGGCATTATCAGCTGAAGATCCTTTCTGACCTTTCTGACCAACTCCAGTTTGCCCTTTCTGTCCAACTTCACCCTTCTGACCTTTGGCACCAGCCTGACCTTTCTGACCTTTGGCGCCAGTATTGCCTTTGACTCCAGTTTGACCTTTCTGGCCTTTCTGTCCAGTATTACCTTTGGAACCTGTACTACCCTTAGCCCCAACTTCACCCTTCTGACCTTTGGCACCAGCCTGACCTTTCTGCCCAACTTCGCCCTTCTGACCCTTACCGCCTGTAGAACCCTTCTGGCCTTGATCACCAGTACGAGCGAAAGTTATAATTACTCCCTCACCATTACTGAATGCATTCGTTGAACCAGAAACGCGAGAACAGTTTACAACAAAATAACCAGCCTGTTCACTAATAGAACTGATAGTAAATATAGAATAATCATCAGCATTTAATCTATTCGATACCCTAAAGTGACCCTTCATAGTAGAAGTAGAGTCGTCAATAGTTCTTAAGAATGATTGAATATCCGTTGGGGAATCGTCAGAGTCATCAATATATAATTGACTAGCACTCGACAGGGTTGTATTATTGAACCTTAGATTTCCAACTCCTGGGTCGCTGTTGGTAGTTGTAGAACTATAATCATATTCAAAGGTAGCTCCGCCGAAGTTGCCCTCATTACCTTTAGATCCAGTTTGACCTTTCTGACCTTTGGAACCAGTAATACCTTTCTGGCCAACTTCGCCTTTCTGACCTTTGGATCCATTAATACCTTTCTGGCCAACTTCGCCTTTCTGACCTTTGGAACCTGTACTGCCTTTAGCGCCAATTTCACCCTTCTGACCTTTGGAACCTGTATTGCCTTTATCTCCAGTAATACCCTTAGCGCCAACTTCACCTTTCTGACCTTTCTGTCCAGTGATACCCTTAGCGCCAACTTCACCCTTCTGACCTTTGGATCCTGTGCCACCTTTCTGTCCGATATTACCTTTGGCGCCGATCTCGCCTTTCTGACCTTTCTGGCCATTGATACCTTTGGCTCCGATCTCGCCTTTCTGACCTTTAGATCCAGTAATACCTTTGGCGCCGGTCTGGCCTTTCTGGCCAACTTCACCCTTCTGGCCTTTAATTCCTTGATCAGAACCTACCCACTCACCAGATGAGTTGATAATTTCCCCACCGCCTGCCTTTCTGAACGAAGTGGCCTCTACGGCAGCAGGAAAGTCTACATTCTGATCACTATCAACGGAATATATCGTTCGCTTGCCTGCGGGATAACCGCCCCATATTTGCATACGAGATAGGCTAATATTATTACTACCATAATCCGCATGACTAGACCAATTTGGTTGAAAATCAATATGGACAGTTCTATAATGGCCTGTAGATGTTGTAGATGGGTTGAATGCAATTGTCGAGAAGGGTAAATATAAGTGCCCTGGCCATGAAGCAACATTATTATTGCTATTAGTATGCTGAGACCAGACACCAGCGCCGCTCTGCTTTCTAATCTTTACCTTTGTGCTATGAGAGTTCGAACTCCAATACATATACAAAGAATTTAAGAATACATATGAGCCGTTGTTTATCACTTCAATTCTAAAATGCGCAGTACCATTAGGAATAAAGATATTCGCATTAGCATCACCGCCTACAAACTTTTTCTTGTTGGCGTCACTAAACCCAGTATACTCAGTCCAAGTATTTCCGTCAGTAGATGTATAGAACTTTAAATAGTTAATCGGGTAGAATGCTGTCTTATTATTGAACTGCTCTTGGTGAAGAGCCATTTCAGTAATTGAAGGTGCGCCCAAGTTATTAGTTGGCGTACCACTGCCCGCTTGGCGGAGATAAGCAAAATCATCACTGACATCTGATCTTAAGAACTGGGTACTGTCTATACCATCAAGTAATCCTGCGTTACCTGCCTCATTACCTTTCTGGCCAATTTCACCCTTCTGACCTTTGTCGCCTTGGCCTTTCTGACCTTTGTCGCCAGTAATACCTTTGATGCCGAGATCGCCTTTCTGTCCCTTCTGGCCTGTGCCGCCTTTGTTGCCGACTTCGCCCTTCTGGCCTTTCTGTCCTTTGGCTCCAGTAATACCCTTAGCACCAACTTCACCCTTCAGACCTTTGGATCCAGTAATACCTTTGGCACCAACCTCACCTTTCTGGCCTTTTTGCCCATTGATACCTTTAGCACCAACCTCGCCTTTCTGACCTTTGGAACCTGTAGAACCTTTCGATCCAGTAATACCTTTGGCGCCAGTAATACCTTTGGCGCCGATCTCACCTTTCTGGCCTTTGGAACCTGTGATCCCCTTATCACCAAATTGACCTTTCTGACCTTTAGAGCCTGTCGAACCTTTTGACCCAGTTTGACCTTTCTGGCCTGTATCACCTTTGGCTCCGATCTCACCTTTCTGACCTTTGGATCCAGTAATACCTTTGGCGCCGATCTCACCTTTCTGACCTTTGGATCCAGTAATACCTTTGGCGCCGATCTCGCCTTTCTGACCTTTGGAACCTGTCGAACCTTTCTGTCCTTGGTCACCAGTACGGGCAAAGGTGATAATGACTTCTTCGTTTGCGCTGAATGAGGTGGCCGTTCCGGATACTCTAGAACAGTTTACAACAAAATAACCAGTCTGTTCACTAATAGAACTGATAGTGAATATCGCATAGTCAGAAGCGTCTAACTTATTCGATACCCTAAAATGACCCTTCATAGTAGAAGTAGAGTCGTCAATAGTTCTTAAGAAAGACTGTATATCCGTAGGAGAGTCGTCAGAGTCATCAATATATAATTGAGTTGCGCTTGATAGGTTTGCGTTATTGAACTTTAGGTTACCAACTCCTGGGTCGCTGTTGGCAGTGTTGGTGGAGAAATCGTAATCAAAAGTAGCTCCGCCGAAGTTGCCCTCATTACCTTTAGATCCAGTTTGACCTTTCTGACCTTTGGATCCAGTAATACCTTTGGCGCCAATAATACCCTTAGCACCAACCTCGCCTTTCTGACCTTTAGATCCAGTAATACCTTTGGCGCCGATCTCACCTTTCTGACCTTTGGAACCTGTAGAACCTTTCGATCCAGTAATACCTTTGGCGCCAGTAATGCCTTTAGCACCAACCTCGCCTTTCTGACCTTTGGAACCTGTAGAACCTTTCGATCCAGTAATACCTTTGGCGCCAGTAATGCCTTTAGCACCAACCTCGCCTTTCTGACCTTTGGAGCCTGTAGAACCTTTATCTCCAGTAATGCCTTTGGAGCCAGTACTGCCTTTAACACCAATCTCGCCCTTTTGACCTTTGGAACCTGTAGAACCTTTATCTCCAGTAATACCTTTGGAGCCAGTAGTGCCTTTAGCACCAATCTCGCCCTTTTGACCTTTGGAACCAGTTTGACCCTTAGCGCCGGTCTGACCTTTCTGGCCAACTTCACCCTTCTGGCCTTTAATACCTTGATCAGAACCTACCCACTCACCAGATGAGTTGATCACCACGGAAGTTCCTATTCTGTATTCGTTGCCGTAGATATTTCTACTTGGGTCTACAACTTCGACGCCATCAATGGAAAATGAGGATACGTTTGCGCCGACTTCAAATACAGTACCGCCGCCACGGGAATAGAGTTTATGATCAGCAGTGTTGAGGGCGAGTTCGCCTTCGACTATGTTTGAGGTGGTTGGGGTATTGCCAGCAACATTACTGCGCTTGATCTTGACAATTGATGCCATATCTATGGTTCTCTTATGATCAAACCTTATATAAGGTCAAATAAAAACAAAGGGGAGGCTGCTTATATAAGCAGGTATTCTCCCCCGAGCGAACTATTTAGTAAGTTCCGCCATCGATCACTGCTTCAATTGTTGCTAAGTTATAGGTCGCATGGGCGGCATTAACTGTTCCAGTCGGCTCAACCGTGAGACCGTCATAGAATTTGAACACGCCATTGGTAGCATCTCTGAAATAACCGGAGTATTTTGCAGTAGCAGCTGCTACATACTTACCATAAACACCAGTATCAACAGTGTCAGCTGCGTTATTAGAAGACAGCTTCAGCATAGAATCATCTACATGTACTGTAGATGAAGAAATATAAGTGGTAGAACCTTCAACGGTCAAATTTCCGTCAATGTGAGTATTACCGGCAATAACAATATTCTCGCCAACTGTCAGTTGACCAGCTACATCTACATCAGTCGGCAAGCCAATCGTAATCGCACCGCCTTCACCACCAGAACCAGTTACTGTAATTTCACCAGAAGTTCCAGCCGCAGTAGCAAGATAGTTGCCAGTAGTATCAGCTCCAAGAGTAACAGCATTAGAAGCGATAGTTGTTGAGATACTGACGCCAGCACTACCATCAAAGTTCACTGTACCAGTAACATCACCAGTTAGGGCGATAGCTCTAGCAGTTTCTAGAGCAGTAGCAGTAGCAGCATTACCAGAAGTATCTTGATTACCGGCAATATCGACACCCGCAAGGGAGATATCACCAGTACCATCAAAGGAAACTCCGCCAATATTTCGCGAAGTTTCTAGAGCAGTAGCAGTAGCAGCATTACCAGAAGTATCAGCATTAATGGTTGCTGGTAAACTCAACGTCACGCCAGCAGTTTCGCCGCCAGAACCAGTTACTGTAATTTCATCAGCGGTGCCAGCAATGGTGCTGACATAAGCGCCGGTCGTATCAGATCCAAGAGCAACGGAATTAGAAGCGATAGTTGTGGTGATAGAAACGTCGGCGGTTCCGTCAAAGTTCACTGTACCAGTAACATCACCAGATAATGCGATGGCTCTAGCAGTAGTCAAAGCGTCAGCAGTTGCGCCAGCAACTGTAATTACATTAGTTCCGTCGTAAGAATATAGCTTCTTATCGGCTAAGTTGATCGCGAGTTCGCCAACTACCAGATCGGCTGCTAATGGAACCGAGCCGCCTGTCGAACTTCTTTTCAGTTTAATAATAGATGACATCGTAAGATCCTATTGTTTAGTTATTATAATTATAATTATCTGAGACCGCCCCTTCGTTTTGGGGGATACTTTCTTTCTTTATTTATAATAACAGAATCGCTGACATGGGTGTTTAGATATTCAATAATATCTGATTGGGACTGAACCTTCGCATTAAGGTCGGCTATTTGGGATATTACCGAAGGAGGGACTGGTATGGCATTAGCCAACTCCCTTTCACCTTGAATCGTTTCGTTCAGCATTATAATTTTGGTTCTCAAAGCAACGATAGTCTTATTCAATTCTGCTATTTCGTTTTCTGCTTGTTTACTATACGCCTCTAGAATTTTCTCAGCACTTTCATAATCACTCACGTATATTCGCCGCCGTTTAAAATGTCAAATACAGGGGATCCAGTTTCTGAGACTTGCAATACTTGGCCGAAAGTTCCTGTTGCCTGAACAACCATACCATTAGCTGCCGTGTACATTAACCCGTTCTCTACGAAATTAGTAAGGACAAGTGTTTCTACTGTAGCTTTACCTGAAGAAGTGATTGATGAGAAATTAACATCACCCACCCCGTTGAATAATACATTCTCAATGTTGGCGACTTTGTCAACTATCAACTTGCCGCCGATATACTCGACAGAAACGGTTGACTGTGCATTAGCTGTTCTGCCGATATAGAGTTTATCGGAAGAGTATGAATATGCTAACTCACCATTAGCAAGACTGCCTGGAGTATTAGCCGATTGGCTTCTTTTTATTGCTATTACAATATTTTCTGACATTAAAACTCACCGCCGCCGTCTAAGGAAATGACATCGCCATCAACTATCAATAGAGTTCTTAACTGGAATGTCTGGGTACTAGCTTGATACACCAATACAGAGCCGTCAGGCAATGAGTTCATATTAACGTCAGCAAGGTCTTTAACATTTGCCCCAGGGTTAAATGTACGCAAAGTGACGTTGGTGCCAGAGTCTCTTGCGATGACTTTGTTAGTATTAGTTGTACCGAACTTTACATTGAAATCTGACATTAACTCCTCCTAGGACTTATATTTATACTCCCAGATAAGTTATGTTTTTGTAACCTGAGGGGTTATTGTTGCGATACCTTCGACGAGCCTTGTTCTATTATTAGCTGAACTCGTTATCTCTACATCGTAGACATATCTACCAGCCTCTATAGTTTCAGTTACCGCCCTACCCAAAGACAACGTAACAACGCCATTAGACCTATCGGCAGAGAAAGTAACAACAAAGTCATACGCAGAAGCGGAAGCATAATGTTTTCTAATTTGACCAGCACCAGTGTACCCAGTTAGGTCGGTAGCAGTTCCGTCATCTTCAGTCACGGTCAGAGATGTTGAGTAATCAGCACCTTGATCAATTAGTATATTTGCCTTTGCTCCCATTACTCACCACCCTCGCCTTCTTCTTCTGCAGGATCTACAGGAACTGGTCTAACATAGTTGACACATTTCTCAAGAGGAACTGTAATTCCCGCAGCAATCTCTTCTTCTGTTGGCGGCTCAGCGACCAGTTCATCGTTCACTGGCAGAACGTCGAGGGTCTGTAGCATATCGTATTCTGCTCTGCGGTGCTCTACATTAAATAGAAAGTATATTTCATCAACTTTTGCAGTGAGAGCAGCCAGAGCAGTTTGTAATTCTTCGTTTGTCATATCTTATCCTATTTTCCATCCTTTAATGAACGAGAGAGACCGAGTGCCAAAAGTATCACCACCGCCGCCATATCTTTGCGAACCTTCGTCAGACCTAATTCTTATATCAGCCCAGAGACCCGACGCGGTGGTCAACTTAAACTTTCCTCTCAATGAAGAAGTTGACCAGTCACCTACCGCATGTTCTTCACCATAATCAAGAATAGCGCCATTGGTGGCATTCCTGAGAAATATTTGGCCGCCATCAGCAGTGTCACTCTTGGAGCACCTTATGTGGGAATCGTATTCTATAATGTAAGTGCCGACTGGGAAGTATACCCTATTGGTGCTAAGTACCATTCCGCTGATCCGGTTATGTTCAGTATCATTTAGCGGAACTTGCGAACCGGCGGTGGCGGTAGAAACCGTTAAATTCGTATATGAGGTAACGCGATGACGGAATAAGAAATCTGGACCAACAATACTTGACCTATCTACGTTTATAAATCGAGTCACGGGATAAGTTCCAAGAACCTTGCCATTGGTTTCCCATAATGGGTTACTATTCGTTTCAACCAAACCATCACCAATGGTTGGAAAGGCTATGGCGCCACGTGCACCGCCATCAACCGAATGCCAATAACCCAGATTACCATAACCACTCACGGAGATCGCTGTGTTCTCAACAACGTCTTTAGAAGTTTGCCCTGTCGGGTCTTCGATTCTAAAATCAAACCCATCCCCCATTCCAGGATCGTATCTACCATCAAGATCTACAGTAACATCAGTTCCATATTCGCGAGCTAGTGTCAATATACCGTTACCGGTATTAAACGCAGCAGAGTTAGTAGTTTGGGCTGTAAGCACTGTTCCGGCTATCTGAATGCCACCTCCGCTGGAAAGGAATGCATAAGAGTTCGTACTATCGTCCCAGAATACAATACGATCAGCGTTAGGATCGCTCAAAGGAACTACGCCATTTTCACCCTTCTGGCCTTTCTGACCTTTCTGTCCAGTGCTGCCTTTGATACCAGTTTGGCCTTTGGAACCGGTGTCGCCTTTCTGACCTTTGGATCCTGTCGAACCTTTTGACCCAGTTTGGCCTTTCTGACCTTTGGAACCTGTACTGCCTTTAGCGCCAATTTCACCCTTCTGACCTTTGGATCCAGTAATACCTTTGGCGCCGACCTCGCCTTTCTGACCTTTGATACCAGTTTGACCTTTCTGGCCTTTGGATCCTGTACTGCCTTTTGTGCCAGTAGCACCCTTTGTACCAGTATCACCTTTGGAACCGGTGTCACCTTTCTGGCCTTTAGAGCCTGTCGAACCTTTGATACCAGTTTGACCTTTCTGGCCTTTGGATCCTGTACTACCTTTTGCGCCAACTTCACCTTTCTGACCTTTGGATCCAGTAATACCTTTGGCGCCGATCTCACCTTTCTGGCCTTTGGAACCAGTTTGACCTTTCTGGCCTTTCTGTCCCTTATCGCCCTGAAGAGCTGCATTTGTAATTGTAGATTTCTTCAACTTTCCAGTGTCAGAGGCATCAAGAACTAATAAGTAATCACCACCAACAACACTAGCACCGAGGTCAGTTCTATCAGAAATAGACCCACCATCGTCAGTTAATATTTCATCAAAGTTTGCGCCGTCTTCAGTTAGCTGCCATACATCGCTTGTCTCATTCCAACGGATCTCTACGTTAGCAGAGTTGCCGCGATTTACGGCGATTCCTGCGTTCTGAGTAGGGGCAACCGCCGCACCAAGGTCACTATTCAACTTGATTATATTATCAGCTAGATTGACTTGTTCTGTATTGATTGTTGTAGTTGTACCAGAAACGGTTAGATTGCCAGAGATCACTACGTTCTCGCCGACAGTAAGTTGACCGCCAATAGTAGCATCGCCCGAAAGGGTTGATCCGTTATTTACCACAAGAGATTGGAACGCAGCTGACGCAGTAGAAGTAACGCCTCCTGGAATCTCAACATGGTCATGGAATACTGTATTCGCATATACCCGCAGCTTTGACAGACCGCCATTACCAAGCATAGAAACCCTAGTGGCAACATCTTCACCAGTTCTATCAGTACCAATTTGAATAATGGCACCATTAGATGTTAGATTTCCATATAATGCAGCAGCACCGCTAGATGTTAACGAACCTACCACAGCATTGCCAGTAACATCTACATTCTCACCAACAGTCAGTTGACCAGTTATATCAATATCATTAGCGAGGCCAACTTGAACCTCTCCGTTTGTTCTAGTGGCAGTAGTATTATTAAGAGTGCCGACCACTGACAGAACAGCGCCGTCCGCAGAATCTCCAAGAGTCACATTACCAGAAGTAACAGCAAAGTCAGAAGAATCAAACTTAGCAATACCTTTATTCGAATCACTAGCATCTTCGCCAGAAATAGTGACAGTATTTGCGGTTAGAGCTACATCAATTCCCTCACCGGCATTAATGTTAACAGCGGTTCCCAACTCTATCGATCTATCTGCGCCAGAGCCATTTGTAGCAAAAGTTATGTTACTATTTTCTATGTGTACATTTCGTATCGTGCCATCAGTAATGGTATTGTTTGCGTGGAGTTTACCATTAGATGATAGTATGACAGTTCCGCTTTGGGCGATTTTACCTGTAATACTGAGTTCGTTCAACCAAGCCTTGTTCCATCTCAAGTTGGAAGTACCCAAACTGAAATTGCTGTTTGCTATGAGGTTGTTGGCGATCCTTGCCTTTACATCTACCGTATCGGCATTGTTATTACCAAGAATGACATTAGCATTAAACCTAGATTTGGCCGCGACTTTAAGCGTATCTGCGAAGTTCGGATCGCCAATATCAACATCGCCGTTCAATGTAGCCTTACCATCAACTCTCACGGTATCTTTGAATATCGCCGCATTATTGGCAGTCAAAGCATTAGTTGTAACAGTATTGAGAGTTGATATCCCATCAACAGTCAAATTCTTCTCGAAGACCGCAGAACCGTCAGAATCAATAGTAGCAACAACTGTGTTGGCTGAATCGGTGATTACAAGTTTAGAGTCACCGGCAGCGTCAGCCAATTGTAAGTATAAGTCAGAATCACCAAGAACAGCATCTGCAGCTAAGAATATCTCTACCTTGTCCCCCGCTCCACCAGCAAAGCGCAAGTGAGGAGAATCGTAGTTACTACTGAAGACTGTATTTGACCCCGAAAGGATTAGGTGCGCAGAGTTTGACGACAGGTCAGTAATATCTCTGAGAGATAGTGATTTGAATTTTGGAGTATTGTTCTTGGTATCTACTCGAAGGAACTGCCCCTGCGTACCGCCCGTTACACGAACGCGAGATATATCACCAAGCGTCAGGGTATCAGAACCAGTGGTCGAGAATGTCACGTTCGCATTAAATACAGTGTTAGCATTTACAGTGAGCGATTCGGGATTAATAATCGTATTGGAACCAACAGTGATAGTTCCTCCAGACACGCTCGATGTATTGCCGCCTTTAATTGTATTCGTCCTGAACTCAGTAGCAGATAGGGTTCCCTCAATGTGACCGTTTCCGTGTGAGACTGAACCCCTATCAGCAGAGCCGCTGCGCGAAACCGTCACAACATTGTTACTTATAATAGTAGCAATGTAGTTTGTGTTTAGTCTCCAGGTATTAAAACTATTATTTAGCTCGGTATTCGAAACATTAACTGCCATTTGAGATCTCTGTTATCAAGTTATTTTACTTATTTATTAAGGTTGCTATCATAGATTTTATAGATTCTAAATCATTTTTAATTGATTCAACTTCCTGACGCAACTCTATATCTTTCTTGTTTCTCTGCTTCATCGCAGTATGTTTCCTAATAGCGGCACCATCATTAAAGTAAATGGCACCGCTATCAACATCTTTCTTCAGGTCTGGGCGATTCGCAACATCAATAAGCCTCATTATGATATTGGAAGCGGAGCTTTGTGCGCTGTGCCCACTATGCTATATATTTCTGGGGAATACGCAGTTCCTCTATTCTCTGGCTTGGTGTATACAACCTTCAATTGATATTCATCAATACCGTGTTGAATCGAGCCATCACCAGAACGATAAGCAATCACGCCATTATTTGAAGTATTTTCGCGAAGATTATTGGCACCTGCTAAGAAGTTCTCACCTGTGGAGGGCGTGATACTATAAGACAAGTGGATTATATCTTGCCTATCACCAACAGAAGACCTTGGCTTCGGCGTTGAGGCATATAACGCAATTTGTGTATACTGCTTAGAGGATATCAGCTCAGAATCATTATCGTTTTTGGCTCTGATGAATAATTGTATTGCACTCTCTGGAGGATTATACGCCAGAATGACAATATTAAGACGTTCCGTAGGATCAGAAGAAGTCACCTGAGGAGAAGATCTTACAACTCTACTCACATAACGAGCCTCAGCATCACCAACATCCAAGATCTCATTGGTAGAGTTACTGCTTAACCGCTCTCTAGAAGCCAGAACAGTAAGATCATCAATATCAACTATAGGGGAAATCACAGCATCTTCTGTAGACATCTCGCCTTTCAATAATAGCGTTGATCCCGTCTTATTGGAACGACTGAATACTCTCTTTTGCGTTTGTTCAAAATCAATACGACGAGATCCAGTAAATTGTGTCCACGTAGAATCAAGAATGCCAGCAGAGCTTGACGCTTTGTAGTACCAATCCATCATTGTACCGTACCCAGCCCTGTGCGGAGTATTGACACCAAGCGAATCAATTCTAGGATTAACTACGCCATCAATCTTTGCGCTCGCACCAAACCGCTGACCTCGGATATACTCTCCAGCAGAGAATCCGTTACCAGCACCAGGAGCGCCAGATGAATTCTGTAGTCGAACCCTACCGAAATCTGTATTAACAAAAGTGGCATAACCAAGAACAGAACTTTTTGTAAATGAATCAGTAGTGCCGATCTTTGTACCGACAGAGTTATACACATTAGCCGTCGCATTAAACCTACCAGCAACATCAACCTTGACTGATAGAATATCATTAACAGTATCATCACTAATGATTGACCGAATTGTACCATGCGCATAGGCGTCACCAACCGGGAGACCGCCGTTCTTAGAATTGACATCCTGAACCACTGTCCCGACTGTTGGGGCAGTTCCCCCAGTATAATCTATATTAAGGACAGATTCCCCTACGATTTGTTCGTCAATCTGGAATCCCGTATTTGATGTCGGCTCACCTGTTGGCGATATATCACTGACGTTCAAGAATTCTAGATTCTTATTCTCAAATATAAACGAAGAGCTAGATGTAGTGGAAAATTGAGCAAGGGAGATTGACATTTTCAATGCTTCATTTTCAATGATTGCCCAATTGTTGCCAGTGGCAGATCCGTACAGTTTACCGACATCATTACCAAAGAATGCTTGCTGGTTAGTAGAAACATCTGCGGTATTTTGAACCGCAGTCCATAACTCAAAATCATGAGTTGGTTCTGCGGGGATTATCGTCAAAGCATAGCGCCTGCCGTTCTTTAGAGGAACCACATTCCCGAAAGTGAACTTATTAGAATTCAGTAATCCAATTCCTTGCTGAATCGTCGCAACAGTAATATTTGATGCGGTAATAGACTCGCTCGAAGCTACCAAAACAGAAGTAGGGAATCCGCCTTTATCTGTCTCTCTGATTTGAACTTTAATACTAGAGCTGCTACCAGCTGGTTTTTTCTTAAACCAAAGATAAACATCCTTCAGCGCAACTTCGTCCTTATTGCCCCTTTGAACAACAAAGGTTTGTGACATATAATCAGGCACTTCCGCCTCAACTTGCTCCGATGTCACAATAACTTTAGAACCATCAGCTCGCAATTCTGATAAAGCAATTCCGCTTGTTTGGTTCACGGAAGAAGATTCAAACCCATCCGCATTCGAAGGAGCGTAGTAATATTGGCCACATCGAGTTGTGGATCCAGTCTTGCCAGAACTAATTGCTCCTGGGGAGTTTGGTGGCTTAACATCACTAACCTCAAGAAGATGTTTGAACCCCTTAAACTTCATATCTGCGTTATTGGGTATTGCGAATTTGAATTTCAAGTATCCAGCAGAATCGGTATACATTTCGCCACCAACTAAGCCACCGTCAGGCGTACAATAAGGCGCGATATTCCTACCATCAAACCTTGCCCAAACACGCGTGAAAGGCTTTAATCCAGTGCAGGTGACGTTTCGCGCCGGATGCTGCTTTAGTGTGTAATTATTTGTTCCGTTAGTAAACGCAGAAACGTCTGAAAATTCAGCGAGACCCGTATAATCTAAGCCAGCATTTATGTACTGCTGCCTAAGAGCAGCGGAAGTTGTAGATGATTGTGGCATTTTTATCTTATTCCTCTAAGCCTTTAGCTTGTATTTAGTTATCATCAACGATCATCGATTTTAGTAAGACCAAGAACC
>Ga0206130_10004962_pt1 | contig 16015 bp, 17 predicted proteins | sample Helgoland_Spring_9_FD_148637 | JGI IMG/M metagenome (GOLD analysis project Ga0206130, IMG submission 148637) | Pelagic subsurface seawater microbial communities from Kabeltonne, Helgoland, North Sea - Helgoland_Spring_Bloom_20160512_1 | ecosystem: Environmental > Aquatic > Marine > Epipelagic ... | reverse complement strand
TGTCCAGCCCGATTCTAACGTTGACTACTGTGCTTCTTTGGAGGGAGGTGAGACTCTTTACAAGACTCTTGGTGCACAGCCATTCAACTACACTGATGCTGTTGATGCTCTTCCTAACGCTGTACACGCTTTCGGTTCCGCTGATGGTGTATCAGGCGAGGGTAAGTTCGTTACCAACAACATGTTCGAGATGCCTTACGCTGCTGGTATTGATACCGAGGCAAACACCTGGGGTAATGGAGACGCAACTGGTGCATTCGAGGGTGTTACTGGAACACAAAACTCTGGTGTTTCTGACGCTGGAACCTTCGTTCTTGCTGAGACTGCTCTTGACATGCATTGTTGGGGTGAGAACCCTGTTGTAACTGCCAAGCTTCAGTTGAACGGACAAGACCGATTTTCTGAGCGTGAAGGTTCATACTTCGATGTTGTTCAGCCATTCCAGCACCACACCCGTGCTCCTGATACTGGTATCAATCTTTACTCCTTCGCACTTCGCCCTGAGGAGCACCAACCATCAGGATCATGCAACTTTTCCAGAATCGACAATGCTACCCTTCAGCTTGTTCTTTCTTCAGGAACTGTTGGTGGTACTTCCACTGCTAAGGTCCGTGTTTACGCTCTAGGATATAATGTCCTACGTGTCATGAGCGGTATGTGCGGTGTTGCATACAGCAACTAGTGGTCCGAAGATACAATACTTTTTATATTGTTTTGTATTTCAAGACCATTATATAAAAATCCATAAAAAATTAATAATTTTTTCATCATAAAAACTGTAAAAAATTATTTACAAAAGTAAAAGAATCCGACTTTCTATGATTTAGACCGTATGAAGCATCTTAATATTTCTTTATCTAGACTTCCGTCATGGATATGTTGTTGAATATTCAATAAGGCGTTCAAGTGTAATGTAGATTTTAGTGTACTAGCATCGTAATATAACTCTTTCATATAATCGCATTGATAATTTTTGTATTGTTCTGTTTCTGTTATCGTACTAAAATCATAGTCGTCATAGTGATTATTGAAAATCGATTCAATTACAGTATAACTAAGAATAGGATTGATTTTCATTTTCATTTCCATTTTGTCATTTATGATATATACACTGTATACAGTATCAATTTTTCTGGAATAATTTCAAATAATCAATAATTTAAGGAGCTCTTTTTTGACGACTGCGATTTGTTTTGACCTTTCAGACGGCTCATTTTTTACTTGTTCATATTTTCTCTCCCAAAACTGCCCCCTATTTTTTACAGCATTGTACACTAGTACTTTATCACGAGCAGGTAGTGTACGAATTACTTTATTCAGTGCCTCGATATTAGTTATATGATTTTTATTAGGGTCATGTACAATATAGTCAGAATTGATAATAATTACAATAACGTGTACATCTAGCCCCGTGGTAGAAACCCTCTGATACGCCTTGTAAGTCAGATAAACGTCCCAAACCTGATTATTTGTAATAATATCCATTTCGTACAATGTTCTTTGTATTATGTATGGTATGTATAAAAATCAATTTTCTTATTTTCTTATAAAATTGATTTTTGTGTTTTTGAAATTGTATATTGTACAATTTCATTAGGACTAAGTCATTTGAACAACAATGTCATTTGAACCTGTATATAAATTAAGAGAATGGATTCCAGAACGTGCTATAAATTCTAAATTTATTTGTGGGAATCCACACGCGTTTCGTAAAAATATTCAAAGACGTAAAATCGAAGACATTAGTTGGAATTGGTTTTCAAAGAACACGCATCCAGGGGCGGTTCATATGATGGAGCAGAATGTACATTCTAAACAGCTATTATGGTCTTTTATAAGTGCAAATCCGAGTGCTATATATTTACTGAAAAGGCATCCAGAAAATATTAATAAAAGGTACTTAAACTCAAATCCAGAGGGGATTTCTTTGTTAGAAGAAAATCTAGACTGGATAATTCCAGATATACTTGCGTGTAATAAAAACGGTATACAGTTATTAAAAAGTTCAGTTAAATGCAAACGCTACTATTGGAATAATTTGTGCAGTAACCCAAGTGCGAAAGCAATAAAAGTGATAAAGAAGAATCTTTCAAAAATCGATTTTGAAGGATTGTCTAAAAACACGAATCCAGAAGTGATTCCAATTATACTTGCAAACCTTGATAAATGCAACTGGTCGGAATTATCAAGAAATCCAATAATGGTTCCACTTTTAAAAGAGAATCAACATAAAATCAACTGGGAATATTTATTTGGAAACAATAGTGAAGAAGCCATGGAACTAATACACGAAAATATACAAAAATTAGATGAAACAGGTGTAGAATTAGGGTTAGGATTAGGATTATTATCACTCAATCCAGCAATATTTATACTGGATAAAGATGCAATGATGAGACAGGTACAACACTTTGCAGAAGATTTAATATCTACAGTACTACATCCCACTAGAGTGCATAAATATATGGATAAATATAATTACAATATATTGGAAGACGAATACTGTACAAATGATGATTAATGTATAGACTTGTTCAATAATGAAATAATGTATATTTTTTTACAGTGTCGCTGTAAAATAAAATACGTAAGAAATGAAATTTATTTATTCAAGTGTCTATATATATACATTTAATTTCGGTTTCACCAAAGATGTCTCAAAAAGATTACATCCATGATAAAAAAATGAGGAACATCTTTTCTCACGACAAAGACCTTCGAATGACTTCTACAAGTAAAGAAGGTTTAGAAAAGACTTTAAGTACTCAAGAGTACACACAGTACAAGCAGTATATAGCCGAAAATGAAGGCATCACGAAACCAGCATATTCGCGTGTAGTAAATGCAGACCAAATACTGTACAGAAATATGGCGGTAACAAAAGATAGTCGCGATTGTCTCGATTGTTCCTATAATGATGCTTGTAATACTTGTGATTTCAGTTTTAATACATTAGCGCGTACAAGTTATTCGAAAGGTACAAGTCTTTTTGCAAGAAATGCCATAAATCAGTATTACAATATGCGAAAGAAAGTTCCTGTAGAAAAAGAATTTATTGTAAAAAATGGAATAAAAATTCCTGCATTAGACCCAAAAAAAGAATTTTGTGCTTGTGATACCTTTTTTACAAGACGTAGAGAAGAGAGAGTACTTAAAAGAAAAAATTGAATACTCCATGTTTATTTGTCTCATACTGTACATAAATAGGAGTAACACCCTCAATACATTTATAAAATGACGACTATTGCGAAATCATACAATCTCTTTACTTCTCTTCCGCCAGACTTAATTCGTGAGGTCTGTGAGTGGGACACAACATATAAACACGTATTTAGTACAGTACGTTTCCAGCGCGAGTTGCACGAAGCCATTTGGTCGAGTCATACTGTACAACAACAATGTGAGCGATTGGTCAGAGACAAACTCGCGTTTTATAAAAAAACATTCAAGAATTGGCGTTCTGATTGGAGTGCAATATATATTCAAACGGGTCAGATAACGACTCGTAAAACATTAAAAGAACTTGATTTAGACAAAGATGTGGAAATCAAATTCTCGCCTTATGGGAAATTCTTGCGATTCAAGGTAATCCCGAAAGGTTATAAAATAGATGAAACTGCATTCTACGATGGAATGTTTGCGAGTAAGAGTATTCCGATGACGAACGACGATTTACTCCATATGTTTTGGAGAAATGGAAGAACACCAGGTACAGTAAAATTAAACGGATTGCCCGAAAACGAGACACGGTTTGTAGACTATATGTGGATTTAGATGTATTGTATATTATATATATTTTGTTAACGAATTAAAAACCGTTGAAGAATTAAATCGCTCAAAGGGTGCGATTTTATCTCTTCATCGGTTTAAACAGGTTCCTTTTTTTACGATTATATGGAACTAGGGTGCAATGCGAAATCAAAGCAATCTTTGTCACAAAAGACGAGTTCGTCTGAAAACACGATATAATCGCGATCCATAATATGAATTCTCATATAGCATACAGGACATCTGTAGCCAACAAATGTATCGATTAGATTCACAACATCAACGTTTAAGCATTCCATTTATACAGTACACAAATGAATAATCTTCATATGAGTTTCTTTACTTAGAAAATGCGGTTTTCAATGCGGTCGTCCATTTTACATCAGGGCTTCTTTGATTGCACTGAGCTTTACCGAATATAAATGTGAGATAGTTGAAATCTTTTTTGTATTCTATTTTCTTTTCGCCCATATAGACGAAGAATCCCAATACTGAACTCAATGCAAACCCAACTAATAATCCTATATTAGCGGTATCGATATTTTCTACAGTTTTGATTTCAGCAGAGTTTTCAACGTCGTCTTTTTCGGCCAACACATTATTGATTTCGATCTTTTTCAAATTTAGGATGTACAGTATACCTAAAATGAATAGAGAGACCATAAAGAATAAGATATTGCTATTGACCATTACCAAGAATACAATGTACAAAAATGCGGACGACATCAGTGTCTTATTAAAATCGGCTTGTTTCGATGGGTCGACTAATACTGCAAAAAACAGTAAAGTCAAAAACCCGAATACGTGTTTAATTAAAACGTTTCCCTTTAGCAATTTCTGTATTTTACAGGGGAACAGTTCTGCTAAAAAGTTCGATGTGATTATCAAAATGAAAATGAAAATCGGGTGAATTGTCAGAAAATTAGCTGTCCACGCTTGATCGGCCATTTTTTTCGATTTGTCTCGTTGTCTCGATATATCCTTTTAGGAGAAAATTAATATAAAAATGTGTTCAGATTTACTGTAAAAAAATATGAATACACAAAACGAATGGTTGTTATCGAATTTATTAGAATTCTATCAGAATCGAGAATATTTAGAGACATTGAAGCAGATTATTAATCGTGAATATGCAATAAATGCCTCGAAAAAGTTGTCAATTCGCATAGTGAATTGGTTTGTAACAAATTATGCGAAACAGCATTTTACAGTATATGAAATTCCTATTCAACCAGAGAAGACGAGTTCAGATAAAGAATCACGACGGTTTTTCGTGTGGACGAGTTATAAATCTACAGAGGATAGTTATTCAAAACAAATGTTTGACCCATACTGTAGACAACAGCGTATTTTGATTCCATATGACGGAGACACGAGAATCGAGACAACAGTAGGTCAGCTACATTTTTTCAAATGGGCAATCATGAATAAGGTGATAGATTACATTATTCAGCATTATGATTCTATTGAGAAAGATATGACATCGAGATTAAATACTGTAAAAAGAAAATCATCGATTAAGAATGAGACGTGTGGAGACAAAACGCGTAAAAAAAGAGAAGAATTGTCTATGAATGCGTGCCGCGTTATGAGAAAGGAATTATGCGACAAGCCAGTAAAAATGAAATTTTAAGAACAAAACATGGACACTTCAAAGTCTTTGATTTCTGGATTCAATTGTTTAATTTCGTGTACAATAGAACCGAGGTCATTATAGATTAAGAACTCGACATTTAAGTCTTTTGCAATTTCGTCTTCCGTTCTCTCAAAAGATATGAGTTCTTCTTTGGTGGGAATATAAATTCCATATTTATTTGAGCCGACGACCATTGGAGAACAAGATGCAAAGAATATTTTTTTACAGCCGAAATCACGTGCTATTTTTACAATATGTTTTGAAGTATTTCCCCGTACAATAGAGTCATCTAATATGAGTACAGTCTTGTCTTGAAATACATTTTGAATACCGCATAATTTCCGTTTAACGTTTTTACGAATAATTTTTTCGTTTTGCATAATGAACGTTCGGTCGATATATCGATTTTTGACTAATCCTTGTTTAATCGGTTTATTTATTACAGTCTGAATTCCATTTGCGAATGCAATACTGGTATCGGGTACAGGAATAATGTAATCAATCATATTACAGCGACCACCCCATCTTTTCATCATCATTTCGCCCAAAAGTTTGCCTACTTGTACTCGTGCATCCAGTACAGATACGTTTTCGATAACAGAATCCAAACGTGCAAAATAAAGGTATTCGAATAGACATGGCGATAGAATAGAGTCAGTGGTAAAAAAATGACGTGGTTCGTTGCGTTGTACAGTAAATAAAATAGTTTCGCCAGGATAGATGTCTCGAACGACATTATAATCGAGTACATTCATTGCAACGGATTCACTTGCAAAGAGATGTTTATCATCTTTCTTTCCCCATATCAAAGGTCGGATACCTCTTTTGTCTCGAATCACTACAAAACCATAATCGTGTATTGTAAATAAAATGCAGAAACTTCCGTGCAATATATCTTGTAAGTATTGAGACAATGTCTCGATGATGGTTTCATTGATATCTTCGTGTGATTGTAATAATTCTTGTAACTTACAACTGTACAATGCTAATACGACTTCAGAATCAGATGTGGTTGGGAAAACCATTTTATAAGTGTTTTTCAAAATCTGTCTCACTTCATCCACATTGATAATATTTCCATTATGACAAATACTGATTCTTCTTGGAAAATTAGTGTACAAAGGTTGTATATCATTATAACTTCCTGTTGTAGAATATCGTACGTGACCTATACAACTGCGCCCTGTAAATGCAGATAATATATTATCATCCATAAAAGCGTCTCTTACCAGTCCAGGTTTCTTGTAAATCATATGTTCATCTGCGATTCCTGCACTATCTTGTCCTCTATGTTGTACAGATAAAAGTCCTTCGACAACTTGATATGCCAATTGACTGTGCAAAGGGTCATAATCAATACTATTGTCAAATATACCTATGATTCCACACATATTAATTGTACAGTATATGATGGAAGAAATAATTACAACATATTTATGTAGTTATTTCTTTTTAATTAATTATACCCAAACGAGACAAAGTACTTAGACAACGTTCAAAGTAACGGTGTAAGCACGCTCAGTTGCGGAACCACCAGTAGCAACAGCAGTATCTTGTCCAGCAGCAGGCTGAAGGATAACCTTGTAGGTGATGGTATCACCAGCAAGGATTGGCATCTTGTAGTATCCATCCTCAGAAGCATTGTAGTTGAAACCATTAGAAGCGTGGTTAATGTCAATAAATCTGGTAGGAGCAGCAGTGATAAGCTGGTTGAACATTTCACGTCCAAGATTCTCTGCGGAAGTGCTGTCAGCCATGTACTTTTTACTGTTAGCATCAGTAGCAAGGTCTCCGTAAGTTCCGTTGGTGAAATCAAGAGCAGTGATCTTACCACCAATGGTGGTTGCGATTTCGTCACATTTAGCATTGATGTCTGTGTTTACAGCATCTTCGTTGGTGAACAAATCAGCACCTAGGTAAGTACCGAAAAGTCCATTAGCCAAGTGGCGGATGAAATCCTTTCCAATAGGGTCACTGGCAACATATTGGTTTGCGGTAACCTCACCAGTCTTAGGGTTCAAGGTACTTGTATATCCAGTCCACTTACTAGAGTCAACGTAGTAGTAAACAAAAGAAGCATCGGAAAGGATTGGGTTATCAGAACGGAAGAAAAATGCTTCTTGTAGAGCAGTAGCAGCAACACTGGTACTTAGAGTGATGGTAGCATCACTGGAGAAAGTAGGTGCGTGTGCAGGTACAGTAGCAGAAGTAGCAAGTTGCTTGGTATTTTCGAAAGCGGTAAGAACGAGATTCACCATTTTTATTTATATATATTCAGTACACATAATTATTTTGAACGAACTTTTTATATGTCATATCACATTAGTACAATTTTTCGATTTCTAAAGCAAAGGAAAAGTCATTTCCTTTTAAGTCGATAACTTCGCCGAAACGGTCCAGTAAACGAATATGGAGTTTTTCCAAACGGATTGGGCCAAAGTAATTGCGCTTTTTAAATACTAAATCAGAACCGTCATCGATAATATTGGTATTTTGTCCACTAGATACAGTAATTCTTGCTAAAATATTATTTCCTAAATTAGAATCTCCTTTGGATGAAATTATGGTATTGGATGAGAAATTACGTTGAAAGTCATCTATTTCTAAAAAGACATATTGATAAAAACTTGAACCAAAAGATGTTTCACTTTCTAAATATCCATAACAAAATTCATTTGTTATAGTCAAATCATTATGTGAGTTATTTGAACATATTCTTTCATAAACCGATTTTCGAAACCCCATTGTCCATCCAGCTGATTTTTGTTGAATATGTGTGGTCTGTGTTTTTTCAGGTTGTGTAAAATCAATCGTAAATGAAAAGGCGTTGTTTACGTCTATACCTGGGAAGTTAATAATATCATAAGGGTTTACAGAATCTGAATTAACATTACCTCTTGGGTCTTGTCCTACGCGAAAACGTGTATGTGTTGTTGTTGGGTCGATTTCTATATGTATAAATTCAAGTCCTTCTCCAATCCTATCGAACATATTATTTATCATTGTTTGGAATGAAACTGCATTGTAGTTGCCTTCAGGTATTTCTATTTTGTGTACTTGATCTTTAAGTATTGTGGGGTCTAATGTGTTTTCTGGATTGTTAAAAGTTTTAATATAAAAAACATTACTGTTATTGTGACTTGAAAATCCATACCACATATTGGGTAATTCCAATGCAGATAGTTTGATAGAAGTGACATTATTAATAGGCTCGGCTAGATTAAATGTATGATTAGTAGATACAGTATTATTATAATGTGGTCGAAATAAAGTATCAACACATAATACGTTTTGAATAGTTTTTCTATCTGACACAGGATTTAATTCAAATTTATTACTAAAAGAAGCCATTTTATATATTCTAAACTTATTATCTTAGTGTACTGTTACATGATAAAAATATAATTTTATGAAATTATCAACTAATTTGTATTTATTGCAGCAATAGCAAGTTTTTCAGGGTCGAACACACCATCAGGAGGAAAACTGTACAAATTAATATAGGTCAAATACACAGGTGGAATTGTTGCTGCAACCGCAGATTGAATGTGATGCTCACCGAAAATACTAGTAGGAGCTTTCGTATTTAATCCATCGATATATTCCTGTAATCTCGTCATATCATCTAATATATCAGCCCTGTCTTTAGTTACATTGTACAAATCAGATGTGTTTGTCAGTTCTGTATACTGTAAATATGCACGCTGAAGACCTTTTAAAGAACGTAATGCAGAATTCCGAATTATTTCATAATCTGCGTTACCGAATTTTCGCGCTGATAATAAAGCTGACGATAATACATTGTATCGTTCTAACGTCAAATCTTCTGCAACTGTAGAAAAATTACCATCAGCGTACGCTGCTAATAATTCTAGGAGGTTATTCAAAGTGGAACGTAATATACTGTCTAATTGTCCTAATTGAGTACTAGAAGATGACTCAAATGCCCCTCCTGTGTTCGATGAAAAAGGGGATGTATTGGTACCTGAGCTAAATGCAGACATTATGTATATTCTTATATTTTATACAGTGTTTTTTTTCTTGTAAAACTGAAACAACGTGCGAATTCCATTCTGTTCATTGTACAGGTCTGTCAAGAAAGGGTCAAATAGTAATTGTTTCACTTGTGTAGAGCAGTATTTTTCTCGTTTTTTCATAAATAGTTCTAAATCTAGTTGTTCATCATCTTTTGTACAGCTTTTTTCTAATTCTTGTACGATTTTGTAATAACCATCGAAATCTGTTTTCCGTTTTTGTTTGCATTCGTATATTTTTTCTAATGCTAAACCTAATAATTGTTGTAATGGATTCATCAGTTGATTTGTGATATAATAGGTGTAATCTAGTGGAACTTTATTCTGTACAATATATTCAGGGGTTTCAATGCGTTCTCCTAAAAGAGAGTTTTTATCCGAATTCTGTACAAATACATATTTTATACGGTCGCCTGGTTTTGGCTTATTTCCAGGGTCTCTGTCACCCATTCTGTCCGCAAGGACTCTATGGGCAATTTGTTTCGGATTTTTATATTCACTCCGTAATGACTTCGTTATTGCCAATTTCTCCATAGATACTTCACCTTTAACTAATCGGGTTAGCATCGTATTCAAGAACTCAATCGCTTTCTGAATATTGTCAGGTTCTTTCATTAATATTGTAAGAATACCGCCATATACATCTTTTACGTAATCACACGAATCACGGCGTTTCAGAGGTAAACCCATGAATTTCAGTTTGCCCTTGTTTGGGTCATTTTCATACAGCATACCAACATAACGCTTCTTAGACAGTAGAATAAATGACATTAGTGTTTTCTCATACGCCAACTTCATTGGTGGAGGCAAGAATAATGAACATAAATCTGCAGACTCTTGTGCTATTTCTATGGTAAGTTCCAATGCGCGTTTTCCTCGAATTGGTTCACCTGTATCTGCATCCTCTAGGTTAAACGTAAAGAATACACTATCCGTATTATGTACAATAAGATTACCGACACCTGCCGCAAAATGATGATTGTCGGTTGTCAAGTCGTATACATATCCTTCATATTGAATTTCGTGCATTTTTTTTATTTTAAAAGGATTTTTTCGTTGAGGTTTCTTTGTCATTGTGACCTTGATATGATTATCTTCAATGTCTATTTCAAAATTATATCCATTTGATTCTATAGACGCACAAAACAATGCCGCTGAAACTTGTGTGTCGAACAATTTTGTACAACACTCATTGGGAACTTCCATTTCATCAAAATATGGTAAAGAATGATGAAGTAATTCTATTGTATTGATATTGGTTTCTGTAATTTGTTTTGGTGAAATCTCTACACCATTATTCAGTACTAGCGAATGGTCATCTGTAACATCTACTACGCCTGTATGTGTAAGTACTCGAATCATTTTTTTATGAGGTGCCAACGCGTGACGTATAACTCTGTACAGTTTTGTCCAACCTTTTTCAGTCCAAGTTTCTACATCATCTGACATTTCGCAAAATTCTTTTTCTTCGTTTTGTACCCATGAACCAATACCATATTTATCTGCTAATTCTTCTACAGTAAGTAGGTCGACTTTATTAGAAATACGTACATATATGGGAGTATAGTTCGCTACACTATCACCGTACACATATTGTGACCTTGTTCGTGCTATATGAACGGCTTCGCCGCCATTTTTAGGGGTATATACAGAATCTCCATAAATTTCCTCGACCATACGTTTTGCATATATAATCATTTGTCGTCCAATAGACGTAATAGATGCTGCTACATCTTTTTCGTAAAAGGTAGACACACTGGAACCCATTTGACCGTACAAAGAATTCGCAGTCACTTTGTATCCAAGTTGTCTTTTATCCAATACGTTGGCCAAGAAGGGGTCGCTTTCGCTTTCGGCTTTTTTCCTAGTTTCTTTACGGGCTTTGAGTAAATCGCCGATAATGCAGGGAACAATACCTTCTTGTCCATTCGGGAATTGTGCCCATCGGCATACTTTTTTCCCGCATTTCACTTTTTCTTTTCTACCGAGATTTCCATTCGCAGTGTATCGTTGTACAGTTTCGAAATGGTCAAATTCGGTTTCAATGTACTCGTATTCAGGTAAATTATCGTATTTCAATGTAGACGATTCTAGATATTTACGGTTTTTTTCTGTAAGATGGATATCGTTTATTCTGATCAGTTCGCCTTTTAGGTTGTACAGTTTCGTCCATACTTTACTGTTTGGAGATAAATTCCATCCTTTCGCAATAGACGGATATAGTGAAGAGTAATCATTACACGCCACTGGATTTTCACCGTACATTGCGCATTTTGGAGGCAATACAATCGCACCTTCGTAACCGTCATCGTTCTGTTTGTGTTCCAAGTCAGGCATCAAAGTATTCTTTTCACGACATACTTTCGCTACATAGCTAGTAAGCTTGATACCTTGTCCGCGAAACACTAAGAAACTAATTGGTACAGTACAAATACGAGCCATCTCATTATATCCAGTAAGTACATCCGTTTTATTCATTAAATGCTGTACAAGATTACAATCCTGAATACAGTATTTCGCCACAATCGCACGACTTTTCGCCGATTCTTTTGACAGTCTGAAAATGTCTTGAGGAGTGACGTCATCCTTTGACATACCCCATTTGAGTGCTTGGGTTTTCGGATTCAAGTCGGTATAATGTCCATCAATTACAATTACATTGTATTTTCCTTTAGGAATGCTGTGTGCATTTGTTTCGTCCACTTCCACATTTTTCAAAATATCCTTTACACGGAATTTCTTTCCTTTTTGATAATAGTCTACTGTAAATGTGGTTATTTCCAAATGGATGAAATCATCTGTGTGCAATCCCATAATATTTTTACTGTACAAATGAGTTTGTCCATTTTCTACTGAAACGACACCTTTAATATCATCCCGTATAAAACTACCTGCAACATCGTCTAGTTTATATGAAGCTAGATTGTAATCACGACGGAAATAGAATAACAAATCGATTTGGAGTCTTCCTGACATACTGGGATACCGTAAATCATAATCACCACTTGCTAGACGGTTTTTCGTTTGTGCAAGTGATTTGTCATTTGTACGGAAATTCTCTTTGTAGCACACTTCTTCTAAGATTCTTGACATTGACATGAATGTATCTACAATGTCCAGTTCTTGTGCCCGTTGGAACATGAATTCATAATCAAATCCGAATATATTGTACCCAATAATGATGTCAGGATTCTCTTGTTGAATGAGTCGCGTCCATTCAGTCAAACATTTGGCTTCTGTCGGTACTGATTCGATTTCTGCCCCTTTGATGGGGTCACAGCTTCCTACGACCAGACAATGATTTTTGTACGGTTCTTTTTCGCCATATTTCATAAAGGTTGACCCAATAAAGGTTACTTCATCGCCTTTTAGGTCAGGTAATCCAGTATCCATAGTAAGCGTTTCATTTACAATACGAATCTTATTTTCACGATTATACTCTGGTTGTAATAAAATCTGTACAAGGGTTAATTTCGTGTCTTCAGATTGTTTCTTGACTTCGTCTTTATTTCTTTTATGAAGGTGTTCTGGAACTTCACCAATACCACTACCGAATCCACCAATGGAGTCAACTGTATGAACTATACTGTCTTCGTTTGTATTATCATCGTCATCTCCACTTTTCTCTGTAGATTTCGTCAGTGCTTTTGAATCGGATGCAATCTGCTGTAGCATAGATGTTATTTTCATTGCTTTCTTCTTTTTTGTCACGCATCCAGACGATTTTAGTTCGTCTTGGAGCATTTTCAAACTTTGTTTTATAATTTTATTTACACGAATTTTTATCATTTCTTTTGTTACTTTTGTTTTAGGATATACTAGGTCAATATCTTCCATTGAACCAATGCCGAAACCCGCCAACAGTAGTTTCTTCAACATTGCTTCTGCTTTCGCGGTTTGTTGTACAGTAAGTTCACCACAATCCATTCGTCTGATAAAGTAATCGACCACTTGTGTCGATAGACGTTTGTAATCTTTACGAGGTAATGGGAAATCACCGTGACTACTACTTGCTTCAATATCAAAACTGCATATTTTGTACGGTACTGGGGTTTCTTTTTGTGGCAATGGTTTTATTTGTGTTGGATTACAAATATACTCATAATCACATTTGGAAATCGGTTGTTCCATGTTTGCAAATTCTGTAATTTCCACCCATCCCGAAGGACATATATTGTAAATATGTAAATACCGCAATAGTGGTGGAATCTTGCTTTCGTACAAATATAGTTCTTCGTTGTTTAGTTTATACGGTTTGTATGTACGGTGATAGACTCCTTCGTCGTCTGTGTACGATGTATACCATAAATTCCGTACTTTATTGAATACATTGATGTTACTGAATGTCAGTTTTATAAATTTGAACTTTGTATCTCCTGTAAAATCATATAATTTATTGTGTTCTACTAATTTCACAGATTTCAAGCTAGTTTCATAATATCCTTTTAGTTCTTTTCGTAGTTGCATTTCTAATTGAAACTCGTCTGCACTAGTCCAATGATTCCCCACTTTCAAGTAGAAGAATGGATTGTAACCATCAACGTACATTAAACACGTCTCTCCGAATTCATTTATACCGAACATTTGAACACGAAATAGTGCAGTATCCTTCTTCACTTTTTTTGTTTTGTTTCGTGGATTTTCATCTTCATCCGATTCAAAATCGCCTTCACGGAAATCAAACATTTGAAAATCGAATAAACGAAATATTCTATGTCGTGATTCCAATTCTGGAGCATTCGGTTTTGCAATCTTCTTGAAACGTTTCTTCGTTTTCGATAACATAGGTTTGATTTCTCTATTTCTGTATGTCATTATGACTTTAATTTATTTACTGTACAAAACTCATTATAAGAATTTTCAATTTTCTGTAAATACAACAGTATAAATGTTATTGTCAAAGTTACTGTAAGAGATGATACTGTACACACTACTTGCTTTGTATCCTTTATTGTGTTTTTCAGACCCTTTTATCAAAAATATTGAGATTCCATCCTGTAGAAACTGTATTTATTACAAACTGGATTACAATGACCCTAGATATACTTACAATAAATGTTCGCTTTTTGGAAAAATGGATATCATTACTGGTGAAGTAAAATATGACCTGGCTCGTGAAAGCAGAACTAATGAAATGAAATGTGGTATACAGGGGGCACACTTTGAAGTAGATAAACTGATAAAACTAAAATTATTTTTACGGAAAATTGTTCAATTATTGAAAAATATGTACATTATTTCTGCTTTCTTATTTGCGTGTGTTTTCTTTCTCCAAATCAGTGGGAAATCTAAATAGATATAGAATGACTTAGAATGTTATATACAGTACTTAGCTCAAAATGAACTTATTATTCTCTTTACCTAAGGTTTTACAGGATATTGTAAACGAATATAACGTTGACCATCGACCTATTTTTGCACCAGTAATTAAACAGATTTTATATCGTCGTTTCATTATGCGCAATTCTTACTGTTTTCATGAGTTGTGTGATGATTGTTATGAATGTATCGAACCTGATGAATTATATATCATGATTTTTATTGGGTCTACAATGTTCAAATGTTGTAATAATCAGTATTGTGTTACTTTTCTCGAAGACCACATTCGAAATTACGTACCAAGAACTACATAAATAGTATAATATTGGGTTTACTGTAGATAAAATAATGTGTTTATTTACACCTTTTCACATTTCAAACGCCGAATTTTTTATAAATAATAATAAAATTGATTTCATTTTATTATCATTGCTATATTTTATACATTAAATAAAATGGACGAACCTAAACAACAAATAACTCTGTTAGACCATCGTAATAATTTATTGAATAATCCAAACAGATATATTCAAGATAAAGAACGAGCAATAAAACAATTTGCTGAAACATCGTATAAATTTTATGGCTCTTGTGGAAAAAATAAAAAATTGTTAATAAAATTGCTTGAAAAATTAGGTAATTTAGTTTTTGAAAATCAAGAAAATAAACCAATTTATGAGTATCAAGATACTTTACCTCGTGCTTGGAACTCACCAATGAATGGAGGGTGGAAAAAAAATTATATAAAATGGGAAATAGGACATCTTATATCATTAAATCAAGGTGGTTCTAATAACCCTGAAAATTTATCATTTCAATCTGCTAGATGTAATCAACATATACAAACAAGTATGAACTATTTTGAAACAACAGAGTATAATTGTAAAGAAGAAGTTAAAAATAGAATTGATAATTTAGTTATTCTTCATAAAAGTAAAGAATGGATAGATATTTTAGAAAATATTAATTCTATTGTAAAAAACGGCGTTTGAAATGTGTAAAAGATCTAGACCCAATAGTAAAGAATTTATTGCTCGATTAGCGTTTTATAATATCAATGAAGAACGATATAATACATTGCGGAATGCAGGCATCGACGATTATGAAATGGATGCCTACATTCGTGTAGGGCTGAATTTGAATAGAAATACGATATATAAAGTGAAACAACTAGTAGAAATGAAAAAACAGAGGGATAGAGGAATTCTACGATATTGTTGTTTTTGCTAAAGAATTCATAAAACGTTTTCTTCAAAAA
>Ga0206130_10004959_pt1 | contig 16019 bp, 14 predicted proteins | sample Helgoland_Spring_9_FD_148637 | JGI IMG/M metagenome (GOLD analysis project Ga0206130, IMG submission 148637) | Pelagic subsurface seawater microbial communities from Kabeltonne, Helgoland, North Sea - Helgoland_Spring_Bloom_20160512_1 | ecosystem: Environmental > Aquatic > Marine > Epipelagic ... | reverse complement strand
GACTAACTCATGTCATTCAAAACAACACTTTTGGCTGCAACCCTGCTGACTGCCTTCAGCGCGCCTGTTTTTGCGGAAAACGTCAACATTGGCGTCCCATCTTGGACAGGCGCACAGGCTGTCGCGAACGTGCTTGGTGCCATTGTTGAAACCCGCATGGGCGGAACGGTTGACTATATCCCAGGCAACAACGCCACGATCTTCCAAGCGATGGATCAGGGCAAAGGCGACATTGATGTGCACCCAGATGTGTGGTTGCCAAATCAGCAAAGTTTTACCCAGAAATATGTGGACGAAGCCAAGACCGTTACGCTGTCAAGCAACCCCTATGAGGGCAATCAGGGTTTCTGCGTCTCCAAAGACTTTGGCCAAGCCAACAACATCACAGACATCGCTGATCTGGGTCGTCCTGACGTTGCTGCGCTGATGGACAGTGATGGCAATGGCAAAGGCGAGATGTGGATCGGCGCACCTGGTTGGGCCTCTGCAAACGTGAACGAAGTGAAGACACGCGATTACGGCCTGCTTGATTTCATCGAGCCAATTCGCGCCGAAGAAAGCGTTAAAACAGCACGTATCAAAGACAGCATTGCCAAAGGCGAAGGCTATGCGTTCTATTGCTACAAGCCTCATGCGGTTTGGTTTATGTTTGACGTAGAAATGCTAAGTGAGCCAACGTTCGACGAAGCAAAATACAAGATGATCCAACCATCCGATGATGCCGATTGGTATGAAAAGTCTTCAGTCGCAACAAAGGACGCTTTGAAGAACGTACAGATTGCTTGGTCAAACTCGCTTGTAGATCGCTCACCTGCGATCGCAGAGTTTTTTACGAATTTTGCTCTGACTGCGGACGATGTGTCAGGCTTGGCGTTTGAAATCAGCGCAAATGGTCGTGACCCAGCGGATGTGGCCAAAGAGTGGGTTGAGGCAAACTCTGATCGTGTTGACGCGATGCTTGGTCTCTAATCTATTGAAATAACGCGTGTTGGCCCTGCAATGGATTGGGGCCAACAGATCCAACTGATACCGGCATCACGCCACGGAAACGGAACCGATATCCTCCATGAGCGATGCACCTCTTATAGAAATTTCAAATGTCTGGAAAATCTTTGGCGCAAAGCCAGAGGTCGCGCTGCGCGCAATTCGCGAAGAGGGGCTGACCAAGGCGCAGGTTCTCGCCAAGTATCACGCAGTCGTTGGTGTGGCGGACGTCAGCCTATCCGTTAATCGCGGTGAGATTTTCTGCATCATGGGTCTGTCTGGCAGCGGAAAATCGACCCTCGTGCGCCATTTCAATCGCCTTTTGGAACCGACAGATGGAAAGATCCTCGTAGAGGGCACGGATGTCATGGGTCTTGGCACCAAAGACCTGCAACATTTCCGCAATCGCAAGATTGGTATGGTGTTTCAAAACTTCGCGTTGATGCCGCATCGATCCGTTCTTGATAACGTCGCTATGCCCTTGGAAATCAGACAAGTCAGCAAAAATGACCGGATGAGACAGGCCGCAGCGATTTTGGACATAGTTGAACTTGGCGCATGGGGATCCAAGTTCGCGCATGAACTATCAGGCGGTATGCAGCAACGCGTGGGTCTAGCCCGTGCTTTGGCTGCGAACCCGGATGTTCTGCTAATGGACGAACCGTTCAGCGCACTTGATCCGTTGATACGTCGTCAATTGCAGGATGAATTTATTCGCCTGTCGAAAATCCTTAAGAAGACCACCGTTTTCATCACACACGACCTTGATGAAGCCGTCCGCATCGGCGACCGCATCGCTATTATGCGTGACGGGCGACTTGTGCAAACAGGAACTGCCGAAGAGATTGTGATGAAACCCGCAGACGATTACGTCGCTGATTTCGTGGCGGGTATCTCCCGTCTGAAAGTTGTTCATGCGCACGCAATCATGCAGCCAATTGAAGCTTATGTGAACCTTAATGGTCCAATCGCGGCGGATGTCCCGCGGGTCGGGGCCAAAGAAACACTGAGCACTCTTATCAATCTGGCGATTAATCATGAAAGCGCGATTATTGTGCGCGACGCTGAAAAAGATGTTGGCGTAATAACCCGCTCTGATATTTTACGCACCGTTGTCGAAGGAACAGAAATGTCATGACTGAAGCAACGCAAAACCCACTAGACGCGACCGATACCGAAGCTGCGCTAGCCTATGCTGCCGAGCGCCGAGAGAACATTGCAACTTTCGTACGCACTAACCCCGACTACTACATCGCGCAGTTCGACAAAATCGGCGCAAGTTCGAAATTCACTGCGACGTTTAATCTGTTTGCAGGTCTGTTTGGCCCCGTTTGGTATGGCGCGCGTGGACTGTGGTCTTGGGCGTTGCCGTTTCTTATAATAGAAGCATTGGCTTTGGTTCAAATTTCACGTGGATTGTTTGGTGATCTTGCTGCCGATGCCTTCAAGCGGATTGGATCAATAGAGGGTACGCTAGAGCTACGACGCAAACAGCTTGCTGCCGCAATCGAAAGTGGGTCGGAAAAAGTCGATGTGTACGAGCGAACAGTAAAATCACTTGAGGACGCTATTGGCGGCATCCGCGCCGAAGCGGTCGCACTGTCAGAACAAGGTGTCACTATTGCGCTGACAGGGCTCGCCCTTCTTGTGATCGTCAAAATTGTCCAAGCCACCGTGGCAAATTGGGCGCTTGAAACACGTTTTTCCGAGTGGTTGTCAGACCGAACTGTTCGTTCAGGCCTTCCTATTTCCCAGATCATATTCAGTGCAATTTTTATGGCTCTGATTGTTGTGGCCGCCATGCTGCACTACAGTTTTCCGGATCGCTTCACGCTTCTTAGCCAATTCCCGACGCGACCAGAATTTCGTTTGCATAGCATTGCTTGGGTCGAAGGTTTCTTTGCATCCGCAGTCGCCAATGGCGAAGCATTGTTTGATTTCATAACTTACGGCATCCGCTTGATTTTGGACGCGTTAGAGCTCGTATTTGTAAGCACTCCATGGATTGTTGTCGCAAGCTTGATCGTCTTGCTAACATGGTTGACCGCGGGTGTGCGTACCGCAATTTGGTCAAGCGCATTCCTAGCGTATATGGGGCTTCTGGGCTTTTGGGAAAAGGCAATGACCACGCTCGCGCTTCTTGGCACGGCCGCGTGTCTTTCGATCTTAATTGGCATTCCCTTGGGTATGTTCTGTGCACGCCGCAAAAGATTTTATGCGGTGATCCAGCCTATCATGGACTTCATGCAAACAATGCCTGCTTTTGTCTTTATGATCCCGGTCATCGCCTTCTTCGGGACGGGCAAGCCAGCCGCTGTTGTCACGACGATGATCTTTGGTGGCACGCCAGTTGTACGATTGACGGTTCTGGGCCTGCGCGGTGTACCAGAGAGTGTAAGAGAAGCCGCAATCGCTTTTGGTGCAAACAAGTGGTATTTATTGACCCGCGTTGATCTGCCGCTTGCCAGCCCGTCGATCCGCGCGGGAATTAACCAAACGATTATGCTGTCACTTGCGATGGTCGTTGTGGCGTCCCTGATCGGGGCCAAAGGTCTGGGTGAAGACGTCTTAGAGGCGCTTCAATATGCGAATGTCGGGCAAGGCATTCTTGCGGGCTTTGCTATCCTCTTTTGCGCCATGATCCTTGATCGGATCGTGCAAGGAAAACGCAAGTGATCCCTCTGGTACTCGTGCATGGTTTCATGGGGGGCAGCGCACAGTGGGGCGCGCAAATCAACGCACTCTCGAGCGAGCATAAGGTCATCGCGGTGGATTTGCCGGGCTTTGGCGAAAATGCGGATTTGCCCGTTAAAAATACCATTGCAGGGTTTGCGCATTGGGTCATCGCCGAACTGCGTCGGTTGGGTGTCAAAAGGTACAATCTGCTTGGGCATTCGATGGGTGGCATGATTGTTCAGGAAATGATGCGCCATGATGGCGGGAACATTGAAAAACTGATCCTCTATGGAACGGGCGCAATCGGGGTACTACCGGGACGGTTTGAAACTATCGCGCAAAGTAAGGCGCGAGCGGTGCAAGACGGCGCTCGAAAAACGGCGCGGCGTATTTCTGCAACTTGGTTCTTGGAAAAGGAACAGGCGCGCGGCTTTGAAGCATGTGCTTCGATAGCAGAATGCGCCAGTCCAGCGGCCATCTCTGCGGGGCTGGATGCTATGGAGGCATGGACTGGCAAAGCGTATCTTTCCCAGATCACGGCTAAAACGATTGTCATTAGCGGTGATACGGATCGCACGTATTCATGGGATCAGACCTCTCTTTTGTGGACCTCCATACCCAATGCAAATCTCGCCGTCGTCCCGAATTGTTCACATGCGGTTCACTCAGAAAACCCCGAATTACTAAACACCATTCTTTTGGATTTTTTGAGACGGTGAGCCTTGCTGAACGCGGGCTTCAAGATCCCTTATGATCTTTGGTTTTCGATCATCTGATCCAAAATTTGCCCAAATTCTTTTTCACTCATGTCTTCGTCTAATGCACGCGCGAACAATGCTTGTTGTGTTTCAGGGGCAAGCCCGCCCTTTGGTGGATCGCGGTCAAGGTTGGTCGGAAAGGAATACCCCTCGGCAGACGACGCAATCGCAGCACTTAGTTCACCAGCGCTTAGGCTGTTGTTTTGCTTCGCCGTCATTGCGTGCGGATACAGCAACTTGCACATTTTGCTCCGGTCAATCGTTTCCATGGCGCGCCCAAAAGCTGATGAGACTTGCAACAAGTTTGCCATACGGTGAATGTTAGTGCTCGAATTGGCACCCGCACCGTGAAAGATCGCTGGGTTAAAGAACATTGCATCGCCCTTGGACAAGGGAAGCTGAACATGTTCTTCCTCAAAGAGTGCCCGAAAATCATCGCGTCGCCATGCAACATAACCTGCTCGGTAGGCTTGCGAGAAAGGCAGCAGCTTGGTTGGGCCGCTCTCAATAGGCATATCACAATGCGCAACAGCGCCTTGCAACGTTAACGCTGGAGAAAGATCGTGGACATGCGCGGGATAATTTGCGCTGACATCGGCAGTTTGAAATCCGAGATGATAATCACGATGTGCAAGCTGTGCTGCGCCGCCTGGATGGACCAGATTGACTTGCGCCGTCATTTGATAGTTTGGGCCAAGCCAGGCTTCGCAGATTGCAGCAATGGACGTGTTGGCGAAATATCTCAGGAAGATTTCGGGTGTGTGTTCGCAGAGTTTCTGTAGGGAATTCCAAATTCGATCGTTCGCACCAGAAGCGGCAAAATGATCACTTTTGCCACCGCTTTCCTGTTTTTCAGCGGCGATGATATCGTCATAGATCGCGGTTGCATCATCAATGACAGTCGTATCGCTGTAGGTCGCGCGCATTACCAAAACCCCAGCACCCGACATCAAGACTTGCGCCCATTCTCCGAGGATTTGTTTGCGTCTAATTGGGTCGTTCAGAAGGGGACGCAGCGCGGCCATATCGTAGATCGGGATGTTGCTTTGAACGTCGCAGGCATTCGAAACAGCGTCTTTCGATGTCGTTTGCGCGATCAACGTTTTGAAGTCGTTCAAATCACAAGCGTCTGCATTGAAATATGAAATATGGGGCGTGGGGTTTTGTGACATGATCGGACTCTCCTGTGTTCGCCTTTCAGTGTGAAGAAGAATAATCTTGCAGGGGTGACAATAAGACATCAAAAACACATCAAATGACACATCGTTTCCCCATCAAAGAGATCGCCCTGCAAGCAGGGCTAAGCACAGCAACGATTGATCGTGCTTTGAATAAGCGCTCCCATGTTAGTCCGCAGACACAGGCCCGCGTTGCGGCGGCAATATCGGAGTTGGAAGCGCAAGAAAGCCAAATGTCAGCGCGCGGACGCAGGATGTTTTTTGACTTTGTCATCGAGGCCCCGACACGGTTCAGCCGTGAAGTCAGGCAAGCGGCAGAACAGGTTGTGGGTCAGGTCAGCGGTACATCTTGTCGGCTGCGTTTTGTCGCGCAAGAGATGATGAGCGACATCGAGATCACTAAAATCCTCACCCGCATTGCCAAGCGGGGTAGCCAAGGCGTTTGTTTGAAAGCCCGTGACACCGCCCAAGTGCGTGGCTGTGTTGAGATGCTCCACAAAGCAGGTATTCCTGTCGTGACGCTGGTGACTGATATCCGCGATGCGCATCGTATCGCCTATGTTGGACTTGATAATGAAAGTGCAGGCCAGACTGCTGCGTATCTCACCGCAACCGCGCTTGGTGATGCGCATGGCACGGTTTTGGCTTTGCGCAGCAACGAAAATTTCTTGGGGGAAGAGCAGCGCGCGCGCGCCTTTGCAGAAAAACTCTCTGAGCTTTGCCCGAGCCTTCGCTTGGTGGCGCTAAGCGGGGGAAGCGGTGTTCATTTCGAAACAGCGCGTTTGCTTTCCGGTGTTGTTGGTAATCTAGAGGACATTTGCGCAGTCTATTCTATGGGGGGCGGCAATCGGGCAGTTCTTGATGTGCTCGAGCAAAGTGGACACGATCCGACAATCTATATTGCCCATGATCTTGATCGCGATAACCGTCAGTTGTTGTCCAAAGGTTCAGAGAACTTTGTTCTGCATCATGATTTGCGGCTGGATATGCAGAATGTCCTGCAAGCGCTTTTGCATCATCATAGGCTCGTAGCTGAGGGGCCGCGCCAGCCGATTTCAAGCGTTCAGGTCATAACTCCAATGAATGTCCCGCCCGTTCACCGCGATTGAAGTGGTCAGAAATCTGCGTTGGTTTCGCTCATTTCAGCCAGAGTATGGGCCAACCCTTTGCGGATGTGGGCTTCCAAAATGTCCTTGGCGCGCCCAACGTCACGCGCAAGGGCAGCATCCAGCATTTCGCGGTGCTCATCGGTCGCAACGTCGCCGCGATAGGTGAGAACCAACATTTGATAGCGCAGGTATTTGTCAAAGATCGTTGCGTGCAGGCTGAGCAGGTTTTGTGAATTGCACGCTTGGATCAGCGCTTGATGGAATTCCCAATCATATCGTTTCCAAAGCTCTTTTTGCGACTGATCCCCCGCCATCATCTTCTGTTCGATCTTGTGCAGTTTGTGGTGAGCCGCAACTACATCGCCCTCCCAATCCGCGTCGCCCGCCAAGATGGATGTCTCAAGCGCGGAGCACTCAAGCAGAATGCGCAGGTCCGTTATTTCGATCAAATCATCACGCGAGACGGGGCGCACAAAGAACCCGCGTTGCTCGGCAGCAACGACAAAGCCTTCACTGGCAAGGCGGTTCAAGGTTTCGCGCAGTGTTGAAACGCTTGCCTTATACCGTTCTTTTAGGCCGTCGAGCTTCAATTTGGATCCAGGAGCCAAGTCGCCAACGATCACATCCCGCTTGATGCGCTCATATGTTGTCGAGCCGACGGTGTTCAGAGTGGATGACATGAAAGGCCCTTTGAGAAAACGAACGGTGCACTCCTATCATGACTCATAGTTCATCCTCAATCGACACTAAAATATGTAATTATTAAAAATATCATATATTATTGCAAATGAATGAAGTTGCGATATGGTTGCCTCGAATCTAACGCAGAGGACGCGATGCACGAACCTGTCAAACTTGCTGTTGTCGGCGCTGGCCTGATTGGTCAACGTCACATTGCTGCGATTGCGCAGGCCGCGAGTGTGGAGCTGGTTGGCGTTGTTGAGCCTAATGGTGTCTCGGGCATATCGGTGCCTTGCTTTGTAAGTCTGACAGAGCTTTTCGATGCCGCAAGCGTAGACGGTGTCATTCTCTCAACGCCGACGCCCTTGCATGTGAGCGGGGCGATGGACTGCGTGAAGCGCGGTGTTCCGGTGCTGATTGAAAAGCCGCTCGCGACGTCCTCAACGGAGGCGGCCGTTTTGACCAAGACGGCGCAAACGGCAAGTGTTCCAATCCTTGTGGGTCATCATCGCCGTCACAATCCACTGATCCAACAGGCCGCAGCCATGATCAAGAACGGCGCAATCGGTGATGTGCGTGCGGCGCAAGCGACGTGTTGGTTCTATAAGCCGGACGATTATTTTGACGTAGCACCGTGGCGCAAACAATCTGGCGCTGGGCCGATCTCTGTCAATCTGGTGCACGATGTTGATCTGATGCGCCTATTCTGCGGTGAAGTCGTGACCGTTCAAGCGCAACTTGCCCCATCGGTACGCGGATATGAAAACGAAGACCTTGCCGCCGCTGTCTTGCGATTTGAGAGCGGCGCAATCAGCACGATAACGGTATCCGACAGCGTGGTGTCGCCTTGGAGCTGGGAGCTGACCTCGCAAGAAAACCCGAGCTATCCGTGCACGGGTCAGTCTTGCTATCAAATCGGTGGATCGAACGGTTCGTTGTCTTTGCCCGACATGCGCATTTGGCAACATCAAGATAAGAAAAGCTGGTGGAGCCCGATGTCCGCGACCAACACACCACAAGAGCAATCCGATCCTTTGGTCAACCAAATCACACACTTTTGCGAAGTCATTCGGGGCAGCGCCGAGCCGCTCGTCAGTGCGCAAGAGGGGCTTAGGACATTGCAGGTTGTTGAAGCCATTCAACTTGCCGCAACTACACAAACCCTCATTCAAATGGCCGCGTTCACCGAAGAGGTAAATGCAGCCGCAGAATAACTACTTTCTTAATCTTAACGCGCTTTTCAAATCAAAAGCACACATTGTCTGGGAGGACACACATGACCCTTAAATTTACACGTCGTCTAACATTGGCCGCGATGCTTTCAGCAGGCGCGATTGCAACCACCCCCGCATTCGCGGATGGGCATCAAGTTCAGCTTCGCATGTCTATGGCAGGATCTGAGACAGACCAACGCGCTGTTGCGATGGCAGAGGTCTTTGGTCCAGCGGTTGCAGGTTTCGCCGCCTACGAGCCAAGCTACAACGCGACGCTCTTCGCACAAGGCACAGAGCTTGAGGCAATCAGCCGTGGCAACCTAGAAATGTCGATCACATCGGCACAAGAACTGGCACAGTTCTTCCCTGAGTTTTCGATCTTCACCGCCGGTTATGTGCACCAAGATGCAGCGCATCAGGTTGCGGTCTTTAACGACCCACTCATGGATGCCTTCAAGGACAAAGCCGAAAGCGAATTGGGCGTTAAACTTCTGTCGGTGATGTACTTGGGTCGCCGTCAGGTGAACCTGCGTCAGACCAAAGAAGAGCTGACGGTGATGACTCCAGCGGATTTGGCTGGCGTGAACCTGCGTATGCCCGGCACAGATGCATGGCAGTTCCTTGGTTCCGCCCTTGGTGCCGCACCTACGCCAATGTCCTTCTCTGAGGTTTACACAGCACTTTCTACTGGTGCGGTTGACGGTCAGGACAACCCACTTCCAACGGTTGTGGACGCGAAATTCTACGAGGTCACAAACCAGATCGTTCTTACGTCTCACCTTGTGGACCTGAACTACATCGCGATGTCCGCTGAATTGTTCAACAGCCTTGACGCAGATCAGCAAGCAACGGTGCAAGCCGCAGCAGATGCAGCCGCCGAAGCGGGCCGTGTAGCACAGCTCGAAAAAGAAGAGAGCCTTGTCGCCTTCCTAGAAGGGCAGGGCATGTCCATCTATGAGCCAGACACAGCGGCCTTCCGCAATGCGGTTCAATCAGCTTACCTAGAGAGTGAGTTCGCAGCGACTTGGCCTGAAGGCGTTCTCGACAAGATCAACGCGCTTGGTAACTAATAGGTTTGAGATAGCTTAGAGACTGGACGGGAGAGTTGTTATGAAACGCGTGTTCAAAGGACTTTCCCGTCTCGCAGAGATTATTGCAGGCGGCATGCTGGCTGCAATCTTCGTGACCTTTCTGTTGCAGATCGGATCACGCTACACCCCCAGGATCATTGCTAACTTTGGCCTCGCCGAAACATTTCCAACGCTCGCGGCCATAGCCCCTTTGGGCTGGACGCTTGAGCTGATCGGCATCCTTTGGGTCTGGGTCATCTTCTTCAGTTGCGCGTTCATCGTGCGTGAACATGAGCATGTGCGCTTTGACATTATCTACCTGTCCGTCTCGACCCGCGTGCGCCGCATCTTCGCGCTTGTGTCCGCTGCAGCGATTGTCATCGGGATGCTTTATTCGTTCCTGCCTACATGGGATTACATCGACTTCATGCGCATGCGGCGCACGGCGACGGTGCGCAATCCGTTTGATGGCGCGAAAATCCCTCTACGCACGATCTTCTCTGTTTACGCGATCTTCATGGCCGCTGTTGCTGCGCGCTATGCGTGGTTGATAGTCGATGTTTGGCGCAATGGGCCGCCCAAGACTGAGCTGGAAATCGCACTGGACGCGGATGGAAAATCCGGAGAAACCTCATGAGTTTCGAGCTTGCCTCCTGCCTTTTGACGCTCTTCGTATTAGCTGGCATCGGTACGCCCATCGGCTATTCAATCCTCCTAGCATCTGTCGTGTATCTTGGCCTTGCTGGGCTAGATATCGCGCTTGCGGGAGAGAAAATTCTGCAAGGTTTTTATGGCAGCGCGATCCTGCTCGCTGTGCCACTGTTCATCGTTGCGGCAAACATTATGAACGCGGGCTCCATCACGGACCGCTTGCTGAACTTCTGTGTCGCCGCTGTTGGCCGTTTCAAGGGTGGCCTTGGACATGTGAATGTCGTCGCCTCGCTTATCTTTTCGGGCATGTCTGGATCAGCGGTCGCGGATGCAGCGGGCATTGGTAAGATCATCATTTCGATGATGACCAAAGACGGTCGTTATAGCCGTGGATACGCGGCGGCGATCACTGCTGCATCAGCCACGATTGGCCCGATCATTCCACCGTCCATCCCCATGGTGCTTTATGCGCTGGTGTCCAAAGCATCCATTGGTGCACTCTTCCTAGCAGGTATTTTACCGGGCCTGATCATGGGCGCGGTGTTGATGATCATGAACGGCTACCTTGCGCGCAAACGTGGGTTCGCTTTGGAAGAACCCGTCCCGCTAAAAGCACTGCCACGCCGCACCGCCAACGCCTTCCCGGCGCTCTTGATGCCAGTGATCTTGCTCTATGGAATCTACGGTGGCGTCACGACACCAACCGAAGCGGCGGCTGTTGCAGCCTTTTACGCGCTCGTTCTTGCGATCCTATTTTATCGCGCACTTTCCTTGCGCGGTTTGTTCCAAGTCTTCATCGACTCTGCGCGTTCGTCTGCTTCCGTAGGCATAGTCATTGGCGGCGCGTTTATTCTGAATTTTATCGTGATCTCAGAGCAAATCCCGCAATCCATTTCCGCCATGCTGGAAGGGGCAGAGATTAGCCCGATTGTCTTCTTGCTGGCAGTCAACGTTCTGATCTTGCTGCTGGGTTGCGTGTTGGACGCGACGACGATCATTCTGGTGATCGTCCCACTGTTCATCCCGACCTGCAAAGCGCTGGGCATTGATCTGGTACATTTCGGTGTGCTGGTTGTGGTCAATTCGATGATCGGTTTGATCACGCCGCCTTATGGCATTTTGCTTTTCGTCATCAACGCAGTCACGGGCATTCCTTTGCGCGAAATCATTGCAGAAATCTGGGCGTTTCTTGCGGTGCTCATCGCAGCGTTGATGTTGATGATGTTGCTGCCTGATCTGGTTTTATGGCTGCCTCGCTTGTTTGGATATAACGGTTAAAGGACGACACATATGAAGAACCCAACCAACCGCTTCAAAGCAGCGTTGAAAGCTGGCCAACACCAAAGGGGCATCTGGAATACCATCGGCGGCAACACGGTTCCTGAACTGCTTGGCGGGGCTGGTTTCGACTGGGTTCTGATTGATTGCGAACATGCACCGATCGAAACTGTGGAGGTTCTTCCAGCACTTCAAGCCGTCGCTGCAAATGGCAGTTCTTCTGCAATTGTGCGCCCGGCTGATAATGATCCAGCTTTGTTTAAACGAATTTTGGATATGGGCGCGCAGACTCTGCTAGTGCCCTATGTTCAAACCGCTGAAGAAGCAGTAAAAGCGGTCGAGGCCATGCGCTATGGGCCGCAAGGAATACGCGGAATGGCAGGCATGACCCGCGCCACCCGTTATGGCAAAGTTGACGACTACTTCGAAACAGCCTCGGACGAGTTATGTTTGATCGTGCAAGTCGAAACGCTTGAGGGGTTGGCGAACTTAGAAGCAATTGCGCAGACGGATGGCGTTGATGCGGTCTTCATCGGTCCTGCCGATCTAAGCGCAAGCATGGGCTTGCCGGGACAAATGAACCATCCCGATGTGGTCGCGGCAATCGAGAAGGCCTTCGCGCGTTTGAAAACCCTTAGCGTTCCCTTTGGCATCATGGCGCTTGATCCTGACGCGGCGGATAAATACATCGCGCTCGGTTCTGCCTTTACGGCGGTTGGCGTTGATCTTGTTATGCTTGCCGACAGTGTCGAAGCTCTGCGCCGCAGGTTCGACAACGCGTGAAAAGTATTCCGCTGAAATTAGGGTTGATTGGCGACAACATTTCTCACTCCCGCTCGCCTGACCTACATCGTGCAGCAGGTCGTTTGGTTGGCTTGCCCGTTTCTTATGATCTGTTGATCCCCAGTGAGTTGAACGCATCATTCGAGGATGTCTTCGCAAACGCGCAACGCGACGGATTGCGTGGGGTGAATGTGACCTATCCCTACAAAGAACGTGTGGTTGAGTTGATTGCGATTGCAGACCCAACCGTGCGCGCTATCGGCGCGGTGAATACCGTCTTGTTTACGGACAAAAGCCCGAAGGGCTTCAACACAGACTACACCGGTTTTATCGCGGCCTATCGACAGGTTTTCGGCGATGTGACCCCGGGAAAAGTGTGTTTGATCGGCGCGGGTGGCGTGGGCAAAGCGATTGCATTCGCCTTGTGCGCATTGGGAGCCGATGAAATTTGCTACGTGGATCTGGATTTGGAAAAGGCCAAAGCGTTGGCCGCGGCCTTAGGGGCGTTTGCAGGCCGCACGATGATCAGAGTGGCTTCAGACCCTAACCAAGCCGCCAGTTTGGCCGATGGGCTGATCAATTGTACGCCCCTTGGCATGGTGGGCATCGGCGGAACACCCCTAGAAGCAGTGGCGATGTCTAATGCAAGGTGGGCTTTTGATGCGGTCTACACCCCCATTGAAACACAATTCCTTAAGGACGCAGCTGTTGCAGGTTTGTCCATACTGTCTGGATACGAGCTGTTTTTTTACCAAGGCCTTCAGGCGTGGGCGCATTTCTCGAACGGCGCAGACCTAGATCACAGCGCCTTGCGCCGCGCCCTTGCAGGAGAGCCTTTATGAAGACGGCAATCGCGACCGTTTCGATCTCTGGAAATTTTACAGAAAAGCTGGATGCGATCGCAACCGCTGGTTTTGACGGTTTGGAAATATTCGAACAAGATTTCATCGCACATGACGGCAATCCGCGCGACGTCGGCGATTTGATCCGCTCCAAGGGGTTGGAAATTACTTTGCTCCAACCTTTCCGCGATTTTGAGGCTTTGCCCGATCCCATCCGCGCAAAAGCCTTTGATCGCGCCGAGCGTAAGTTTGATCTGATGCAGGAATTGGGAACCGATTTGCTGCTGATATGCTCGTCCTGCCACCCTCAGGCGCTTGGCGGGATTGATCGCATGGCGCAGGATTTTCATGAGCTGGGAGAACGGGCAGCCAAACGTGGTTTGCGTGTTGGGTTCGAGGCGCTTGCATGGGGCAAGCACGTCAATGATCACCGCGATGCATGGGAGGTTGTGCGCCGTGCGGATCATCAGAGCGTTGGGCTTATTCTGGATAGCTTTCACACATTGTCGTGCAAGATTGACCCTAATACGATCCGCAGTATTCCGGGGGATAAGATCTTCTACATTCACCTTGCAGATGCGCCCCAGATTGAGATGGATCTGCTCTACTGGTCCCGCCATTTCCGCAACATGCCAGGCGAAGGCGATTTTGATGTCACAGGCTTTATGAAGGCTGTGATGGCGACGGGGTACAAGGGACCGATAAGTCTGGAAATTTTCAACGATCAGTTTCGCGGGGGTAGTCCTAAAGGCATTGCGAAGGATGGATACCGCTCGCTTGTGGCATTGATGGATGATGTGCGGTGCAGCGGTGAAGTACCAAGTGCGAACGTTGCGCCCTTGCCAAAGCGTCAAAGCGTCAACGGCGTTTCTTTCGTCGAATTTGCAAGTCGTGGTGCGGAGGCTGAAGCCCTTGAGAGCATGCTGAAAACGCTTGGTTTTGCGCATACGGGAAATCACATTTCCAAACAGCTATCCCTTTGGACACAAGGGGACATCCGAATCGTTGTGAACCGCGAAACGATAGGCTTTGCAAGCAGCGCATATGTTGCGCATGGTTCGACCGTTTGCGCGGTTGGACTAAGCGTTGATGACGCAAGCGATGCCGCCTTGCGCGCGCGTAAGCTCGGAGCAGAGCACTTTGAACAACCAACTGGGCCGGGTGAGCTGAACATTCCCGCGATCCGTGGACTTAGCGGTAGTGTACTTCATCTCGTTGATGAGGTCAGTGGATTGTCCGAAGTTTGGGATCTGGAGTTCACGGCGGTGCATGCCAGCGATCACATGGCAGGCTTAACGCGCATAGATCATCTTGCTCAAACCATGAGCTATGATGAAATGCTCAGCTGGTCGCTGTTTTACTCGACGCTCTTTAAAATGAATAAATCCCCGATGGTAGATGTGATCGACCCCGATGGGTTAGTGCGCAGTCAAGCATTGGAAACGGTTGATGGTGCCTTTCGCATCACTTTAAACGGTGCTGAAACCCATCGCACGATGGCGGGTCGATTTCTTGCAGATAGTTTTGGTGCCTCGGTGCAGCACATTGCATTGGCGTGCGATGATATATTCGCAACGGCAAAGGCGCTGGCCATGTCAGGATTCGAGCCGCTTGAAATACCTGAAAACTACTACGCAGATTTGGCTGCGCGGTTTGATCTTTCATCCGAGATGCTCTCACAATTGTCAGTTAACAATATTTTATATGATGAAGATGAAAACGGTTCCTTTTTTCAGATGTATTCAAAGCCGTTCTTAAAGAACATGTTTTTTGAAATCGTCGAAAGAAGAGGAAACTACCAAGGCTATGGTGCCCCGAATGCTCCGTTTCGGATCGCAGCTCAGAAACGCCTATTGCGCCCGAAGGGGGTACCAAAAGCATAAAAACTAAGTAATCCTGTGCTTCTACCTGACGAAACGGTCAAAGAGTGCCAGTGAATTGCATTTGTAAAATATCTAAGCTGTCACGACATACCGCTACCGCCCACTTAATTCTGCACCCGTCTACCGTTGTCCGCTTTGGTAAAACTGTACTGCACCGTTGTTCAAAATGTTGAATCGCGGCCCAGGGACGAGAGTACCGGATAAGTGTCCGTAATTCAACGTTGTGGCGAAGGCGCAGTCTAAGTGATTATAAAAGACACTTGGTAGCGAAATACAGCGGCGAAACTCATGCTTTCCAATGTACGAAAGTTCAATCAGGGCTGTTCCTCAGCTTCCGTGCGCTAAAACAATAACAAGATCAGGCGAGATCGCTATTCTTCCAGCCCTAACATCCTTTTCCGATCAGATGACCACTTCAAAATGGTCAAATCGAATGTCAAAGCCATGAGCGAAACGCAGATACCCAAAACGAAATTCTTGCCCAAGTCCGTTCCAGCCAACGTCCTCTGCAATTCCTGACCTAAGTCTTGTGTGCCGATGAAGGCCGCGATAATGACCATGAAGAAGGCGAACATAATGGCTTGGTTGAAACCAACAGCCATCGTTGGCAAAGCCAAGGGCAACTCTACGTTCACCAACTTTTGCATCCGCGTCGCACCCGACATTTCCGCAGCCTCGATCACTTCGGGCGGCACAGTGCGCAGGCCCTCAATCGTGTAGCGGATCAGGGGGACCATCGCGAAGATCAGGATGGAGAAAATGACGGCGATGTCTGTGATGCCAAAAAGCATGATCGCCGGGATCAGGTAGACGAAACTCGGGAAGGTTTGCGCTGTGTCGCACACAAGCAAAAGGCGTTGCGACCATTTTTCAGTCCGCGCCGCGACGATAGCAATCGGCAGCCCCAAGAGC
>Ga0206130_10004953_pt1 | contig 16029 bp, 12 predicted proteins | sample Helgoland_Spring_9_FD_148637 | JGI IMG/M metagenome (GOLD analysis project Ga0206130, IMG submission 148637) | Pelagic subsurface seawater microbial communities from Kabeltonne, Helgoland, North Sea - Helgoland_Spring_Bloom_20160512_1 | ecosystem: Environmental > Aquatic > Marine > Epipelagic ... | reverse complement strand
TCACTCAGGCGCTCTTGTCGACTGAGGGCTGTCAAAGGTTGTAGACCCAATTCCCTTATGGATGCTACCTCCTTGGGCAGCAGTCTAGTTCCATGGAAAACACAAAATTCATTTTTTGTTAGCCAACTAAGAATTTCTGACGAAATTAGCTCGATGCCAGTCAAACTCGAAACAAAGCTGCCAGCATCCTCAATAAATTCGAAGCCAGAAGTGGTCAGTTTAGTTAAGTTTTGCAGGCCAATCAAAGGCTCTACGAGATCATTAAAAGAAACGTCCCAGGTCTGGAATTTATCGTAGTAGATCAAGGCCTCATCCTATATTTGTCATCGGCAAGCACTTACCATTTACTTCGGTTTTTGAATACCCGACTAGTGAGGAAATCTTCAAGATGACGAGCCCCTCAAGCTGCATTTGGTGCGCCCAACCTGTAAGTAGAGCGAACATCGAGCACATTTTGCCAGACGCTCTTGGTTGCCCGCCGGACTTTGTGCTCAAAGATTGCGTATGTATGGCCTGCAACAATGGGTTTGGACACATAGACAAAGCATTGCTAGGTCAATTTGAAATCATTGCATTTATGAAGGGCGTCAGGCGCAAACGCGGCAAAAAACCGTCGATAAATAACTGGGCACCCATAAAGGGACGCTACACTGACAGTGGCCCAGAAATTCATCTTAATGGAGGATCGAAGGTCGCTGAGGCATTCGGTGTAAAACTACCCGCAGGATCAAACAAAAACGGCATTAGCAATATATCAATGAAGCCTCGGATACCCGGAGAGCAAAGTAAGGTATCATTCGAGCAAGAATTTGGTCGTGATCCAAAATTTGTGCGGGCTGTCTACAAAGTCGCGTTCAACACACTCGCATTTTTTGACGGGCCGCAGGAAGCAAGAGCAAGCAAATACGACGGTGTGCGTGCTTTTGTTCAGGCGGGCATTGGAAAACATAGGCTTTTGATCATGGGGAATGCCGATCAACAAAGTCATTCATTTTGCCCACCAATTACTTTAGCAGGCCATCAGTATCCAATTTTAGAGATGTCCATTTTTGGTGTTTCACTCGCCGCAGACCTCGATCCTGCCCAAAAGGGTTTGGCAGAAATGATACACCAACTTCAGACACGTAAGATCACCAATTGGACGGTCCTACCGCCTGAGTCAGCGGATCGGTCCAGTATCCGGCTATGTGGAGCACAGAAGACTTGATGGATTGGAACACAGGTGATCGGGTTGTCGATCACGTTCTTAGAAACCTAGAAGGTTTTAGTACCTGGCGGGAAGATAGCGACGCTGAAAGTACGGGTCAGTTTCTGTCAGGTGTGATCAGTTGTCGAGACATGTTGCCCCAAGCGGTGGCCCGCCATTTTCAACTTCCCAATCTCTTCGTGGGAAGTGCCCACTTTGATCGCTCACAGGACTATCGGCGTGAGCTGATCTCGGAAGTTACAAGCGCACTTAAGTCAGGCCTGGTCGAAGCTAAAGCCGATCCACAGCTCGAACGCGAAAGCGGAACGGATTTCAGCGACCGACCCCGCAGCCGGGGAGAGGACATTCTCGAAGCTTTGAAAGAATTCAGCGGGGATCGAAGCAAAGCATCGCTATCAAGATTGCGGGCCGCTGTAAGCCCCACACATCTCCAATCACGTATTAAGACCATTGAAATGCTGACAACCCGACAACGACCATATGGCAATCAATCCCCGGAACTCGCACTTCTTGGAGAACTTCACAGGCTTGAGTCTGAAGCTAAGAACTACTTTAGCGAAAAAATGTAGCGCCTGGCTTTAGGATGGAGCCTGGACACTTTTTGCTTGTCGCTCAAGAATACAGGACCTTCGTCCGATCAGCCCCAGAAGTGAACATAGCCGGCAAAGAACCAGTATCGCTCAGATAACCAGAATTTATCGCAACTTCAGAATGGTGAGGAGGCAGGCTCTCTTATCCTATCCATCTTTCTAATCAGTAATTCTTGATGAGGCAATCTCTGATGATGTGACTACAAATGGCCTGCTATGACCACACTGCTAATGGTGAGAATGAAATAGCCCTTCCGTCTTCCAGATCTTCCGTGAACGCCTGCCACCGCTCGCGTCCCATTCTGACAGAGCAGTACCCTGCTGCCATAGCCGAAAAGCCAGTTAAGACGGTAATTAGGTCATCGATGAAACCATCGGCAAGTTTCGGAACTGCCTTGCCATAAGCGAGGTAGATTGCGTCACGATAGTTTGCTTTGCCCCGATATCTGGAGGCTTCATGCAGGAAGCATATGCTCTTTCTACCAAAAGCATCGTCCCGCAACGCGCGTGCGGCTTTAGTGCGAAAATTATCTACTCCCAATTCCTTGAATTCGCGCGAATTTCTAACTTGTTGCTCAAGGTTCCATTGCTCCCAAGATGCAGTGCCTGACAAGTACTCTGCGTGACAGCCCGACGCCTGTTCTGGGGTTTTGGGTACAGATGTAAGTGAGTAACGGCCACGGGATCGAGGCCCTGCTAGATCGCTCTCCACATCAGATTTGACGAGGCTGCCTAGCCGGTCGCTGAAGGGTGCCATTGCCAACTTTGCTTCGACGATTTGTCGGTCCCACTGGCGGGCCGTTGAAGCGTGGGTTTCTGGAAATGAGCCGTCAGCTGCGGCGATCATTGCAGAGGCTGCGCCGTAGACACCGTAGTACCATGTCACAATCCCAACACGTGCAACGTCAGCCTTGTTCGGCACTGCAGCCATGCCGCGAAGAGCCGCGATCTGGTGCAGCGAAAAAAGCAATTGTTCAAATACCGAATTCAATTGGCGCTCGCTCAACTCCTTACGCTGAACCCGTCCATAGAACGCTTGGGCCGCATTGAAATCCAAAGCGTAGTCTGAGACCAGTATGGCTTCCGCCCGCATCCAGTTTAGAGTGGATGGGAGTGCAAAAACCGCGTCTGGAATCTCGTCCGGTGTCTCGGTCAGTGTCCCGTGGGTGCGCATGCGGGTGTATAGTGATGTCATTGGCATTCCCTTCGGAGTAACTCTTTTCACAATTTATCTGTTTTAGAAACATATTTCATGTGTCAGGATCGTTTTTCAGGACAGCTTTCCATTGGTAACGATATTCGCACAGGAGAAACGAAAATCAGCACTCAACCGGTAGAAGTTCAATTTTCAGGGCCGGTGAACACAATTCACCAACGAAGGTTACCAGAGAACGCTATTCCCGCAGGCTATGGCGCGCTTATTGACGCCTATTCCCTCGCAGTCCCTATCCCACACCAACTCTCTGCGATCGGAGACCGGCACCGCGTTGTGATTTCGGATGAATGGCGCATCATGACACCGCGCCATGAACCCCAAACTTCACTACGTGGTCATCTGACATTCGCCCTAAAATATGAAGGGCTCGATCTCGCTATCCTCAAACGTTTGTTTGAGGCTGTTGGCGATGAGCCGATCATCGCATGGGTCAGTGATGAACCCAATGGTAGTTACGCGCGGAGGATTTGGTTTCTCTATGAATGGCTCTTCCAAACGCAACTAGGGCTGGAAGACGCAACTGGCGGACGCTACGTGCAAGTGCTGGACGACCGTCTTCAATATGGATCGACCGAGTCAAACTCGTCACGGCATCGGATAAAGAACAATCTTCCCGGGACACCAGACTTTTGCCCTCTGGTGTTTCGTACACCGCAGATCGAAGCTTTCTGCGCGATGGACCTTGCGCGTAGAGCACAACAGATCGTCGACGAAGTGCCCCGCGATCTTCTAGCGCGTACAGCCGCATTTTTGCTGCTGAAGGATTCTCGATCCAGTTACGCCATTGAAGGCGAACGGCCGCCCCAAGATCGTATTCAGCGTTGGGGTCGCGCCATTGGTGAGGCTGGCCGACAGGCCCTTGATCAAGACGAACTGCTCCGTCTCCAACAGATTGTGATTGGGGATGACCGCTTCATTAAATTGGGCTTCCGACAGGAAGGCGGCTTTGTCGGATCGCATGATCGCGAAAGCCAGATGCCCCTTCCTGATCACATTAGCGCGAAGCATGAAGATCTGGACAACTTGATTGCCGGCATGGTCGCGTTTGACCGCACGAGTGGACAAACTCTAGATCCAGTGATTGCCTCAGCTGTGCTCGCGTTTGGCTTTGTCTACATTCATCCGTTTGAGGACGGGAACGGGCGTCTGCACCGATACATCTTCCACCACGTTTTGGCCGAGCGCGGGTTCAATCCGCCAGGTGTCGTATTCCCGATTTCGTCAGCAATCCTTGAACGGATAGATGACTATCGTGCTGTCCTCGAAAGCTATTCAGCGCGGCTGCTGCCGTTCATCGAATGGACACCAACTGAAAAATTCAATGTCGAAGTCACAAACGACACGGGCGATTTTTACCGCTTCTTTGATGCCACGCCACATGCTGCGTTTCTCTACAGCTGCGTCCAAAAAACGATCGAAGTTGATCTGCCTTATGAGACTGAGTTCTTGCGCAATTATGATCGCTTTCGCGCATCCGTCGAGGAGGTGGCCGACATGCCGGAGCGAACCATAGACTTGCTGTTCCACTTCTTGGAGCAAAACGATGGAACGTTATCTGCGCGCGCACGCGGCAAGGAGTTCGCAATGCTGACTGATGACGAAACGCAATACATTGAGAAGGCCTATCGCAAACTCTTTCCCGCAAATGAGGGGCCCGACCAATGAATGAAACCGCACAATTCAAGCCCCAAAACTCTGGTTCTCTTTGGCACCGCTGGGAACCGCATGTTCATGCGCCCGGAACGCTTCTGAACAATCAGTTCAAGGGAGATAATCCATGGGAGGACTATCTAGAGGCACTCGAACAATCTGATCCCCCAATTCGCGTACTTGCTGTCACTGATTATTATCTCATGGACACATACAAGCGGGTCGTTGAAGCAAAGACGGCAGGACGCCTCGATCAAATCGACTTGATTTTTCCCAACATTGAGTTGCGTCTGGACAAGGGGACCAACAAAGGCCGTTGGGTCAACATTCATCTCCTCATCCGCCCAGATGACGATGATCATGTCGCGAAGGCAAACAGACTTTTGAAAGCCCTGACGTTTCGGGCTTACGATGAGGTTTTTGCCTGTACGCCGGACGATCTGACTAGTTTGGGCAAGGCCGCGGATCCAAAAATAATCGACGACGGGGCAGCATTGCGGCACGGCGCTGAGCAATTCAAAGTCGGCTTCGATCAACTGCGCGAAGAATATGAAAAATCTGCTTGGGCCAGAAAGAACATTTTGATTGCCGTTGCGGGTGGAGAGACAGATGGGACGTCTGGAGTTCGAGATGGAGCCGATGTGACGTTGCGCAGGGAAATGGAGAAGTTCGCTGATGTGATCTTCGCCAGCAGCCAAGCCCAACGGGACTTTTGGCTAGGCCGAAAAGCCAACATTTCCAAAGACGAGTTGGTCGAGCAATATGGCGGCCTCAAACCCTGTCTCCATGGCAGTGATGCTCATGGCAATGGTACCGTCGGTCTGCCCGATGGTAAGCGGTATTCTTGGATCAAGGGCGGTCTTGAATTTGACGCCCTGCGCCAGGCATGTATCGATCCTGAAGGCCGTGCTTTTGTCGGAGAAGAACCACCCAGCACGGGAACACCATCTCAGCTAATTGACACTGTGGAAGTCATCAACGCTGATTGGGCGAAGACACCAAAAATTGCGCTCAATCCGGGTTTAGTCGCGATTATCGGCGCTCGTGGTTCTGGCAAAACTGCACTTGCTGACATGATCGCCATGGGATGCGATGGCATTGGTGCTGCACAGGGCGACGGCTCGCGCCCCAGCTCGTCTTTTTTAAGCCGGGCTGAGGAATTGCTTGGGAATGCCCAGATCATAACCAAGTGGCTCGTTGGAGATGAGACGGCGCGCGCTTTGGATGGATCAACAACGCCCGATGTCAGTTATCCGCGGGCCCGTTACCTGTCACAACAATTTGTAGAAGATCTTTGCTCGTCACAAGGTTTGAACGACGGGTTGCTCAGCGAAATTGAACGCGTGATTTTCGAAGCACATCCTTTGCTGGATCGAGACGGAGCATTGAACTTTTCTGAACTGCTCGACCAACGTGCGCAACGTTATCGGCAAGCTAGACGGCGCGAAGAAGAAGCGATTGCGCAGTTGTCGGAACGCATAGGCACTGAGTTGGAAAAAAGCAGGACCATTTCTAGCCTTCAATCGGATATCACAAAGAAGCTGGGGCACATCACTGCCTACACCACTGATCGATCAAAGCTGGTCGCCAAGGGCAGTGAGGAACGTGTTGCGCGCCTCAACGCGGTTATGGCTGCTGCAAATACGGTGAGAGGGTTTCTTCGATACTATGGAAAGCAGGAACAAGCTCTACTCGCTCTGAAGGATGAGGTTACAAGCCTTCGCCAAAACGAAGCACCCGAAATGCTGCGCCGGTCACAAGAGCGACATGCTGACTCTCGCCTCAAGGATGAAGAGTGGGCGCCGTTCAAGATTGATTATACTGGTGATGTTGATGATCAAATTGATCGGCATCTTGGTCTGTGTCGCTCAGCATCCAAAAAGTGGCGCGGCAGTGAGGTCGCGCAACTGGAAAACGCCGAGATCGTCTTGATCAAGGATGATGCCGACTTGGAACGGCAAACTCTCGGTCTCTTGGAAGCCGAAACCACGCGGCTGCAGAACTTAGTCAACGCAGACATCAACACGCAAAACCGTTTCAAGGCACTTTCTGACAAGATAACGGAAGAGACGGCAGCTCTTACTGTTTTGCAGGACCGCCTCAAAGACGCAAAAGGTGCGAAAGATCGGGCAAACGCACTCCAGAAAGATCGAGAGGATGCATATCAGCGGGTCTTCGGTGCGATCTCATCCGAACAATGCGTTTTGGTTGACCTCTATGCGCCGCTGATGGAGCGCTTGGCGGGTACGAGTGGTAGCCTGGAAAAGATGTCGTTCCGAGTTACACGCAAAGTCGAGATAGCAGCTTGGGCTGGGCAGGCTGAAGACAACCTCGTTGATTTGCGGCGGGCCGGACCTTTTAAGGGGCAGGGAAAACTGCTCGAATACGCCGAAGAAGTATTACTGCAAGCTTGGCGGACTGGAAATGCGGAAGCAACCAAGACCGCTATGACTGAGTTTCGAACCAAGTATATGGGCGACTTGCTCAAGCACGCCACGGTGTCCCGAGCGGAGAAAGCCGACTACCGCCAGTGGTTGAAGCACTTTGCGAAGTGGCTTTATTCGACGGATCACATCACTCTGGAATATGGCATTGAATACGATGGCGTCGACATTAGAAAACTATCACCCGGCACCCGCGGGATCGTCTTGCTCCTGCTGTATCTCGCCTTGGACGATGCCGATGATCGGCCGCTGATCATTGATCAACCGGAAGAAAATTTGGACCCAAAATCAGTCTATGATGAGTTGGTTGATTTGTTCATTTCTGCCAAAACGAAGCGACAGGTGATCATGGTCACCCACAATGCCAATCTAGTCATCAATACTGATGCCGATCAAATCATCATTGCAGAAGCCGACAACCATGTCACAGGTGAACTGCCTCACATAACTTATACATCCGGCGGGCTTGAGAACGAGACCATTCGCAAGTCGGTTTGTGACATTCTAGAAGGCGGTGAGCATGCATTCAAAGAACGCGCACGACGATTGCGCGTCAAATTTCCAAAGTAGTGTAGTCCCGCAAACTCTGCATATCAAAATCCGTGATAAACGTATGTGAGCTTAACAAATTCCGCCTATCGCGCATTAAACCGATGCTGCTCTCGGGTCTGGCGTAGCCCCAAGGCTGCAATAGCCTGAGCTCAGCACATATTGACCCAACTGAGGACAATCAACTTGGAAACAAGCCGAATCGACCTTTAGATTTGGAGCCAGTAAATTCGGTTGTTTGGTCCGAAAGCGCAATTTCGGGGGTCGGAGGAACATTTTCGATGATTATAAACTGGCGATCATCCGAAGTGTCGCTCAAGTCTTGATAGAACGCCTCTTTCAGGCCGCTATCAGTAAGATCTTCCTCGCTGGTGTCGGGTTCTTTGTAGGAAAGAAGCGGTGAATCCAAGGCCACGAATCCCGGGTGACGACCTTCATGGTTTTTGCAGTACCTCAAGAGACTGACTGAGAATGCCGCCTGGGTAATCGCTCTAAGTCCTTTGCCGTAGGCGATACGGTCTTTGCCATCAATGACCATGTCTTTCGACTTCATATCGAAATAGACGGTGCCCGAATTTGGGAACTGCCAGTCCTTTAGAGTTTGCTCAAATGTCTTCGCGAAATCGTCTACAACAGATTTTGGTAGTTCAGTGCCAATGTTTGAACTAGATGCCGATGTGGAGTCTTCTGCCACGAGCTGTTCTTTCCGAGCCTCAAAATCCGCCAATGAGTCATGAAGACCAATAGCCTCTCTAACATCGACCCTTTTGTCTGACAGTTCGGTATATGACGCGCGCTGGCGCTTAAGATCAGGCGCAACGATTTCACGGATCTGGTTTGACACGTCGTCAAGTGAAGAACGTACACTCGGCAGTCGATTTTGAAGTGTGCTTTCCTCACGTCTTAAGGTTGAAATAGTCGAAACGAGATCAGTTTTCCGGCTTTCGATTTTTTTGATTTCAGCGGATGCTGCAGCAACCACTTTTTCAATATCGCCATCACAGCTCTCGTCAGCATGCTGATGGTCGGGTGAAGCGCCGCAGATTGGGCAGTTTGTTTTTCCCAAGGCCACGAAAAGCGAGCCCGCTTCTTCCATCCCTTTGAGTCTTTGCAGGTCTGAATCGTAGTGTTCGTCAAGAAGCTCAAACCGCTCAAGCAAAGTGGAGATTTCAGTCAAGCGATTGTCTACTTCTTCAATTCTTTTGTAGAAAGTACGCCGACGTGCAGACAGGTCCTTGAATGTGCCCTCTACCAACGAAAGTTGTTGAGCCTTTACCTCCAGAGCGCTGCCTAGCTTTTCATCTTGCTCTTCTAACTCAGCAGGTTTGCCTGCAATGTCCCTGACTTGGCGTTGATAGTTCTTGATCAAGTCGTCTAGTAGATCGATTTGGGCTTCTCGGCTGGTCTCCTCAGGTGTCGTCTTGCGAAGTGAGACGAGAGCGGAGTCGTCAGTCCCGGTAAGAAGATACTTGAAAGCAGAGAAGTTGGCGGTGTCGGCAGTATAGTTCCCATCTGCGAGCGGAGAGCGCTTCTGGATGATTTCTTCTTCGTTGACGATAGCCAGTCTGGCTAAGTTTCGGAAACTCAAACTGACAGTGTCGTTGTTCTTATTTTTTCGGATGCGCGAACCTGCCATGCCCAATTTATCGAGCAACCAAGCAGACAAATTGTCCGTATTCTTTTCATTGTGCGTATCAGCGAGCGTGGTTCCCTCATCTTCTGGCAATTCTTCAGCAAAACTCCCGTTAAAGAGCTTAAACGCGCCTCCCTCATGGCTCCGGAAGAGTGTGTATTCTTCGCCAGTTGTAACGTTCTCGATCGACAGCATCACGCGGTCATAGCCTACACGTTCAGGGATGTCCGTCAGCGGGCCCTTTCCACCGAGCATAAAATCGATTGCTTCTACGACAAATGACTTTCCGGTATTGGATGCTCCATGGATTACATTGAGTCCCGGGCCGAATGTGACAACTGCCGGCTCTTTGCCATTTCCATGGAAACTCAGGGCGCGTATTTGGAATCCTTTGATCACGACGCGGTATCCTCAATGGTGCCTTGAATGTCTTGAAACTCGACCATCCAACGGTCGAAAAACTCACGCATCATCGTGTCGAATGCCTCTTCATCGTAATTTGACAGCCGATTGGTCAGCCATTCGGCGCGTTCCTTTAATGCACAAATGTAGGGAGTTGTCAGGGATTCAAGAAACACTGCGGCCGTGTCACCAGCACGATAGCTGATGCCTTTCTTGCTAACATTACGTTCGACTAGATCTCGCGTCATCATCATGTGCAGGGCATCTTGGACGACCTTGCGTCGGACTTCAGTCGCAGGCGTTTGAATGGGAGCTGATGGATGAAGATCCTCTGGTCCATCGAGAACAGAGGTGCGCACCAGAAGGTAGTCATAAGCGGTCAGTCTCTGAATATCGAAACTGTCTGGGTATGCACTTCCCAATACCGCAACAGCGCGAATTCCAGCTTCCAAAGGTCCATTGAACGTCATTGGCTTATGATCAGTCATCAGCGCTCCAGTCCAAACGATCGTCATTTGCCAATTGGTGACAAATGCCCTTCAGATCGCGTGGAAACGTACTCGGCGATAGTGGATGGGCATCAAGCTTCAAAGTCTGCGCTTTGTCGGTAACCGCGACCACGCGGGCATACCCGTCGCAATGGTCAGCATCGCACGTATCGGCCACGGCGTCACACACTTCATCTTGCAAGGTCTCAAATGTTCCAGGTTCGGTTTTGTCGCGCACGAAAACGCGCAGCGATTCAGAATGATAAAACGCCTCCCGCGACCGATTGAAATGTTTTCGCAGCTTGGGATGTCCAGTGAAGTCTTTGGGTGTCTGGATCGTTGCACCACTGTGTTCAGAGTAAACCGCAAAGAGCTTTTTCGTGTAGATAGATTCATGCGCCTCAATAATCTCGGGAAGGCTGCTGACCTTGGGGCGCGCTGGCAATGCTCCTCCAAAACGCTGAATAAAGTAGGGCGTTTTGCGATGCTGTTCGAGAATCTTCAGAGGCGCTGCCGCCTCGAATATCGAGAAATCAAAAGCGTCGACGTAAGCCTTGAAATCACCAGTCAGCTCAACTGTCTGTGTGGACGTGATCTTTGTAGAGACAGTTTTTTCCCACGCATTGTAGAGAGCCTCCTTCAGCTTCTTATCATTAGCCAAGAGCAGCCCGAGCTTTGTTGAAACGCCACGCGGGGCGACAAAAAAGTATCGATTAGGTGGATCAAAATCTTCATTGAAGGAGTGCCAAAGGCATTTGCCGATTTCGAGGTAGGCGTCCGCTGGTCCAAGAGATTTGCTATAGTGCTTGCATTGGTAGTTATGCCAAACACCTAAGAGCTGTTTACTATCGGTGAAGGCAGCTACATCGACGCCTTTGTCACCCGCGCCGGTAAAGCGTTGCACGCTTACATAAGTTGCGGCGAGAGACGTCACCCACTCATTTATGAACTTTTCCCATTCATCAGAGTCGTAAGTCATAAGACGTGTCAATGGCTCGATCGGAGGGCCGGACAGCATAAGCGCAGCCGTCGGCATGGCATTGCCGGTGGATGGAACGACAATATCAGTCAAATCAATTTTGCTATCTGCGTTCATGAATTTCTTTAAGTACTATTCTAATAGATTGTCGACGATACTACCTGTACTGACCAGAACATGAATTTCTTTTTATTTCCAGAAGATAGAGACAGACTTTCAAACCTCTCCAATACTTTCTGATTGAGATTTGTCATGGCTCAACGCGCCGCATGAACTCATCAAGTCCTGGGACTGTGAAAGCCGCATACCCGTAGTGAGGGCTGTAGATCACTCCACCTAGGAAAGGAAGTTTATGCCAAGCCCTCATAAACTTTCTATAACATGCGATCGCTTTCATCGAGCCACGTGCACACCAGCTCAATCCAAATTGTCCAATGCCTCTGCAATTGATAACGCCCGTCTGGGCAGGCTGGCAGCCAGTTCATCTATGTCGAGCAAATACCTGTTGAGGAGAAACGTGTCGCTCTTGCGCCGAATTTCGTAGAATCTCACTGGCCGTTCTCGGTTTTCAAGTGCTCGTACTACAGAGTAGATGACTGCCATAGGGCACCGCATACCGAACACGATTTCTTCAAGCTCCACCGATGAGTCTTGTGCTCCACGACGACCGATGAGTCGCCACTCCTTTTCGTAACGCCAATCTTGGGCCTTTCTCAGAAGTACCGCATCATCAACGGCACGTCGCGCCTCCTCATCGCCATTGAGCATTGCGGCAACCCGGCTAGCCTCGACCATACTTTTGCCACCATACTTTACTTTAAAAAGCTGCTCAGCGCTCCTGTCAGGCACAGAATATCCGACAGCTATGCCTTTGTGCTGATCCCCGTAATGGCTCCACATCAAAGGACAGTTGTTGCGCTCAGCGAGCGAAACGATCCCGCCATCGTATCTACGCAATAGCTCTCGCTCAATCGACTGGCTGAGAAGAAACGATAGCGGGTCTTCAAGTTCCAACTCTGGATTTGTGGCATTGTAGCGAATCTCGGAGATCGTTTGTTCGGCAAGTAGTCGACTGTGCCGAACTATGTGATCGCGAGTCTTCGGGCCCTTATACTTGATTGTCCTGGCAGCAGATTCCATCTCGCCTTGAACGCGCTGCGTGACGAACTTGGACAGCATCGACTCTAATTGATCTGATCCAAGATCGGTCTCAAGGCTAGGTTTCGTGTCCAGTGGATCATTGAAAGTACTCGGATCTGCAAAATAGAGCTGGTCTTCAACTAGGTTACTGAGCGACCGGCCGGAAAAGGCGCGGTACTTGTAGAGGCGCTTTGGTCGTTTCATAATTCATCCCCAGTCTTTTGAAGTTTCAGCTCCGGCAGATCCCGCAACGTCTGCAAATCGAACGTCGTCAGAAACGTCGCAGTCGTCACAAATGTATGCGGCGCGCCTGCACGGGGTGACCTCGGACCGGAGGTGATCAAGTCTTTGAAGCGCAGGCGCGCGAGCAAATCGCGGTTGACCTCTTTGCCAAAGATGTCTTTCAGGCCTGCCCGGTCAATCGGCTGATGATAGGCGATGGCACAGAGCACCCCCATCTCCATCTCGGTGAGGGCCAAGGCCTGATCGCCAAGATCTGCAGCAGCAGTGATCGCCTCGGCAAACTGCGTCTTGGTCCTGAACATCCAGCCGCCAATGCCTGACACGCCGTGTCCGACACAGGCAATCTCATAGGGACGTCCCACAAGCTCCGACGAGATATCCGCGATCAACATCTCAACAGAGGCCCCCTGCCCCACGACGCGCGCCAAGTCCTCACGCCCGACCGGCGAGGCGCTGGCAAACAGCACCGCCTCGATGCGCCCCATCCATTCGCGCCAGCGCAGCTCCTGCGGCAAGTCCGCAAGTTCCCGATCGAAGACCACCTCGTCTGTCGTACCCGTCTGCCCTTTCGCAGGCTTTCGTTTAGCCACACTCGTCATGGCACAATTCCGTAAAGGCGGAAGGTGGACCGACCCGTGAGTTCGCGTGCAACACCGAGTTCGACAAGACGATCACAAAATCGACGTGCCGCGCGGTCCGTCATCGGAATGGTCGTGCCTTGGATTATCGGCGACAGCATCGATGAAGGTGCCACGGCATCCTCGGACAAGAACAGTGCAACGGCCGCGTCAGACCCCTTGGCTCGGAGTTTCGGCGCAACTGCTCGGAGCGCAGCCGCTTTGGGTGCGAGGTCACGTGCTAGGTGGATCGTGTTTTCGATGGAGTTTAGCAAGCTCGTTTGGATGACTAGCTCGCCCCCCTGCCCGTCTGCGACCAGACCCCGCAACATCGCTTTGGTAAGCCAATGCGATGTGACCGGCAGCACTGAAGTACAGTTCAACGCGCGGGCCATCACGATATCGGACAGAAGGCAAGCGACCCGCTCTGCCCGGTCGTCCACATCCAAAACAGCGCGCATCACCGAGACGCATCCTGCCAGTGGCCCACGAGATTTGGCGCGGGTGGCACCGGCATCCATCAAGCCTGCGACGTCATCTTCAAAGCTCGGACCAACGAGGTCCTTTAAGCCTTGATTCCAATCCTTGCCATTCAATCGCAACTGCGTCGCGTCCCGCCAGTAGGCCAACAAGTCGCCATCCGGGCCACTTGCCTCGCCCGCCGGCGTCAGATGGTAGGCATCACGGATATCTGCCTTATGCGAGAGACGTCCTTCGAGTTTCGAGGTGGCAGTGGCCGCAGTCAGCGCCAGATGGTTGGCCAACAGCGGCAGCGGAACTCCATACCTTTGGTCAGTGACTAAAGCATCTAGCACCGTGAGCGCGGCTCCTGACCGAAAGGCCACAGTTTCAGGGGTTTCTGCACGCTGGGAGGTGACCCAGCTCGGCAGTTTGGGTAAGATGCTCAAGTCGTCAGAGAGTGAGGCAGGCTGATAAGTCATACCGCAACCATACCTTATCACGGCGCTTATATCCAGAAAATACCACTATAACCGCCCCACCTTACAGCTCTTCCTTATGTCCAATAAGTTTGCCTTATCGGACGTTAAAAGATATAGGCAGCGATATGTTTAGGAACACCGAGAAATCGAGCTCAGAGCCAGCAAACGCATCCTCGCCCAACGAGGACGACGAGGGAGACCCGCACGGCGGGCGCGGTTCTGAGTCTCTCAGCCTTCCGGACCTTGTGGCTGGTTCCGGCACGCTCGATCGGCTGGTCGAGACCGCGCGAGACTACGCAAAACAAGCAGCCTCGGAGAACACGCTGAAGGCCTATGCGAAAGACTGGGCGCATTTTACGCGCTGGTGCCGGATGAAAGGTGCGGAGTCGACGCCGCCGTCTCCAGAGATGATCGGCCTTTATCTTGCCGATCTTGCGGCGCCAACGAACGGGGTCCCTGCCCTATCGGTGTCCACCATCGAGCGTCGGCTTTCTGGCCTCGCCTGGAATCTCACGCAGCGCGGTTTCACCCTCGATCGCAAGAACCGACACATAGCCACGGTACTGGCCGGAATAAAACGTAAGCATGCGCGCCCCCCGGTGCAGAAAGAGGCGATCCTACCGGAAGACATCCTGGCCATGGTGGCCACCCTACCCTTTGATCTGCGAGGGTTGCGCGACCGGGCGATCCTACTTCTGGGGTACGCGGGTGGTCTGCGCCGCTCCGAAATCGTCAGCCTTGACGTTGGTAAGGACGACACACCCGACAGTGGTGGCTGGATCGAGATCCTCGAGGATGGCGCTCTGCTCACGCTGAACACCAAAACCGGCTGGCGTGAGGTCGAAATCGGTCGCGGCTCTTCTGACCAGACCTGCCCGGTGCATACGCTTGAACAATGGCTGCACTTCGCCAAGATCGATTTTGGCCCAGTGTTTGTCCGCACTACACGGGATGGGAAGAAAGCGCTCAAAGCACGGCTAAGCGATAAACACGTTGCGCGCCTGATCAAGCAAACCGTACTGGACGCAGGAATTCGAAGCGAGCTGCCAGAAAAGGAACGCCTCGCCCTGTTCTCTGGCCATTCCCTGCGGGCTGGCCTTGCGTCGAGCGCTGATGTCGACGAACGCTACATTCAGAAACACCTTGGTCACGCGTCCGCTGAAATGACACGGCGGTATCAGCGTCGTCGCGATCGGTTTCGTGTGAATCTGACGAAGGCAGCAGGGCTTTAACTTTAGGCTGCCGAACGCTTCTTAACGACAAGCAGCATATTCACTTGGTTTTGCTGGGCTATCCCCCGACTTCACCCACGGCTCGGTCCCCCCTGCCCTACTACAAAAGACAACACCAATAGGTGTTGACGCGCACCACACGCTGAGAAGTGCACTTTGAGTAGAAATAATGCTCGAGAGGTATGTCGAGCTCTTCACGGAGGGACGAAGAGTCCAACTTTCGCGCATATAAGGTGCGCGTAAGTTGGACTGCCATCTCTTTTAGGAGCACCGTCAAAACCCATTACAAGTCCTCCTGGAAGAGCATCTCGGCTTTCTGATCGTCACAAGGGTCTTCAAGAAATTCCTGAAATTCAACCGATTCGAGACCTAGACCAAGTTGCTATCTGTTGTGATCATGTGACAAAATTCTACTACATCTTGCTGATCATACGGAATTCTTGGTAAAATGTGTTTTTTCAACAGGTTAACAAGACGTTTTCACCATCCAAAGCTGAACACAAAGGCTCCCCGTCACCGACGGGGCCAAAAAATTGTTGCCTGGGGATAAGTTGCGTGTCATAAGTTCAATTGTCGCAAGCTGACGTAAATCACGCCTTTTAGCGACGAAACACATATGACCCACTAAGAGGTCGTGAGGGCAGTATGAATTCAAACGCAAATATCGCGCAAACCGGCTCCATCGCAGCATCTATTGC
>Ga0206130_10004951_pt1 | contig 16034 bp, 16 predicted proteins | sample Helgoland_Spring_9_FD_148637 | JGI IMG/M metagenome (GOLD analysis project Ga0206130, IMG submission 148637) | Pelagic subsurface seawater microbial communities from Kabeltonne, Helgoland, North Sea - Helgoland_Spring_Bloom_20160512_1 | ecosystem: Environmental > Aquatic > Marine > Epipelagic ... | reverse complement strand
ATGGAGACCACGTCATTCGACAAGAAATTAAGCCCCTAGTAAAAGACTGGCACGAGACATTAGGTCGCCAGTTATCAGAACAACTTAACCAAAAATTCAACTGGATAAACAATTTATGAAATATGCATTAATTAACGAAAATGGACTTGTCGGTGACCTCCTTGAGCAAAGCCCAGAGTTTCTTTCTGATGGACAATCAACTGTTCAACTAACTGATGAACAAGTAGAGCAAGTTCAAAGTGGTAATAGAATTATGTTTTACGTTGATGGTGAGCTAATTACTCGACGAGCAAAAAGGTGGGCTGAAGACCCAGAGGGAGTAAAAGACCTCTATCGCCTAGAGCGTAACCGCTTACTTGCTGAGTCCGATTGGACGCAGTTGAGCGACTCACCATTATCTGAAGACATACTTGCTGCTTGGTCTGTATATCGTCAAGACCTGCGTGACCTGACGGATGAGATTGATGAGAACGGTGAAGTAGACTTTCCAGAAAAACCTTAATCTGAATGACCGACATTGTTTACAAATCTACCATAGGGACAGGGGGCTTTATCGCCACTATTGAACTAGGTCACATTAACGAACTTCTAGGACTGGTCGTGGGCTTTGCTACGCTGGTCTATATGACTGCATCAGCAGTCAAGGTAATCAAGGAACTCCAGAACAAAGATTAATATGACGCCAGAACTATTAGCAATGCTAGGAGGGGGCGTAAGCGGCTTCGTTATGAAGATGATCGCAGCGCAGTCCGAGAATCAGGCACGTCTCTTTGAGCGTATGCTCCAGAAGCAGGTAGCAGCGGATGACTCAGCGGATCGTGCATCTGCACGGGGTGGCGTATACATGCGCAGACTCATTACAGCGGCTGTCATCTTTGCCATTGTACTGGCTCCATTCCTCTTTGCATTCACTGACGTGGGCATTACCCTTCAATCGGAATCCAAAGGCTTCCTAGGGCTGTTTAAGAGCCTAGAGTGGTCCACTGTACAGGGTTTTGTTATCCTGCCAGAGATCCGCCAAACAGCATTAGCCATTGTAGGTTTCTACTTTGGTTCATCCCAAGTTAAATAAATATGTCTACGACCACAATCACAGGTACAATAAACGGTGTAAACAATGCGGCTCTAGCAAACAAGTGGATCACCTTCCGCCTAGTTCAGCTCGGCACAGACTCGGCGGCAACCGCAACAGTGGCACAGAGCGTTGACTCGGTTCAGACGGATGCCAATGGCGACTTCTCGATTGACGTATGGAACAACGGGGACAGTGGAAAGAAGAGTATCCTTGAGATCACAATTGATGGCTCGAAAGCTGAAACCGTCATTATCCCAGCTGGCACAGCAACTATTGAGCTATGGGATCTCATTGAGAACTACCAAGCAGACGACAGCACAAGCGAGCAAGTACCCGTAGTATCAGATTTATTCCTTCGCAAGTCTACCAACTTGAGTGATCTAGGTGACGCGCCTACAGCACGAACAAACCTTGGCGTTCCGTCAATTGCTGAAGCGGTTCTTGTAGCAAACAACTTATCTGAAGTTGATCCAGCAACAGCAAGGGCAAATCTCGGTGTTCCATCTACATCGGAAGGACTTGCGGCGGCAAATAATCTGTCCGAGCTTACGCCCACAGCATCTACAGCAAGAACAAATATAGACGTTCCGTCAAATGCAGAAGCTGTACTTGTGGCAAATAATCTGTCCGAGCTTACGCCTACGTCATCTACGGCACGTACAAATCTTGGTGTGGCGATTGGTTCAAATGTTCAGGCGCACAGCGCAGTATTAGATGCAACAACAGCAAGCTTTACAACAGCCAAAGACACGGCGATCTCAACAAATACAGCAAACATTGATTTAAAAGCTCCAATTGCTAGTCCAACATTTACTGGCACTGTCAGTACATCCGCAACTGGAGTTGATTTTAATGCTGGCAATCTCGGCGGGGAGTTAAGCTGGAACAATACAGAAAAAACCTTGAATCTAGTTACTGGTTCGGACAATGTTACCATTCAGCTTGGTCAGGAAGTGGTGTTGTATGCTAGGAATACATCTGGAGCAACATTGTCCGACGGGCAGGTTGTTATGATAAGTGGCTCGCAGGGAAATAACCCAACGATTGCTTTGGCTCAAGCAGATACAGTTTCAAATGCCAGAAAAACAATTGGCGTTGTCACGCAGACTATCCCAAACAATTCCAATGGATTTGTCACGCTACAGGGCAAGGTTAGGGAGCTAGTTCTGGATAATGGGACATATACCGAGGGTGATGTAGTTTACCTAAGTAGCACTGTTGCTGGTGGACTTACAGGCATTGAACCTGACATTGGCGTTGAGATTGGTCATGTGTTGGCAACCAGCAATGGGGGAAATACGAATGGAGTTCTTTCGGTTCAAATCAACAATGGAGCATCCGTACATGAACTAGAGCAAGTTGTTAATGCTAATACTGCCGCTATTGATGCATTAGCTGTACGAGTTACAGCCTTGGAAAATAACAACATATACTTGCAACCTTAATCATAATACTAATCATTGCATTATTTAAACACCAAACTTGACAGTCGTGTTACAATAACATTTTTAAACGCATTAATACAACATGAGCAATCAAGGTACAATCAGGCTAAAGGTTACTAATGGCGCACCCGCAATTGAAAAGTTATGGAACGGTCGCTTCAAGCTAGAGTTCTTCTGCGATAACAACAGCCCCAAGGAGGACTGGTATTATGAAAATGTATCTGCCCTGCTGCCAGAGTACGGTATCTTACAGACAACAAACTTTGGCTCTGGCGTAAGCGAGGACTGGGAAGCAATCCCAGACTCTGTTTACCCAGACATGCGCTTGGTTCTCGCCGAGTATCCATACAATGTCCGAGCTGGCAAGCATTACGTTAAACTCACCTACGAGACGCTCACAGCGTCTTGGGTCGAAGAGAAAGACGAGGATACCGATTACGAGCTAAACGGCTTGAAGCGCGTCTCACGCACCTTCGTTGCCCTCCCAGGTACAGTATATGATAAGGTTGTTGGCACTAGCACGATTGACAGCAGTGGCACTACCCTGTACCTCGGTAGCTTCAAGATTGAAGAAACTGACGCTAAGTGGTCACTGAGTGAAGCTTGGCTTGAGGCTGGAGAGTTGAGCCGCGAGGAAAACTCTGAAGATGCCAGGGGATCTATTAGTATTGCCCAAGTCGGCGGATGTGCAGCAGCACCAGCAGGATATACGGTTGTCAACGAAAGCAAAAACAACACTCAAGGCTTTGAAACCTGCTCACGCACCTTCTACAGGGATGACTCCGAGCTGTCTCGCAGTAACGATTACGTCGGCTCTCAGCTTGCGGAAAGCATCGAAGTATTCAGTCCAACGGTAGCACCTACGCCGACAAAAGGTACAGCAGTTCTTGGCAACAAGTCTACATCAAACGTAGATGGCATCCCAACAACTCGATACACATTTCTCGTCCCGTCGATTCTAAGCGAATCAAATGACAAAGTTGGTAGCCAGTTGGCAATTACCATAGAGGCGTTCAGTGAAGTTCCCGCAACACCTTCTGGATACGTAATTGCAAATACTCAAGTATCTGACGTAGCTGGAATACCCACTGAAAGATATACGTTCCTGAAGGAAGATGTAGAGTTATCTAGGTCTGAGGATAAAGTTGGTTCTCAACTGGCAATTGTAATCGAGCAATTTGACGGAACTCCCTCTACTCCATCTGGTTACGTTATTGCTAATACGCAAGTATCGGACGTAGACGGAATACCAACGAACCGATACACTTTTCTAAAAGATAACATTAAGCTATCTGAGTCTGAAGATAAAGTTGGAAGTCAACTAGCGAAGGTGCAGGAGTGGTTTAATCCTACGACGGAACCTACAATTGCAGACTACGTTATTGCCAGCACTCAAGTGTCTGACATTGATGGCATCCCAACTAAACGATTTACCTTCCTAAAGGATAACGTAAAACTATCTGCTTCGGAAGACGAGATAGGAAGTCAAAATGCAATCACCGAGCAGTGGTTTAAACCTAGTGCTTCACGGGACACCAAGGCTAATTACTCGCTAGCACGGAAGGAAGAGTCAGACGTAGACGGAATCCCTACTGAGCGTTATACATTCCTAAAGGATAATGTAGAGTTATCTAGGTCTGAGGATAAAGTTGGCAGCCAGAAAGCTATTGTAACTGAAGTATTTAAACCCTCAGCAGATCCCACGGAAACTGGTTATTCAGTTGCCCGAACTGAAGTATCAGACGTAGAAGGAATGCCAACAAAGAGGTTTACTTTCTTAAAAGATGATGTAGAGTTGTTTCACTCCGAGGATCTTGAGGGAGGGTTAAATGAAACAGTGGAAGAATGGTTCAAACCAAATCCCGCAAATAACAGGGACGAGAAGACTGATTACGTTTTAATTGAAAAAACAGAAAGCGACGTGGGCGGCATTCCCACGGAAAGATATACCTTCTGGAAGGAAAAGGGACTCATTGATGAATCCTTTGTCAATGAAGCCGAGGGAGTCATCCGAACGACTCAAGTATTTTTTAGCGAGATTGATGACGCAAAGGTAATCGGTCCAATTGTGTCCAAGGATACGAGGAACTTAGACGGCATACCCACTATTACGGTGCAAACACTTCAGGGTGAAACGGGTGTCAGCATAATCGGAGAAGGAGATAGGCTGGCCAACGACTACCAGCAGTTAGTTTCATTCACGTACCCTGGACTTGTCAGCATTAAAACTAACCCAGTTGGTCCCCTTTATACTTCCTATGCGTGGAGACTATCTCCACCTGTCGAATGTGTAGTTGAGGCGACAACGTATGTTATTTTTCAAGACTCAAATAACATTGTGGCTTCAGATTATACTTATGATGGAGCAAGTGGCCACTGGAACCCAACTGAATGGGCGAAGGGTGAATCCTATGGGCTGGGCTACGGCTATAAACCATTCTCTGAGAGCAAGGGATTTAGGGGTTATCGTGCAGACTCGGAAGCAATTCAAGTATATGAAAACGCCCCTGATAACTACTTGATTAACGGGAATAGATTGTACGAAGATACAACTGGTGGTCTGAACATTTATGGTGGACCAGAGGACCCCAGCGGAAAGAAGTATGTTCTTGATGTTAAAATTACCCCAGCCTTTGTTGACGTAGATGGAACCACTAACTACAAGAAGGTGATTGTGGTGGCAACAATTCCACAGCAAGAAGATACGCCAGTTCCAGAGCCAGATCCAGTGCCAGATCCATAAGAATTAATATATTATGCCATTATTTGAGGAAAATAAGATTAATAACGCTGACTCCAAATCAAATGTTGGAGCCAGTAAATTAATTCGCGATAGATCTAGGGCTATTAAAGCAGAAAGGAAGTCCAGGCTCAACAGGGCTAAGGACTTGGGAGCTGGCACGAAGGTCATCCGTGCAATCAAATCCGAATATGTTAAAAACAAGAGCGGAATATATGACGTAAGCACTTCCAGCTCTGATGTACAGAACCTAGAGGATCAGGGCAGCACCATACAGGACAACAGCATTGATAATGCTTATGGTCAACCCAGCGGCGGTGATCTGCCCCCAACAATTGATATTTTAGTTTGCAATAGTGAAACTGGAATATCCGAAACGCTGACAATTTATTACCAAGAATAATAATAGTAATGCCTGATCCAGATAATCAATTGCGATGGCTAAACAATTGCTGCCCAGACTGGGAAGGTGGATTCTCGATGAACCCTTGCTGTCCCGTCAGCGTCAGTGCGTGTGTAAGTCTAAGCAAGGTTGCCGATCTCTGCGGGGTAATTGATCCAGATGATGATCCAGATGTAAAGCGGCCAGCAGTTTACAAGAATACAGTCACGTATGTTTCTACAGCTTCGCAGGGAAATACTGCATTGACTGAATACGAAAGAGATACCACGACTGGTGATTGCTCAGCCACTGTATGCCTCGGCCCCATCTATTTTGATGACGAAGGAATAGGCTACACTGGCAAAACGACTACCACCACTACAGTTGGCAGTGAAAACGAAACCACGGGGGATTGCGATGCGGACCCCCTTGGCGAAATTATAGTATCAGTCATCAATTACACCTCCAGTGACGTTGTGGTAGCCCCAGACATTACCACCACCACCGCAAGTGTTTGCTCGCCATCAGAGGCATCAACATCATATTCTGGAAGCTTTACGGGAAGCAGAGTTTACAGTGAATGCGACGGCTTGGGCGCAGATGGATCAGTAACGACTACAACCTGTTCAGCCAGCAGAGATGCATCTACGGGGGATTGGTCTGGCGAAGAAAGCGTTGTATGGTGTCCCGTTCCAGAGTTTTGCTATACTTTTGGCCCATTTACAAACGATGGATGTGCCAGCGATGGGGTTCCTAGCGAAACTACTGTCACTACTGAATATCGTAACCCAGTTCCAATTTACTCCGATGCAGATACTGAATCAGCAGCTCTTTCAGCTGCCACCGAGACACAAGGGGCAAGTTGCACTTCTTCCAATTACAGGACAGGCCGCGACAGTCCTAACGACAAACTTGCAGTCAGCAAAACAACAGTAAAGCACGAAGCCGTCGTCACTGGACTGGTGATTGGTTTTTGTTATGAGGGTGTCATACCAATTGAACGGGCATTGATTAATTTTGATGAACAGGGCAATCGGATTTCGCCAGAGCCAGAGGATTGGTTGCCATTTTCGCTAACGGCAATCGATTTTTTTAAGGCAGAGGAAGTCTTCCAAACCTTCGGTCAAGGAACTTTAAATGTCTCCGATGGCGATTTCATTAACGAAAACTTTAGTTTAGATCCATACAGTTACCCGTCATACTTTCCAGTGGATCCAGAGACTGGCATCCTAATAGACCCAGATGCGCTGGTGCTGACTCCGTTCAGTGATTTGCCAACTTCTAAGTTATATGACTATCGTGTGCTGCCAGCTATAATGCGGAGAGTGGAGTGCGAAGAAGAAGAATAAATATGAAATCATTACCACTCGGAAAAACAATTGTCATCAACCCCAACAGGGAACCAGATGCACCAGAGCCAATAGAGATTGTGAAGAAGAAAATAACTGGCATTGGCGATGTCGTGCACAAGATTGCGCAGCCCATAGCTAAGTCAATTGATAGGGTAGCTGGCACTAACATCCAAGGATGCGGAGGCTGCAAGAAACGCCGCGAAGCACTTAACAAAGCATTTCCATTACGCCTCAAACTTGACACATAGGATAAACTAAAAACAGACAAAACATTATGGCAGAACAATCAGCATTTTTAACAGCATTCGACGAGATGCAAAAGAAGAAAGGTGGCTTCAATGCCCCAGCACCTGTTGCTCCAGGCTTTCAGCCGCAAGCACCGCAAGAACTATCAGCCCCAGAGCTTGGACCTACGCTAGCCAATGAGGCGCAGCTCCCTGTATTAGCACCTGCCGTTCAAGCACCGCAGGGACAAGCTCCAATGTTAGGTGGATTTGAAGTAAGGGGAGCTGGTGCTGAGAGATTTGATTTAGGCACTCCAGAAGTTCCAGAAACTTTATTCTCAAAAGAATATACAGATCCAGGCGGAAATACTGCCACCATTGCTGGCATTGAAGCCGAAAGAGCAAAGGCGCAAATCCCAACAACGCAGGATAAACTTGTCCCTAGTGCGGTGGAAGGAGAAGCAAATCCATCTATTTATGATACAGTAATTGGTAATCTTGCTGAATCAAAGTTTGGGAAATATCTCGGAGGAATGACTACCTATGATCTTAATAAGGGTGGAAATGTAGTTATTGGATCTGGGACTCCAACTTTTGAAGATATAGCAGAGAAGACGCAAGTCCCAGCGTTTGGTTCTGGACCAGGTTTTAAAGCTCCAGCAACAAATCCAATGGGGGTAACACCAGAGGTTATGGCTACTCCAGAATCTATCGCTGGTCTTTCGGTCAACGGTACGGATGTAGTAACACCCGAAGCAATTACCGAAGCAGCTCCCGCAGCAATCCCCGCAGCAATTCAAGCTCCAGAGTTACCGCAACAGCCCTTGCCTCCAGTGATGGATGGTTCCCAGATACCTAAAGCTGGAGAGGAAGGATTTAAATTTGCAGAGAGGGGTTCCCCGCAGGATTATTTCTTGTCGCAGACTAACGATGGAACTACTCCATTATCATCAGAGCAGATTACTAGGGGGCAGGAATATGCTAAACAACAAGGCTTAAACTTTGATCCTACAACTGGGTTTAGCCAAAACACAGAAGCACCACAGGTTCAAGCACCACAGGTTCAAGCTCCACAAGGTCTGACCACGGCGGGCGGTCAACCCCTAGCTGAGTTCTTGGCTGGTGGTCAACAGCTTGACGCGCAAGGGAGAATGATTAACCCCAACGTTGATCGTAGCTCGTTTGAGCAAGCATCAGCGGACCGCGAAGCACGTCAAGCAGCTCGACCAGACTTTGGTACTGCTGTAAGTGATCGTGATCGTCGCGCAGCAAGTGGCCAAGGAATAAGCGATGCAGATCGTCTTGATATTGATAAGGCAAATCGACCTGGAGCTAGTGCTAAAGATATGGCTCGCGGCGCAAAGGTTGCTGCGCTAAATGGTATTGATCTCAAGACTGGCAAAACACAGGATGAATTAACTGTAGCAGAAAAGCGCTTGGAATTTGATAAGAAAAAATATGCAGACATACAAGCTAAAGAAGCTAAGGGCGTTCCGCTTACGCCATCGGAACAGCTACAGAGGGAAAGGTTTGATTATCTAAAAGCACAGGATGAAGAAACTAAAGCAGCAAAGACTACACCTGAGCAGATCGAAAAGGATAGACTAGCAGAAGAAGCAGCCGTATTAGACAATGAGCGAAAACGCCAAATCATTGCAAAGGGCAATGAACCAGACGCTACTTCAATGCAGAAAAAGAGGGCTGACTGGGAAGAGATGAAGGAAGACATGGAGTCAGACAATATGCCTGAAGATGAAATAGCTGCACGACGAAAAGCATTTCTATATGGAGACAAATTTGATGCATTTCTTTATGGTAGCGGGACATCAAGTAAGGGTAAAGCAGCAGATGAAGTGACAGATGCAAAATTACCATCATTGAGCGAAGCTGATCTGGCTAGATTGGAAGAATTAAGAAATAAATAATATGGCACTTACAATAGAAGAAGAAGAAGAACTTTCTATCCTTGAAGGACGGTTTAGCCAACAGGAAGAAGACGTTAAGCCAAAGTCTCCATTAACTAAAGATGAAGCAGCAGAACTTGCAAGCCTTGAAGCGAGGTTTTCCCAAGAAGAAAATAACACTCAATCATCTTTAACTAAAGATGAGGAAGAAGAACTTGCAGGTCTTGAGTCAAGGTTTAATGCTGAAGATGCAGACCCGTCTACTGGAGACATTGTTAAGGGTGTCGGAGCTGAAGTGGTTTCGGGTGGAGTTGGATCAGTTGCTGGTGGCTTAATTGGTGGTGCAGTGGGAAGTGCGTTTGGAGGCGTAGGTGCGGTTCCAGGTGCTTTGATAGGCACTGCACTAGGTGGTGCTGCTGGAAGCTTCCTTGGATCACTATGGGCGCAAGACATTGAAGGCCAAGAAGATGTAAGCATGGGGCGAGCAATTGGCGCTACTGTTGTTGGTGCAATACCATTCGGTGGTGCGGCTGTTAAGGGAGCTGCGGGAGCTGCTAAAATTACTGGCAAAGTAATTGCTGGTGCAGCGGGACGTGAGGCTGTGAAGGGTGCGGCTCTTGGAGCAACTGAAGCAACTATAGCAACATCAATCGACGAAGGTCGTCTACCTACCAAGGAAGAGTATGCTGCCTATGCTGGCGGTGGAGCTGCGTTTGGCGGTGCGCTTGGTGCTGCTATGCCCAAAATGGGTAAGTCTATGGACAAATTCTTTGGTAAAACAGCCAAGGAGATTGATGATGGAATTGCTACGGGTGATATTATGTATGAGGATTTGGAGAAATTCTCCCTCACTTCTTCCGCAGCATCGGAAGGAGATGAGCTTCGTTCACTAAAGCAAGACAGAGCTAGGTTAGATGCGCAAAAGGAACAATTAAATCCAAACAACCTTGAAGACAATCTTGACTGGGAGGCTGAGTCATTTGATGTTGATGAAAAAATATCCGAACTATCGCCTGATGGTGGCACAATGCCAGGTGAAGGTGAAAAAATTATCCGTAATAATATGGATAAGGTTATTACTCGCGTTAAGACCGAGGCAATTACCGAAGAAATAGTAGAAAAACTTCCATTCCAAAAGACAAAGGATAGAATTTTATCTATCGTAGCGCCATCAAAGGTTGTTGGCAAGGAGGCACGAAATGAAATGTCAGCATTGCGAAAACGCATTGCATCCACCAATGAGTTGGGATCAAAGGTAGGTAACCAAGTGTCTAGGGCTATTGCGAAAGACCCAAGTGTAGAGCAAAAAGTTAATAATTATCTTGCTGGTGGCGAGCTAGACCCAAGCCTAGGTAAGTTACAATCGGAATTAACTGTTTACCGAGACACACTAGATAAATTGCAGACTGATTTGGTTTCCCAACTAACAGCCGAGGACATGGCTGCAATGAATCCACAGAAGTTGGAATCTATTACTACTAAAATCTTAGAACTAAAGGGAAGGGCAGATGTTTCTACTGGAGCTAAGAGAAAATCCTTACGTAAGAAGCTTGCCACCTTGGAAAAAAACAAGAAAGCAATTGGATCAACCCAGAGACTGATCAAGAAAATTGAAAAAACAAGGCTGGAAGGAAACTTTACACGCCGAGAGTTTCGCATGTATACTGACAGTGACTTTGTTCCTGATGTTAAGTTGCGAGCAAAGGCAGTTGATGAAATTGTAGATAGTTCTATCCGAGCAGGTTTATATAAAAACTCTGTTACTGGTAAAGCATTAGCAAAAGAAGCAGCGGAAAAACACATTGCTGGCTTAGAGTTTAAATCAGCAAGATCATTAAAGGAGATGCCAGACCGAGGCATAGGGCAACCCCTTGAAGCTCCGTTAAAGAAAAAGGGAGATGTTGGTCCAGCTGAGCGTGAATGGCTAGGAGAAATCACAGACACTGGTGAACGAATCTCTGGAACATTAAGCGGTGTTGGAAAACTTGTAGCCCGTAGGCAAACTGATAAAAATATAGCTGCAATTCTGACAAAAAATAATCTTGCTGTTCCATCCGAGACTAGTGTTGCTGGGCTTATACCATTGAGGCTCAAGGCTGGGCAAGCAACTGGTCTTCATGTAACGCCAGAAGTGCAAGCTTCTATCAATCGTCTATACTTAGATGGCGCTCAAGAGAAATCAAACAATCCAATCATTGCTGGGATTCAAGATCTTTATTCAACAGCAGTTGGCTTATCTAAAGCAACTAAGGTTTTGTTAAATCCTCCATCGTATGCGGTTCAGGTTTATGGCAATGCTATGAACCTTGCTGGCATGGGAATTAATCCATTTTCAAACCTAGTGAAAGGCGGTAAGTTAGCATTTGCTGAGTTTGGTGGGCTTGAAAGTATGATGAGTCCGTCGGGCAAGAAGCAAAGAGTTGCTTTCCTGAAGGAGATGAACGACATGACTAAGTATGGAATCAAGGGGGAGAATATCCTTGAGTCTGACATTCGTGATGCGTTTGAGCGCGGGTTATTTACAAAGGCTGCTGAAAAGCCAGTAGGATTTTTTGGTAAAGCATACTCAGTTCCAGATACGGTAGGCAGATACATTGGGTGGAAGGCTCAACAAGAGACACTAAAGAAGATATATCCAGGATTAAGCTCAGAGCAATACAAGAGATTAGGTGCTGAGATGATCAATGATACCTATCAGAATTACGACAGGCTTTCAGATGTAATTAAAAGACTATCCCGTATGGGTGTTATGCCACAGTTCGCATCATTCACTGCGGAGTTTGTTCGCAATCAATACAACCAAGCTAAAACAATTAAGCAAATGATTGGCGGTTCTTTCGGGGGTGATCTTGGAATTGATATGAATAAATTAGGCTATAGTGATGCACAAAAGGCGGCTTCATTAAAGGCTATGCGTAAGGAAGGGATAAAGCGTGGAGCTTCCTTGGCAGCATTGTATGGTGGAACAATTGCCACTATCAATGCTATTAATGCAGATGGTGGTGTTACTGATGAAAATGAAAGACCAATCAAGGAATCCATTGCATCTTGGGATCAACAGAAGACCCTTGCTATACGTATGTCTGCCGATGGTAAGACTGGAAGCTATGCTAACGTTTCCTATATTGCTCCAATCGCACTTGGTATAGCCGCGATGGATGCAGCTATGGGTGACAAGCCGCTTGAGGATCTGAAGGATATGGTTGTTCAAGAACTAATGGGTGACGGAACATTTGTAAATCGTTCCATGATGGAAGCTATTAACAATAGAAATAAGCGTGGTGAAAAAATCAGTTATAGTGAAGACGACTTTGAAAAAGCAAAAACCCTCCTAGGTCATTTTGTTTCTGAAGCGTTTACTCCTGGAATTTCGCGTGAGATTGAGAAGTTTGATCTAGCTTCTCGTGGAAAAGGAAATTTAAGCGTGGCGGATGTGTTAAAAAGACAGATCGGTTATCGGTTAAACGACTTTAGTCTAGCGGAAAATAATAAATACATGATGATGGAGCATAAGGAAAACGCAGACGGCAGCAGAAGGAGTTACACTAAGGCAAGAGATAAGGGTGAGATGAGGCCAGAGGAGCTTGAGCAGGTCTATCTAGCAGCGAATGAAGGAAGGCGTAAGAGTATGGCAATGATCTCTCGTCGGAATGACAACCTAAAGAAAACAAATCATACCGAAGAGGAACGAATCCAAGTAATGAAGGATGCCAAGATTGGATCTAATGACATCCTTGATATACTCAACGGAACTTACCGAGACTTGCCCCGCGCAAAATCCCTTTCTATCTCAGATCAATACGATGATCTCGAAGGAGAAACACCCAATGAAAAGCGTCGTGAAATTCAGGAGATTTACAAGACCGACAGAATCCTTGGTAAACAACTACAAAGCAAATGGAAGAGTGCGCAGAGGAAATACAGGCTAGGTCTTACAGCTAAGGAGAATGTTATTCTTGGTTTAGATGTGGCTGATCGTGCAAGCTTAATTATGAGGCATCCAAATCCTGATGGTTACTTGGCTGATCTTCGACGGAAGAACATTGCAACCCCAGCAGTTGTTGAATTGGTTAAACTAAAGCAACGCGCACAGTAGCCTAGGTTACGCTAATACCCGTTGCTGGTGTGTCTACCTTAGCTAGAAATCCAAAGCCCTTCTACCCCCACTGAGGGGGCTAGAACAGTGCCACTGCTGACCTGTTCGGCGGTATGTGGACATTAAAAAGCCCTACTCACTAAATGAGTAGGGCTTTAACGTCAACCACAACGTATTCTATGAACGAAATTCTAAACACTATCAGCAATTTCCTCAAGTGCAAGCTTAACTGCTTCAGCTATGGATGCTCCGTATTCTTCTTCAGTTGGAATCACTTCAGATACTACCTCTGGATCAAAGCTAATACCAATTAAGCCAGCCCTGCACATGTCTCCTGCTGCGTAAATGCTTACGCATTCTTTGTCCTCGATGGTTACTGATAGTGCTTCATGTTCAAATGTAATTTTCATAATTAGTTTATTGAGTTGTTGTTATTTTAGTGCGTTTAGAGAAACATTGGTTCGACAAAGGCTAGCTTACTGCTATACACAACGCCGCATCCAACGATTGGTTTGTTGGCATAAACTCTACCATAAGCCATTGCTGGATCGCTATGGTTTACTCCGCAGCCTACCTGCATTCCGAAGATACATTCACCTTGGTTTGCGTGATAGACGACTCCAGCCTGTGCGTGTAAGTGTCCTTGGACAACTGACTTAAACTCAGAGATGGCGTTTTTGTGTGCTGCCATTGCCCCGCCCTTCCCCTTGTCGCCGTGTCGGTAGATCACGCCGTTGATCTCTAGGTCTGCATAACGGGAGTGAATCGTCCAGCCTTCAATCTTCCATAGATCTTCAAAGCTTTTCATCACGTCATCTGGCAGTCCAATCATGCGAGCCTTACGAGCTGGCAAGGAACTATGATTGCCAGTCATGTAGTCAACCTTTGGGAACGCCTTGTAGAGCTTCTGAACCTGCCTAAAGGCACGCTTAAACTCCTCGACAGGGGAAGGCATCGACGGATCTTTCTCGTGGAAAGAAATGCTATTCCAATCCACGAGATCACCGATGTGTACGACACGACCGCAGCCATGCTTCTTATAAATCTTTTTAAGGAACGAAATGTAACCGTCCAGCATTGCTGGTGCGTGAGTATCGCCTATAACTAAAACTGGTTTTTGTTTGCTCATAATAATTATTCTGTTAATTCCGCCCCATCTGCCAGTAGTCCAGCTAACTCGATGTCAGTTGTCAAGTAATACTTGTCATCTTGTGTGAGCCAATGGTAAAGCCATTCATCTTCTCCGCAGCTACCTGCTTCTGTTAGTAATTGGGCATCTTCTAATGTAAGTTTTAGTCCGAGTCCCGTGAGTGTTGTTCCGTTTTTTAAGTTATGGTTCATAGTTGTTGTGGTTGGTGTTATTGGTCATAATGCTTATGGTTTAATTAATGTCAAGGGTTAATAACAATTTAACTTATCGCAGCCCACACTCGGACGTTCTTCCCGTTTTCATTTAATTGAGTGGATGACGTTTTGTAAATTTTACCTTTTAGTTTTAGCTCTGAAAACCTAGGTCTAACCGCTAGGATACTGTATCCTAGTTGCTTTGCTGCCTCTTCTGGGATCATGCTACCCCTTGCAAGAATCAGCTTCATCACCCTGCTACGAATAGTTCCAGCCTTGTGATTGATTTGACTTGCTGCTAGCTCGGATGTTCCGCCGCTCTCCTTTGAGCCAGCGTGGTTTGGGTATTCAGTAAGTTTTGATTTCATAGTATTAGTTTTGGTTGAGGACGTGACGTTCGCGGAGTCTTGCATTCTCTGCGGTTAGCTCTTCGCAACGTAGATCGGATGCTGTAAGGTCTGCTTTCATTGCTTCGATCAACAGTTCCTGTGCCTCGCACGCTTTAGTCATGGCGTTGAGTCCACGTGTTAATGCTGTGTGAACGGATGGTTTGAATAGGCTTGGCTGTGTCATGTCGTGGAGTCTTGGTAGTTGTTCTGTCATTAGTTGATTTTAGTTGAGTCAGATTTTATTGAGCGTGCGCCCTAATTAATAATTTAAAAGATCAAGGAAATAGCCATTAAAGTAGCTAAGAAGATATATATATTAGGGAAGGTAAAGATTGTATCCATATTGTATACTGCTGTATATTGTTGTATAGTTCGTAGTTTTATTCAGTTGTTTCCATTTTGGAAATAGTTGGTGGGTTGTTGCCGTAGTGTTTGCCAAAGTGGTCGCCGTGGTGGTTGCCAAAGTGGTTGCCTTCGTGGTCGCCGTAGTGGGAGCCAAAGTGGTTGCCGACGTGGTTGCCGTAGTGGTTGCCACGGTGGAAGCCTTCGTGGTTGCCGTAGTGTTTGCCATTGTGGTCGCCTTCGTGGTCGCCGATAAAGTTGCCGATAAAATCAGCCTCAAGCGATGTCTGGATAAGTTCGCCGTTCTCGTCGAACTCAAAGGATGCGATTTTTAGGATGTCTTCTAGTGTTGGTATTTTCATAATGTGTACGCCCTACTGGGCTGTTAGTTTTGGTTGTGCTGTGATTTGCCTGCCTCCTTATTCGCCGATAAAGTTGCCGATAAAATTGCCTCGGCTTCCTCCTTTGATTCAGCTTCAAGGATGATTGCGTAGCTTGTGCCGCAGTTCCCTTGGCTATCTTTCCAGTCCAAGTATTCTACTTTATATTTTTCGCTTATTTTTTTCATAGTATTTTTATTGGTTAGTGTATTATGATTCTTTAGGCGAATCATTACGTCCTTGTTACGCTCAAGCTCTTGCTCGAAAAGCTCATCGCAGAACGCTCTCCATTCTTCTTCGCTGATCTTTCCTTCACGGAGATCAAACCACATTATGTCGTATTCTTCGTATGTAATCTTAG
>Ga0206130_10004950_pt1 | contig 16037 bp, 11 predicted proteins | sample Helgoland_Spring_9_FD_148637 | JGI IMG/M metagenome (GOLD analysis project Ga0206130, IMG submission 148637) | Pelagic subsurface seawater microbial communities from Kabeltonne, Helgoland, North Sea - Helgoland_Spring_Bloom_20160512_1 | ecosystem: Environmental > Aquatic > Marine > Epipelagic ... | reverse complement strand
AAGGTATTCTTGAAGCTCATCCTAATATTTCTTTGGAGACTCTAATTGAAAAATTAGGAGGTATTCATCTTGGGCTTGGCGAGGTTCTGGCTTATATGAATATACTCAAGTTCTTCAAGCATCAAATCAATGAATCCGAAACCTTTAAGGTTCCATTTCAAGAATCAACCAATAAATTTATTGAATTACCGAAAATCACGCTAAGACATGATGGAGCTAAGAAATAGAGTAGAGCCGTATGCAAAGGCTATTATCCATCTTCTTAAGGGGGATGTTTCTGATAAAGATTTTATTTGGAAAGATTTAGAAGAGTATCAGATAGAAATTCAAGAATACTTGAATAGAATTGGGCTTGAACTTATTTTCAATAAACGGGATGGTTTTGCATATCTCAGACAGTTTGAAGTTGATGATGATGGGAATACCGTTGGTTTGATCCAACGTAGGCAGCTCAGTTTTGAGGTTTCGATTATTTGTGTTTTAATACGGGAGGCTTATGAGGATTTTGAAATGAATCCAACTAATATTATGGCTGAAAAATGTTTTATTACACATCATCAACTCAAGGAACAAGCCGAACTCTTTTTCACAGAGGGATTCAATCAAGTCAAATTTCAGCGGGATCTCGATAAGTATATCAGCAAGACACTTGAACTTGGTTTTCTTAGACTTCAGCAGGATGCAGAAAACAATGCTGAACGCGTATATGAGGTAAAGCCTATAATCAAAGCTCGAATAAGTGTGAATGAATTATTGGAGTTTAAAGATAAAATGAAACAATATGTGGAGTCTGTTTAGTACAAGTCCAGATCAGTCTGGATTCCGTTTGCAGTACATGGAGTTATATAATTGGGGTACTTTTGATGAAAAGGTTTTTAGGATCAGTCCTAATTCCAACAATTCCCTTTTAACTGGTGCAAATGGTTCTGGAAAGACAACTTTTGTAGATGCTTTGCTCACCTTGATGGTGCCTTTAAAAAAAGATAGGTTCTATAACCAGTCTTCTGGAGTAGACAAAAAAGGAGATCGAACAGAGGAGAGTTATGTGTATGGATATTATGGAGATATTCAGAAAGAGGGAAGTAGTGAAACCGTTGCTCAGAAGTTACGTGATGACAATGCTTTTTCGGTTTTATTAGCATGTTTTGAAAATGAAGAAGGCAACTGTGTTACACTATTTCAGTGCAGATGGTTTTCAAATGGTAATCTAAAACGAATCTTTGGAATCGCCCATAAACCATTGGAAGTAGAGCGAGATATTCATCCTTTTGATGCTGGAGGTAAATGGAAAAAGCGATTAGAAAAACTGTACAATACTCCGGCTAAACGGAATATTGAACTCTTTAATGATTCGCCCTCTAAGTATGCCGAACGAATGATTCAATTGTTTGGCATGCGGTCCTCAAAAGCACTTAGTTTGTTTAATCAAACAGTGGGAATAAAGGTGCTTGGAGATTTGAATGAATTCATTCGGACCAATATGCTAGAACCTCAAGATACGGAGAAGGAATGGCTACTCTTAAAAGACAGTTTTAACACGCTTCTTAGTACAAAGGTAAATATTGAAAAGAGTAGAGAACAAATTCAACTACTAGAACCTATCAAAGCCGATGGTGAAGCATATCAGTCGATGCAGCAAAAAGCTGCTCACATTAAAGAAGATCACGAAACAGCAACTACTTTCTTTGTAATCAAAGGACTTGATTTATATAAATCATCGATCAGTCAAATAAAAAAGGGCAATCAAGATTTGATTGACAAGATTATTCAGCTTAAAAGAACAATAGAGGGGCTTAAAGAAGAATCAACTGATCTTGCTGTCCAAATTAAAAATGATGATGTAGGTAGGCAACTCAAAGATCTTGAGCGAAAGATAGTTCTATTGACTTCTGAGTTAGAAGTGAAAGAAAGGGAATACCAAGATTATGTTGTGCTTTGCAAGCAGTTGACCTATAAGGTTGATTTAGATGAAAAGGCAATTTCAGAAAATGTAGAATCAGCTGATACAGACCTGAAGACTTTCGAGCATAAACTAGACGCCTTAAATAAGGATATTTACGACCAGCAAAGACTTTTAGAAATTTGTAAAAGTGAACATAAAACAGCACTTAGGGAATTAGACTTCTACTCTAAAAATGCTACAAAAATCCCATCAAATGTTAGTGATATCCGAGATCGTATTACGAAGGATTTAAAAATTAAATCGAATCAACTTCCTTTCGTCGGTGAACTTATTCAGTTGAAGAAAGCAGAAAAAAGATGGGAGTTTTCTGTTGAGCGTGTATTGCATTCCTTTGCATTATGTATGATCGTACCAGAAGCACTCTATAAAAAAGTGAATAAGTACGTCAATGACACCGATCTAAAAGGGCGCATTGTTTATTATAAACATACTAAAGTTGAATCTTTAAAGGAGTTGCACTCAAAAGATACTGATAAGCTCATTACAAAGTTGATGTTTAATACCAAGAGTCCATTTTATGAATGGGTTCAGAAAAGACTGTATGATCAATATAACTATAGCTGTGTAGAAGATGCTTCTTCATTTGAAAAGGACAGTAAGTATGTAACATTGAATGGACTAATCCGTTCAGGAGGCAATAGGCATGAAAAAGATGATAGAAAATCATCAAAAAACAGGTCAAATAATATTCTAGGTTGGGACAATAAAGAAAAATTAGTCTTTGTAAAAGATAGGCTGTCAAAGTTAAGTAAAGAGGAGGAACACTTGAATAATCAATTGTTACAATTGAGGACCTCTAAGGAAACAATCAATGCCCGAATGCAGGCAGCTAGAACATTGACAAGTTTCAACGGCCGATTCGATGCTATGAATTATCCAGCATTGCAAAGGGACTTGGACGAACTTAAGGAACAGGTTAATACGCTACAGAATACGGATAATAGTGTTCGATTACTGCAGGCTCAATCCAATAAGGTTAGTCTGAAAATCCGAGCATATGAGTCTGATATAGAGGTTTTAAAAAGAGAGCAATGGAGTTTAGATAAACAAATTGATTTGTTTGAACTGAGCAGAGATAAACTGATTCAAGAAAAAGAAGCTCTTTTAGAGGTATTTGATCTCGCTGACCTAGATTTAGATTCCTTCAAGAAGCGAAATCCAACTATTACAAATTTGTCAGTGGCTAACTTTGATGAACTTCGGGCTCAATTTACGAATGAGGGCTTACAGAAATTGGCAGAAATGGAACGTAAGGGGGCAAAACTGCGCGAAGGGCTACAAAAGAAAATGTTACAATTTAAGAACCCTGCAGAGCGTCTTGTTCAAAAATATAAAGATTGGAGATCTGAAGTTTTCAACTTGCCAGAAGATGTAGAGTTTGTGGATGCCTATTTCAAGTTGTTAGAGGACTTGAAACAGGATAATCTACCAGAATATGAGCAAAAATTTGAAAATTACTTAACAGATACTTTGCTAGGTCGAGTTGGAGAGTTTAAACATTTCTTTGATAATTGGAAAAGTAAGATTGAGGAAAATATAGCCGCTTTAAATGCGGCCTTAAGGGATATTGATTACAAGGATATCCCCAAAACTTATATCCAACTTGTCGCACAGAGAAGTGTCTATCCAAATCAAAGAACATTCCGAACTTTTTTGGAAAAGGCTATGCCTAATGCTGTCGATTTTGAGAGTAATCTTGAAGAGAAGAAAAAGCACTTTGAAAATAATATAAGACCACTTATTGACCAGTTAGAAGCTGATGAAAAGTGGAGAAAGGAAGTTATGGATGTTCGATCATGGTTCAAGTTTTTTGCCGAAGAATATTATAAGGAAGGCAATGAAAAAATGAAATCTTATGAGAACATGGGTAAGCTATCTGGTGGTGAGAAAGCTCAATTGACATACACAATTCTTGGTTCAGCTATATCTTATCAGTTCGGAATGAAGTCGGACGGATTGCAAACTAAGTCATTTAGGTTTATTGCAATTGACGAATCCTTTAGTAATCAGGATGATGAGAAGGCTAGGTACTTGATGAATTTGTGCAAACAACTTAATTTGCAATTATTAGTTGTGACTCCTTCGGATAAAATTAATGTAGTTCAGGATTATATTTCGTATGTTCATTTGGTTGAAAGAAGAAATAATAAAAATTCTTGGCTATATGATATGCCAATTATGCAGTTTTTAGAAACCCAAGATAACTACTAATATTACCTCGAAAACGAAACATCTCAAATTAAGACTATGAATAAGCCAAATATGACAATTGAAGGAATTAAGAACATCAAAACAGTGGGAACACTAGTTGCAAGTTCTAAGTACCTTTCTAAAAAAATTCTTCGGGGAATTGACTTCTCCAAAAAACTTACTGTAGTAGAACTAGGTGGAGGAAATGGAGCGATAACGAGGAATATTCTAAATCGCCTTAGCCCAGGCTCGGAATTACATTCTTTCGAGGTTCTCCCGAAATTCTACAATGAACTAAGTAAAATTCAGGACTCAAGACTAAAAGTGCACAATTCATGCTTGTCCGAAACTAAATTACTTAAAGAAGGGGATGTTGATGTGGTCATTTCATGTCTTCCTATTGCTAACTTTAATGAATCTTTGAAAGACACAATTTTTTCAAAAGTCAAATATTTATTAAAGGATGAAGGGAAATTCAGGCAATTTCAATATTCACTAATCGATTATCGATATGTTCGTGATTGCTTTGATAACCTAAACATGGACTATTGTTTGTTTAATATTCCTCCTGCTTTCATCTATAAGTCAAAGAATATCAATCCGGCATAATCGAACTTGATCGATCAATAGGTGCCCATTATATGGTAGAAGCTGATCGAATTGAAAATAGGTTCTGAATTCTAGAGCTACAAAATTTTCACTCGCTTTAAATGTAGTATTATAGTTTTTCCAAGTTGGGTTATTTATATCTGTATATACATCTAATAATATATACTGCCCACTCGGGTTTATCGCGTAAATCTCTAAATCCGCAGCCATACTAAAGGAGGTTTCGTTTTTAGAATTTAAATCTGTTCTGCTATTAAAAGTCTCTGACAAATTAAGTTGCAGATCTAAGCTGTAAATTGAATCCTTTTGTAGTATGCTTTGTAATCGTTGGCCTATGCACTCTAAACTTTGGTCTTTACGAACTACTAGAGAAACAAATTGCTGTCCTTCAAGGGCTATTGTCTTTACATCAAATATATTGTTTTCCAATTTCGAACTATGAAGATTTGGTGGGGTGTAGCCTTTGGAACCGCAGTTATACCAATACTTTGGAAGTGAGGATGCACCAGGTGTACCAGTTTCGAATCCTCCATTCAAAATCATGTTCTGTCCATGCACTTTTTGAGTGCTTAGATTTGATAATATTAAATAAAGTAGTACACATTTCAACGGAAAAAGACTTGCATTCGTCATAAGTATATAATTCTATTGAAAGATAAATTATTGCTGAGTTTTATTTATATATTGAAGAAAACAATTAAGATGGTTTTACGTATTCTTTTCATTTTAATCCTAATAATACAATGTGGAGTCCTTTTCTCTCAAGATAAAATTGTTTGGGAAAATGGTGATCAACTAGAATGTAAGGTTTTAAGTTATGGCAAGGATACGATTATATTTCAATTAGAGGGAAGCAAGCTCACTCAACAAATTAGTACGCAGTTTGTAAAACATATTCAAATTGGTGGAGTTAGAAATAGATCAAATAAGAAAATTGAATATGTTTCTGAATCCACTGATGAAATTATCGCGGTTCCAAATTTTAAAAAGACCTACAAATTTCAGGATAAAATTCTCTATCGTCCAGGTTGGCACAAGCAATTAAGTGTGAATTTTGGACTTCAATCAGAACAGGAGGGAGGAGTTAATGTTACTCCTAATTTGAAATTTTCAAGCTGGAAAAAAGGCAAAGGAAAACTGTCATTAGGTGGTATTGTTTCATATACAAATTACAGTCCATCTGAAAAGAAAATGTTTATCACTCCTGCTGTTGGCCTATACTATGTGCCATCCAAAAGGGCTAGTTTCAACTTAGTCGCAGAATTAGGTTATGGTTATTCATCTGCCAAGATGGTCAATTTTCTCGATCGCGATTTCAATTTAAACGTTCTATCCTCAAAAGGTGGTTTATATTCAGGGCTCTGGCTAGAAAAACAACTTTTTGGTTTTGATAAGAAAGCCGTTAATCTTACAGCTGGGATTAGTTATCAAAGGGGGACATTTGACTTTGAGTCTTTTGAAGGAATATTTATTTTTAAATCACAAGAAATTGATTTTATACGAATTTGGTTTGGTACAGGGATCCGTTTTTAATTGAATTTAGATGAAGTTTTTAGTTGCTCTTGGAATAGTTTTTAGTGTATTGTCCTTATCTTTTATAACACAAGAAGAGGGTGTTTTTGACATAAGTGCAAATGGGACTAAGTGTCTAAAAACTGAATATGTTGGGCATATGAATATAATGCCACCTGTAGATTCAACACTTATTTTTCCTCCATCTTCTGCATGTGAAGGTTGCCATAGTGCTGATCCTAATGGAAATGCAATGGTTAATATTCTTGGGGAGGATGTAAGCTTTATATCAGATTGGGAAGCAACAATGATGGCCAATTCAGCTAAAGACCCATATTGGATAGCAAAAGTAGCTCATGAGGTATACATCAATCCTGACCAAAAAAATCAAATTGAAACTTCTTGCACATCTTGTCATGCTCCAATGGGGCATTATACATCAATCTTAAGAGGTGATCCCCACTATTTAATGGAAGACTTGTACGCAGATACTATCGGTTTAGAGGGCGTATCTTGTGGGTCCTGTCATAAGATTGCGGAGGAAAATCTTGGCACTTTATTAGGAGGGCAATTGAATATTGATACTGCACGGGTCGTATATGGCCCTTTTACATTACCATTTGCACCACCCATGCAACAGTTCGTAGGTTTTGAACCCCTATATTCAGATCATGTGAGTAGTTCAGAACTTTGTGCTTCCTGCCATACGCTAGTTATAGAATCTCTTGACCTAGATGGTCAAGCTACAGGTAATGTTTATATTGAACAAGCGACTTACCATGAATGGTTAAACTCTATGTATAGTGCAAATGACCTATCCTGTCAGTCTTGTCATTTGCCAGTGCTCGAAGAACCAGTTGTAGTATCAGCGAATTACCAATTCTTGGAGCCAAGACCGCATTATTCTCAGCACGAATTGGTAGGTGGTAATGTCACTATGCTTCAGATGATGAAGACCTATAGAGATACGCTAAACATAACTGCGGATACAAGCAATTTTGATAGAACCATATCTAAGACTCTCAAAATGCTGCAACAAAAATCTCTTAATGCAGACTTGGATTATTTGGGTTCTACTTCGGATACCTTGTTGTTTGAATATACCATTGAAAACAAAGCTGGCCACAAATTTCCCTCGGGCTTTCCATCTCGAAGAGCTTTTGTTGAATTTCTGCTTATAGATACGGACCAAGGAGATACCGTTTTTCATTCAGGAGGGTACAATGAAGATTTTGAGCTGATTGCTCACAATGAAGATTTTGAGCCACATTATGATTTTATCAGTAAAGAGGATCAAGTGCAAGTTTATGAGCTTGTCCCTGCTGATATAAATGGGGATTTCACTACCATTTTAGAGCGAGGTTATCAAACAATAAAAGATAATAGGCTTGTTCCAAAAGGCTTTTCAAGTGATCATTTTACTTATGATACAGTTGCTGTCGTTGGCATGGCTGTGGAAGATTCGAATTACAACCTTAATACGGATGGTAGTGAGGGATCAGGTACGGATAAGATAATCTTTGGAATTAAAATGGGAACATTTACAGGCTCCGTAAAGGCTTATGCAAAGGTACATTATCAAACCTTATCACCACGGTGGATCAATCCCTTATTTGAGGACGCTCAACTTCCAGAAATTCAACATTTTAAATCTATGTATGAAACCTCTGATCTTCAGCCAATAGTTATCAGTAGTGATAGTATCGATGTCGCGAATATAAAACTTGTGTCCGGAGTTTTCAATTCATTAAAAACAAAACAAGCCAATGTATTTCCTAATCCAATACTGTCAGGTTTTACTGTCCAAGTAGATCCTGAGTTAGATATACTTGATATGCGTTGTTATAACACAGATGGACTTGAGATTCCATATAAGAAAGTAGGAAGAAATGGTTTAGAGTTGTTGAGTGATTATAAAGGACTTGTACTGATTTATATCAAGGTAGAAAATGGAGATAGGTATCTTTCTAAACTTATAATTCAATAAAAAAAGGGATGCTTAGCATCCCTTTTTTTATTGAATTATTGTTTGATGAAACTTGCTTTTAGGCTTTTGTTGCCTTGCTCAAGTTCAAGTATATATATACCACTTGATAAATGTCCAATATCTAATATTCCTTTTCTGAGTTTTAAAACTTGTTTCCTTCCATACATATCATAGATCTCAATATTATCCATGCTGTTCAAATCTAAATCTTGAACCATCAGCTTATCTTTCGTTGGATTTGGAAAGATTATTATTGAGGAAAGGCTTGAAAGGTTTTCTGTATTGGTATCAGGATTGTATACTCCATTTGCTTCTACAATTTCTGAGTAACAAGATTCCTTTTCAACTGTTACATTCCAATTATAGAAATAGTAATAGTATGGAGTTCCAAAATTAGAAGCGATCAGCTCACCCACATCTCCTATGTAGTAAGGATAATTTACATCTTGATTATTTCTAGCAAAAAATGGACTATTATCACCATAGAGTTCATTATTTAGATCCTGGTCTGTTGTAATGCTTAGGTTTTCGCCAGGTTGGATCTCAAATGAAAGGTCCAGTGAAGTCCAGCCTTCTGCTTCAATAGTAATAGATTTGGAATGTAATACTGTTCCATTCTCATCCAAGATTTGAATAATTCTTTCTCCAAGTATTTCTGCATATACATCTACAGAGTTTATTATAAACGTCTCATAGCAATTAAATATAATGGCCCCATTATATACCCCTCCACTAAAAATATTAGATCCTAATTGCTCTGTTTCTCCAGTAGCTATTTCTTGATCATTGGAAATGAAGCTTTGTGCGTAATAAGTAACATTTTCACTTAGAACAGGAGTTTCAAAACTTTGTCCAAATGCTACAGGCTCATCAATAGGAGGATTGTTTTCATACCAATACGTGTTTTCTTCACTAGATTCAAATAAATACGTGTTAGGGCTTATTATCGTATCAGGTTCAACTAAAGGAGCACTGACTTCTATAAATGAAACTTCAATCTCATTCGAATTGTAGTTCTCCTCACAAGTATTAATAGCAGATACATAATATGATCCATTATCTGATACCATGATTTCTGGCTCTGTAGACCCATTAGACCACACATAGTTGTCATCTACACCTTCAAGTACAATATTTACTATCGAACCTTCGCAAGCTTCTGTATCATCCATAGTGCTAATTACTGGATTTAATACTTCTGAACCTTCAATTATAACAGAAGCAGATATTCCAATACAACCTTGATCATCTTCTACTTGTAAAAAGTACATGCCTGGCTCATCAACAGTTATATTTTGAGTTTCAGAATCATTATTCCATAAATATACTTGGTATCCACTAGGACCTTCTAAATCTATTGTTTCTCCATCACAGATTGTTAATTCATCTGTGGAAGCTGTTATAGTTATTGTCTCAATCTCACAATCCTGTTCAATAAGATTTAGGGTTTGATTGACATCTACATCTAGAAGTGTTGTTTGAATTCCAGAAGGCCATTTAACTACTAAAGAGTCTACACTAGAAGAACTTCCTACACCAAATATTTGCTGCATGTCATTCATGATACCATAGGATTCTCCAGCACGCACTTCACGCAATTGAATGCCCCAATCTCCATGTATTTCAATCAAGGCACCAATTGCATTTCTATTACTTATTACTCCAGTTAGGTTGAGTGCAAGATAATTGTTTGAATTACCTTGATTGAGCCATACAACATCATCAATATCTGACGGTGAGGTATAGATGTTTGCATAGCCTCCCATTACATCGATAAATCCATCAGAATTTAGGTCTCCGGTCGCAAAAGATTCCATATCATTGGAGTCGAAAGTCTCGATATAGGTGAATGTTTTGTCACCATTATTTTTCCAAATGGAGTGCATTGATCCTGCTACAATGATATCTAAGAATCCATCGTTGTCAAAATCTTCCCAAATGCCCTGGATTGGAAGTCCTTGAATATCTAGTAAGGTAGATTCTGTTATATCTGTAAAGTGGCCAGTGCCGTCATTCTCTAGGATTTGACTGTCTACATCGTGGTTGGTGATGAAGCAATCTAAATCTCCGTCATTGTCCATATCGCCAAAGTCTGCGGTCCAAGATTGAGCACCTATCTTCAGACCATATTCTTCAGCCATCTCCGTATAGTTATTGGACCCGTCATTAACATAAAGCGCATTGATCCTTCTTGGATCAGTAGCATCGGATACACCTTGTCGGCATTTAGCTATATATAGGTCAATATCTCCATCATTATCAAAGTCAGTCCATACGGAGCCATAGTTGCCACTATTATCACTAGCAGGTGTAGTTGTTAAGTCTATAATTTCAGACTCTTCGAAAGTACCATCTCCATTATTTAGGTAGATCTTACTTTTTGCATCATCGTGGCAGGAGAATACATCTACAAAGCCGTCATTATCGATATCAGCAAAATTACTTGCTTGAGTGAATATATCATCACCAGGCATAGTAATGATGTCAAAGCTATTTCCTTGATCGTCAGCTACAGCAATCTTTAATCCATCGTAATAGCCTCCTGAAAAAACATCCGGAAACCCATTATTATCTATATCTGCAGCGCAGAGTGCCCATTGACTTGAGCTAGACATACTTTGGTATTCTACCGTATTAAATTCGGCTCCTGCTACTTGATAACTTATAAAAAGATTTCTTCCTTGGTCCAGATGAATAATATCAGATAATCCATCGTTATTCATATCGGATATACCTAAACCAACACCAGAGTGAAAAGTATGATTTGGGATAAGGTAATTACTGTTGTTAAATGATATTTGTGAATAACTTGTAGCCTGAAGCAGGCAACACACAATAATTGAAGAAAATATTTTAACGTTCATACCGAGTTTCTTTGTTGTATGTGTAACAAATGAATAAATATCTAGTTTACCATAATATACTCCAAAAAAAAACTCGGATTGTAAAATCCGAGTTTTTTTTATTCTCTGTGTAATGAAGATTTTCTTCCTAAAAGTATTTCTTCGGATTCACTTCTGTCAGGATCGGGGACACAACAATCTACTGGACATACCGCAGCACATTGAGGTTCTTCATGAAAACCAACACATTCTGTGCACTTTTCGGGAACTATATAATAGTAATCGTCTTCTACAGGATCTTGTTTTTCATCTGCAGAAACAGATAGACCTGATTCTAATGTAAATTTATCACTCACACTTGTACCATCACTAGCTGCCCATTCAATACCGCCTTCATAAATAGCCGTATTTGGACATTCTGGTTCACATGCTCCACAATTTATACACTCATCAGTAATAATGATTGCCATAATTTAAATTTTCGGTTTAGTTTTGCAAAAGTATAATCAATAAGGGTTATTCGCAAAACTTTATTGTCAAACAATACATATAAAATGAAGTTTCAATCATTACCAAGTATTTTTGTTTATGTTTTAGTCTTTATTTCAATTAATGCTTTATTCGTTTTAAACGAGCAAAGCGGGTTTTTGATGGACGCTGAATTTAAATTAATCCTAAGTGAACAATTTGGCGAAAATTCTTTGCTCGTCGAAGTTTCGCAATATTTATACAATCTTGTGGGGGCTCAATCTTTCCTATGGCGCCTATTTCCAATGGCCGGGATAGTAATCTCATTGTTATTTTCTTACCGACTGGGAAAAAACTTATTTGGTAAAGATAGCCTACAATGGGCAATGATTATTGTTACCTGCAGTATTTTTATGCTTTTTTATGGTCGTTTCTTTTCATTAGACAATTTCTACTTTGCTTTACAACTTCCCTTAGTTCTACTTTTGATAGGATTTATAAAAACTAAAAACTCAAAAAAATTAGTATTTATAATTCCCTTAGTTCTTCTTTGTTTAACAATGGATTGGTATAAGACCATAAGCTTTTTGTTCTTGTTTGGACTAGGGACTTATGCCTTCTTATTTCAAGTTCGAAAAGGAATCAAAGTTTTATATTTTACTTTTGCTACGCTTTTGTTAGTATTGAATTACACATTAATTGGAGCTAGTTCTTATAACAATCTATTTTTGTTTCAAGCAGGTTCCTTGGCTGTCCATAGCTATATAGGAATAGCACTTTTAGGTTTTCTTCCCTTTATAGGCTTCGCTGTGGCAGGCATAATATCACTACCAGTTCAGATTAAGAGAAAAGATGAGTTCAGCATCTGGATGTTTCTTATTTTGATACCAGCCATTCTATCCTATTCTATTCTACCTATTTTTGTTTTAGGTTTATTGATCGGAAAGCACTCATTAGCTTTTGCTAGCGAACGTTATAAGTATAAGGGCTTGGTTAAAACAGTTTTCTTGGTCCACCTTACCCTCATTTTAGTTTCAGGAATCATAGCTTTGATATGGGCCTTCTTGGAATATAGGGGTGCTGGGTTCCGAGCTGGCTTGGGCCTCTGTTCTATATATTGGATTTTGGGTTTTGCTACAGTTGTTGGTCTTTATGGAGGCAATATGAAATATTATTTACGTGCTCCCTTATTGGCAGGTCCTCTGTTTGTATTGTTTTTTTGGGTCTTGGTTTTTCAGTTAAATCCTAATATTCTCGGTCCTTATAATATGGATTTGATTGGAGAAGGTGACGAACAGGTTTCTCTTTATATTTCTGATCTTCCCTTAAAAAAGAATCTAAAATATCTAATTACAAAGGGAAAGTTGTCTAAGGCAGAAATATACAATGGAAATGTAAATGATTCTTCAATGAATCTACCTGCGCTTTTGGATGAGCCTACTTTTAATAAGATTGAATCACAATTGGATACTCGATTTACAGTCGAGCAAAAAACCTACTTTTCAGGCATTCAGCTGAGGCATATGTTCTTGATTAGGGAAAATATAGATCTATAAGAATTTTTGATTGTAGAAATCAATAATTCGTTCATCAACTTGGATATCACTTTCGCGAATTTTTTTCTTTAAGACGATACCTTCTAAGGTTCTACATCGACTTAGTGCTACATAGGTTTGTCCGTGTGCGAAGGCCCCCTTGTCAAGGTCTATGACTACCTTGTCAAAGGTTTTTCCTTGTGATTTATGAATAGTAATTGCCCAAGCTAATCGGAGCGGAAATTGAGTGAAGTTTCCCATGTTTTCTGCTAAGGGTTCACCCTTTTCATTTAATTTGTATTTTATGATTTCCCAAGTTTCTTTTTCTACTTCAATATTTTTTAGTTGGCCATTTTCTTTTTCGACACTAACAGTCACTTTATCGTCCTCAAGTTTTATGATTTCGCCAATTGTTCCATTTACATAGCGGCGTTCCATGTCATTTCTAACAAACATTACTTGAGCGCCTATTTTTAAATTCAGATTGATCTCTACAGGAGCCTGAGATGCTTTAAATTCACCTTCCATCTTTGCAGTGTAGGTTTTGGGTACTCCTTCAAGTTCGGCTAATTCATCTCGGTTCATTTTGTCTACTGCAAAATTCCTTGAGGAAAGGGTGATATATCCAGCACTATTTGCATACACGGGGTTGTATCGTTCATTCAATTGTTCTATCTCGTAATCAATAATCGAATTCAGACGTACACCTTCCAATAATTTAAGGAAATGTTTTTGCTCCTGTCTAAATACACGAGAAAGTTCAATATATTCCAAAGGATACTCCTTCTCCAGTACTTTTGCAGAGAAAAAATATGGGCTGTCGTAAATGAAGTCAAAATGAGCTTTTTCTTCCCGCTTCAAGACTGGAGGTAGTTGGAAAAGATCTCCAAAAAAAACCATTTGAACTCCACCGAAGGGTTCGGCGCTTTCTCTATTTAATCTCAGGAAGTAATCTATATTGTCTAGCATATCTGCTCGAACCATAGAAATTTCATCAATAATTATTAGCTCAAGTTTTTTGAATAACTTGAAGTTTCGTCTTTTCTTGATATCTTTTGCAGTTAATATTCTTGGTGGAAATCCAAAGAAGGAATGTATAGTTTGCCCCTTTACATTAAGTGCTGCAATCCCCGTAGGTGCAAGTATGGCAAGTTTTTTCTTACTTGTTCTACGAATTAAATTTAATAAAGTTGATTTTCCCGTTCCAGCGCGTCCTGTTATAAACATGGATGCTTTGGTATGTTCTATACGGTCTATACAATAATTGAAGTCTTCACTGAGTTTGATGGCTTTTTTATCGAGCATGTTTCTTGGATTGTAATAGGAAAATACGATTTAAATATAATTTGGTTAAACGATAAACCTATGATTAGCGATTAAAGCGAATATTTAGCTTGACACCTGTAACATGTCCGGTCATTTTTGTAGATGTGCTTGATTGATCGTTGCCACCTTGAGATAAAGTTATTGTGCCTAATTCATCCCAACTAAAAGGACGGTGTATTTCATATTTATAATATGGGCTAATTGAGAATAAATCATTTATTCCAATATCAATACCTAAACCTAGGCCTAATCTAAATGAAGAATTTAATTCTTTAGCTACTAGCTGTATGCCGGTTGTTGTTTGATTAATTTGACCTGAGAAAATATAAGCTCCAGGGCTAAATATAAAGTAAGTTCCTTTCTTTATTATTGGCTCATTGTTCGAAAACGTTGGACAGTCACAATCTCCATGAAAATCTAGAAAATAGATTTGAGTTTTTAAATCTATTCCATATACATGACTTTCAAGTGTAGTTGTTTGAATATTGTTTATGTAACTAGAAAGTTGCCTTGTTATATTTATTTGAGGAAAGAATTCTACCCGATAATTGGGGATTCTAAGCCAATATTCTATTCCGATTCTATGCGCATTTTGAAAAACTGGCTTTTCGCTGCTATTAGATACTTGATTATCAATTAAAAGTTGAGTCCATTCCGGGTAACTTTGGTTCAAATATGCATAGTCAATTCCGATTTGACCGAAAAGGAATGTTCCAATATTTAAAAAAAACACTAGACTTATTAATCTTATCATGTTCGGTGTTGTTTAGATAATATTATTAGATAGAGTTCTTTTGTAAAGTAGTTGGTCTAATTGCTGAAATTAAGGTTATCTTTGCGCATTAACTAATTTTTAGGATGATATGAAGACGAGGTCTGCAAAAAAAGACAAGGTTAATGTTATAACACTTGGCTGCTCAAAAAACTTAGTGGATTCAGAGAATATAGTTACTCAATTAGAGGGTAATGAAATCGAAGTAAGCCACGAAGATTCTGATTCGGATGCGAATGTAGTTATTGTAAATACATGCGGTTTTATTGATCTAGCTAAAGAGGAAAGCATCAACACCATATTGGAGTATGCAGAAGTAAAAAAGGGAGGCGGTATAGATAAGTTATACGTTACTGGCTGTCTTTCTCAGCGCTATAAAGATGATCTCGAAAAGGAGATTCCAGAGGTCGATGCTTATTTCGGTACTATGGAATTACCTGCACTTTTGGAGAAGTTTGAGGCAGATTATAAGCATGAGTTAATTGGACAGCGTAAAATTACGACACTACCACATTATGCCTATTTGAAAATATCAGAAGGATGTAATAGGACTTGTTCATTTTGTGCAATTCCTCTCATGCGCGGAAAACATATTTCTAGGTCAATTGATGATCTAGTTGTGGAAGCTAAGAATCTTGCAAAAAATGGAGTCAAGGAATTGATGTTGATAGCACAAGAATTGACATACTATGGTCTGGATCTCTACAAGGAACGTGCTCTTTCGAAGTTATTAGATGCGTTGGCGGATGTAGATGGAATTGAATGGATTCGATTGCACTATGCATATCCTAGCAAATTTCCGACAGAGATTTTTGAAGTGATGGCTAGAAGG
>Ga0206130_10004949_pt1 | contig 16037 bp, 11 predicted proteins | sample Helgoland_Spring_9_FD_148637 | JGI IMG/M metagenome (GOLD analysis project Ga0206130, IMG submission 148637) | Pelagic subsurface seawater microbial communities from Kabeltonne, Helgoland, North Sea - Helgoland_Spring_Bloom_20160512_1 | ecosystem: Environmental > Aquatic > Marine > Epipelagic ... | reverse complement strand
TTTTTTCTTCAATTTCTTCCAGTCTAAGACCACCAATAGAAGCCTTTAATTTTAATAAGGTAGCCTTCACTTCGTTCTTACGGATTGCTATACGAATCAGAGGGACCTCGGCAAATTCCTGATTTAATACATTTATGGAGTACTTTTTTAGAGTATTCATCACATTACTCATAATTGAGTAATCGAATTCAATCTCGTAAACATCTTCGACTAATTTGGTAATCTGTTCAGCTGACTCTAAGGCAATAGCAGTGCTGTTTCTGTAGGCATTTATAAGTCCAGATGCGCCGAGCAAGGTGCCGCCAAAATATCGTACAACAATAACCATCACATTGCTCAAACCTTGCTTATCGATCTGCCCCAATATTGGTTTACCTGCTGTACCTGATGGTTCACCATCATCATTTGCCCGGTATTGGTTTCCATCTGTACCCAAACGCCAACCAAAACAATGATGCCTAGCTTTGATATGTTCTTTCCGAACCTGCTCTTGAGCCTTTTGTATATCCTCTTGTGTATAAACGGGAAAGGCATAGGCTATAAACTTTGAACCTCGATCCTTGAACTCCCCTGTAACTGGATTAACTATAGTTGTATATTCGTCCTTCATCCCAAATCGTATCAATGTATTATTTTATAGATCATCTCCTTGCAAAGATCACCATCAGGCACATTAGTCAGGTTCATATCTACCCCTTTTGACTTCAAATCATACTCATGCAGAATGCCAATAATTTCTTTAGTTTTTGAATATGGAAAACTTCTTGCAGCAGCTCTATAATCTTTAAGAAAATACCTTGACTTTAGATTCAGTGCACTAAGAATTGCCTGCTCATCGAGTTTTGCAACACCATGATAAATCAAGACTTTCGAAAAGAAATTGTAGAGAGATCCAACAACAAGTACGAAGGGATTCTTTTTAGGTTGAACAGAAAAGTAATTAACGATCCGATAGATTTTTTCTTTATCCTGCAGAGCCAAAGCCTTTTGTAGTTCAAATACATTGTAGGATCTGCTGATACCAATATTCTCTTCAATGATTTTCACATCGACTAAACTAGAAGGAGCAAGATTGATTGCGAGCTTGTCAAGTTCATTGACTACTTTACCAAGATCTGTACCCAAATACTCTGCCAATAGTTCTGCAGCAGATTCATTGATTTCTAACTTAATACTTTTGATATATTTTTTGATAAAAGCAGGAACCTGATTATCGTATAAGCGCTTTGATTCAAAGACCAAACTTTTTTGCTTGAGTAATTTACCCAGCTTGGTATTCATTCTTAGCTTCTTATGCTTGTGGCATATTAAAAGAACGGTCGTCAAAGCAGGCTGATTAACATAGCTTTCCAATGCAGCTATGTCGCGCATAGATTGCGCTTCTTTGATGACTACCAGTTGTCGAGGGGCCATCATAGGCATTCGCCTTGCTGCATCAACCACCTGCATTGCCGTTGTTTCTTTCCCGTAAAGAACAGTTTGATTGAAGGCCTTTTCTGTTTCATTCAAACAATTGGCCTCCACAAAATCAGTTATGGCATCTATGAAATAAGCTTCTTCACCATGAAGGAAGTAAACAGGCCTGTAATCGCCCTTCTTCATTTCCTTTATGATATCTAAATAATCCATTCGAGGTTTTTGCAGATTGATAAAGCAACAATCTACAAAACAAAAAGCGCTTTTCTAAATATTAGATTTTATAATCTCCTCAACAGCTTCTATCCAATCAGGATCATCATTAAGACTAGCAACAAGATCAACCTTTTCACCACCCATTTCCTCAAATTCTTCCTGATATTCAACACTAATTTCAACAAGTGTTTCCAGACAGTCCGCAACGAATGCAGGTGAAAAAACTAAAATGCGTTTTCCCTCTTCTTTTGCAACTTCCTCAATCTTAGTTATTGTATATGGCTGAGTCCAAGGATCTTTACCCAATCTAGATTGAAAACATGTAGCATATTGCTCTGGCTTCAAATCCAACTCTTTAGCTATCAGTGCAGTCGTTGCATGGCATTGAGCTGAATAACAAAACTTATTTGATTCGCATATTTCGGAGCAACAGTTTTCTACTTTAAGGCAATGACTTTTCGTTCTATCCCCTTTCCGAAGTTGCCTTTGTGGAAGTCCATGATAGGAGAACAATATTTGATCATAAGAATCAAGATCAAACTTCTTAGCATTTTTGGCAAATACTCGGATCATCTTCTCATTATCATAGAATGAGTTCACGAACTTGACAGGCAGAATAGTATCGTCTTTGCGCATTATGCGCATAACCTCATCAATTACTGAACCCGAGGTAGCGGATGCATACTGAGGAAACAAGGGAAGGACAATTATCTCATCAACTTGTGCATCCAACAACTCATCTAAGGCAGATTTAATTGAAGGACTTTGATAACGCATTCCCAATGCAACTTTAAAATCAGACCCCATACGTTCTGCCAGCAATTCTTTAAGACGGAGGCCATAGAGTAACAATGGAGATCCTTTTTCTGTCCAAACTTCCTTATACAGCTTTGCTGATGAACCTGAGCGAAAAGGTGCTATTATCCCTCTGACCAAGATGTTTCTCGGGATTGCTGGTATGTCAATGACCCTTCGATCTAACAAGAATTCTTTTAAATACCTGTAAACTGCCGAACGGAGAGGCTGATCTGGGGTTCCCAGATTAACAAGAAGCACACCTGTTTTACTTTGCTGACCCATCTAATACTTAATTGTTTTTTTATCTGATTATAGACTAACAACAAAGATGGCTATATAGATTAAAAAAATGTCAAAATGCTGAATTAAAAATTTCATCAATTCTCAATAAGTCTTTTGTTTTAAGTATTATTACACTCGATTGGACAACGCATATAAAACGCAATCTTTATGAAAAAACCGCTGATTCTTGTTACAAATGATGATGGTATCTCTGCTCCAGGGCTTAAAGCTTTAGTTGAAGTAGCAAGCTCTCTCGGAGAAGTTGTAATAGTAGCTCCTGACTCTCCACAAAGTGGACAAGGGCATGCTATTACCCTAAAAGATCCATTGAGAGTACACAAAGCAACTACTTATGAGCAGTTTGAGGCATATGAATGTTCAGGCACACCTGTGGATTGTGTGAAATTCGCTCGTGATCTTTTACTAAAAGACAGAACCATAGATCTTTGTATTTCAGGTATTAACCACGGATCCAATGCATCTATAAATATTATCTATTCAGGGACCATGTCCGCTGCAATGGAAGCATCTTTGTCGGGAATAGACTCCATCGGTTTTTCACTATTAGATTATGCATGGAATGCTGATTTTGAGCAAGCAAAGCCATTTTTGAAGGAGATTATTGAGAACACGCTCAAAAACAAACTTGAGGGCACAAACTTACTCAATGTAAATATTCCCAACCTAAAAAGGGAGGCTATTAAAGGCGTTCGCGTGTGTAGACAGGCACAGGGCAAATGGAGTGAAGAATTTGTAGAATCCGTTGATCCACGAGGTGGTAAATACTATTGGTTGACTGGAGAATTTATAAATAATGACCTTAAGGAAGATACAGACCTATGGGCACTCGACAATGGCTATATTGCAATAGTACCTTCTCAGCATGATCTAACTGCATATGGTGCAATGGATAAATTAGATTGGTTAAAAAAATAAGAAACAATGAATCTTATACCAAAAAAGAACAATATAGGTGTTGGACTTGCAATAGGTATTATCACTCCTGTGGCAGGCTACCTAGTGCTCATGTCGATCTTTTCACTGATCGATGATTCTGGGTCACTGGATAGTGTAGTGAGCATGTCAACCATGTTTAGAGAACGAACTTTATCTATTTGTGCAATTGCACTTAATGCACTATTTATGAAGCGCTATGACAAATGGAGGTATACAGAAACTATGCGAGGTATAGTACTTCCAACATTTGTATACGTTATTGTCTGGATCATATATTTTAAAGACATAATTCTTCCATAATGAAGGTATATATTATTTCAGGTGAAGCTTCGGGAGACTTACACGCTTCCAACCTTCTTAAAGCCCTAAAGCAGCGAAAACCAGATTTAGACTGTAGGGCTTGGGGTGGAGAGCAATTGGAGGCAGCCGGCGCTCAAATCATTAAACACTACAGGGATCTTGCCTTTATGGGTTTTCTTGAAGTGGCAATGAATATCCGAACGATTCTGAATAATATCCGATTCTGTAAAACAGACATTCTTAACTACAAGCCAGATGCTCTTATTTTAGTAGATTATCCGGGATTCAACCTACGAATTGCGGAATGGGCAAAAGAAAATGGAATCAAGGTCTTTTATTATATCTCGCCTCAGATTTGGGCTTGGAAAAGCTCAAGAGTTCATAAAATTGCTAAAAACACAGACTGTGTATTTTCTATTTTGCCCTTCGAAAAAGCATTTTATCAAAAACATGGCTATGACGCTGAATTCGTAGGGCATCCACTCCTTGATGTGGTGGACCATTATGCATCGGAGGAGCTTGAAATTAGAACCGAAAAGAAAATTATTGCCTTATTGCCAGGAAGTAGAAAACAAGAAATCTCAAAGATTCTGCCTAAAATGCTGCATGTATTGGAATCCTACAAAGATTTCCACTTTGTAATTGCAGCTGCACCTGCTCAAACACTCGCTTACTACCAGCAATTTATTCCAAAAGAACTACTAGAGGAGGAAAGATTGAGTATTGTTCAAGGCCAAACCTATTCTCTATTAAAGAGAGCACATGCGGCCTTAGTAGCCTCTGGAACTGCCACCTTAGAGACTGCTCTTTTCAATGTACCTCAGGTAGTTTGCTATGAAACCAGTACCTTTTCTTATGAGATCGCAAAAAGATTGGTAAAGATCAAGTACATCTCCCTAGTTAACCTAATTGCAGATAAAAGAGTGGTTACAGAATTGATTCAAAAAGATTTCAATGCTAAAATGCTTAAAATAGAACTTGAGAATATCTTAAGTACATCAGGCAGGAACAAAATGATTTCTGATTATCAGGAACTTAGAGAAAACCTAGGAAATGCCGGTGCATCCGACAAAACTGCAAAAAAGATATTGCAACTAATGGATTAATCACCCATATTACGGATTGAACAAACACACCGAGATAAATTAACCAAAAAAATCTTTATTCGTGCGTTTGTTTTTGCTACTAACTTCATCACTATTTTTTATTGGAACTACAACAAGCCAAATCAATACCTTTGAATGGCAAAACGCTAGTTACCAAGAGCAAAACCTACCCACAGACAGTATCTATTTTGAAGATTTTTTCCAAGAAGGCCAAGATCCTTCACAAACAATCTCGGAGATAATAAACTCCTTTGGACAAGCAGATACGCAGATAAACATTTATTTCCCCCACAAAACCTATGAATTTTCTTCGTCTTTAATCTTAGAATCAAACGTACATCTAATAGGAGATGAAAGCTCCTTTATTTTTGATCTTCAGGGGCAGGCATCTGATTGTATATCCATAAAAGGCTATATTGATACAGATACCTTCCTTGTAGAAGATTTTTTAAATAAAGGAGACAACTCCTTCTACATTGACCCCACACATAATCTCTCTGTTGGTGATCAAATTTATTTGTTTGATGATGACAATGAACTTATAACTTCTTCTTGGGCCCTTGGAAAAACGGGTCAGGTCCTAAGCATCTCAGAAATTGATGCTGATTTAATTTTCACGCAGGAGAAACTGCGCAGGAACTATGAAACCGGGACTTACCGATATATCCAGCGGATACAACCAATGAAGAATGTCAGCGTTAGTGGTATTCGGGTAGTGCGACTCGATGCCACTAATGCACAGACAAGTAATATATACTTGCAATACGCACAAAACTGCCTAATTTCATGTGTCGAAAGTAATCTATGCAACTTTGCACATATCACTGTAGAATTTTCAAAAAACATCCAGATTCAAAATTCATATTTCAAAGATGGACATGATTACGGATCCGGGGGAAAAGCATATGGTATTGCGCTTCAGTTTGCAAGCAGTGATTGCTTGATTCAAAATAATAACTTTGAACATCTAAGACATTCTATATTACTTCAGGCAGGTCCAAATGGCAATGTAATCGCTTATAACTATTCAAAAGATCCATACTGGACAGATGTCAACCTACCTTCTAATAGTGCTGGCGAAATCGTCTTACACGGTAACTATCCATATGCCAATCTTTTTGAAGGAAATTTTGTCAAGAATATCGTATCAGATAATTCTCATGGCATGAATGGCCCCGACAATACATTTTTCAGGAATAAAGTCGAAAATGGTATTTTTTTCCTACAATCAGTAGAGTCCCCTATTCTTGCTAATAATGTAATCCCTTCAAACTCGCTATACATTGATCTTAGTAGTACTGATTTAATTTATCCCAATTGGATCAACAATCAGATACAACCACAAGATGCAGATCCATATCCAACCGAAAGCTTATACCTAAATGAGGCACCTGGTTTTTTCCAGAACCTACCCTACCCAGCTATAGGACCTGAGCAAGTAGACAACAGGCTAAGCAACGCTGCATACTTGAATGATTTAAACGATCAAATTCCACCTTGTCATTCCATAGATACCTCTATTGACAAAATAGAAGCTGAGCATCTAAAAATATATCCAAATCCAGCAGATACATATATCCAAATTGAAGCCACTTTTAAAATTGTTCGAGTTGAACTTTTGGACTTAAATGGCCAAAGACTTAAAAGTATTACCTCAGAGGAGATTGACATAAGTCTTTTATCTCCTGGATTGTACCTGCTCAAAATAACTGATGAAAGAGGAAGATGTCATCAGAATAAACTTATAATTGTGCAATAAAAAAGGAGGCAGAAATCTGCCTCCTTTTTTTATTATTGAACGATAAATTGCTTTTGTATTGTCCGTTCATCTGTATCTAATTTGATGATATAAGGACCAGTTTTGAGCTCTGAAACATCAATATCAAATGTACTTTTTTGCACAGAAAAACCAGTCTTGACTGTTATCCCTGCTGTATTAAATATTGTCCATTTAATCTCTGCCCCACCTACTGTTTTCCATTCTACATTCAACTGATCTACAACAGGATTAGGGTAGATATTTATTTTAAAATCTTCTAATTCCACATTAGAAACAGTCGTAGTATCCTCTTCTACTTCAGACATATCCAATTTAAAGATAGAACGACCAAAGGTACCAGCATATAAATAATCCGTAGGTTCGTGGTAGCGTAAATCTGCTATTATACTTGGCGGCAAGGCAGTACCGAGTGGCTCCCACTCCTTTTCTGTATAATCAAAATTAATCCAAACCCCCATATCAGCAGCGATGATCCATGCATCTAATTCTTGGTGATAAACAATATCATTAAGCGGAATATCCGGCAAATTCCAAGATATATCTGTCCAGCTTTGTCCACCATCATTGGTAACAAAAACATGGGGAGTGTAGTCCTGAAATGCAAAACCTGAAAACAATACAAAGGCTGTCTGATCGTCCTCTGGATGAACAGCTACTTGAGAGACATATCTATTCGGAAGATCAGCATCTATAGCTGTCCAAGTATCTCCTTGATCAAATGTAACATGAACCCTTCCATCATCAGAACCAACGTAGATAGTTTCCAGATTACTATAACTCGGGGCAATAGCAGTGAGTGTGCCATAAGAACTTGCTCCGCTAGGATTCTGTCCATTTGTCAGATCATCACTTAAAGAAATCCAATTCTCTGCATAGTTTGAATAATACAATTTATTGGTCCCGTAAAAAACTATGTTATTATTGAAGGGAGAAAGTACAACGGGTGTATTCCAGTTGTTCCGATCTGCAGGATCTACCCCATTTAGGGAATAAGTCATATTATCTCCTCCGTCAGTAGATTTAAAGAGGTTACCAAACTGATACTCTGCATAAATAATATTGTTCTCATCAGGATCTACATTTACATGAAAGCCATCGCCACCTAATATTGGATACCAATCTGCATCTGAGCCTGTCTTTGTCAGTATAGTATTATTGTCCTGAGTACCGCCTAAAACAATGTCTGCATCGGTCTCATCAACCTCTATATTATAGAATTGGGTTATTGGAAGATTTTCCAAGTGGTTCCAATTCTGACCACCATCCTCAGATAGATAAAGTCCTCCGTCATTTCCTGAAACCATAAAATCAGAATTATTCGAAGATATTTCTAGGGCATGATGATCAACATGCATCTGTGTGATTTCCTGATAAGCCTGAAGACCAAAATTTCCTCTATACAGTCGCTGCCCCAAGACAAAGACATCGTTCTCGTTTTCAGGATGTACCCTTATATTTCCGAAATACCATCCAAATGTATAATTGACATCATCTATTTGTCCCAAGGTTATTTCTGTCCAGTTTTCCCCATTATCCTCTGACTTATATAGTCCATCAAACTCATTAGTGACACTGTTAGTAGTATAACTTGCATAAACAACATTCGGATTTGAACTTGAAATAGCCAAGCCTATTCGGCCTGTATCTTCATCACTGACAGGTAAGCCATTCTGTAACTCTGTCCAAGTATCGCCTCCATCTAAAGAACGATATACACCAGACCCAACACCCCCATAATCTCTAATCCAAGGATAACGGATGCGTTCCCAAGAAGCTGCAAAAAGTATATCTGGATTATCTGCATTCATGGCTACATCAATCAAGGCAGTGGAATCGTTCACGAAGAGAACTTGCTCCCAATTGGCTCCACCATCAATCGATCGATATATTCCACGTTCATTATTTTTTCCATATAAAGTTCCAGTTGCAGCTACAAAAACACGATTCTTATCAGTAGGGTCAACAACAATTCGTCCAATATGGCCACTATTTTCAAGACCAATATATTCCCAATTATCTCCACTATCATTTGATCGAAAAACACCATTACCAAAAAAGGCTCCTGAAGTTGCTGAACCATTGGCCTCACCAGAACCAAGATAAATACGACTGGCATCACTTGGAGCTATAGCGATATTCCCTATGGATGGTTCTATATCAAATCCATCTGTGATGTTCTCCCAGGATTCACCTCGATCTGTTGTTCTAAAAACACCACCAACAGCTGTTCCGAAATAAATATGATTGTCGTTATCTGGAGAAATAGCCAAATCTGTTATTCGCCCCCCTACATTATTCGGTCCAACAAATTCCCACTCCACATTCTCAGAACGAGCACTTAAAGATTCCTGGAATTCTTCCATGGCAATCTTTCTTGATTCCTTTACAGTCTTATAGTCTACCTCTGCATGGGGATACATACGTTGAGACATAATCCATTCGTTTGGGTAAAGCCCCTCTTCCATTTCTTCAAATGCAGGTGGCTTTTTATCACAGGAGGTCATACAAAAAAGTCCCAGAACACAGATAAGTAAATAGTACTTTTTTAGATTCATATTAATAGCAGATTTAAGAAAATATTTGAATAGAAAATAGGAATAATTAACCGAAGAACTCAAAAAACTAATGGGATAAAATAAAAGATGCCAAATTTATAACAAAACACTCTTGAGGATCTAGAAATATCCTATTTAAAGTATATGACAATAATCAAGGTAGTATTCAAGCACATTATTCCTTAAATACTAAAGTGAAAGGGTACTTATAGCTCAACCTGATAACTATTTGATGAACAATACTTTAATTATGTCATCATATTTACCAATAAATTAGTTCTGTTTATTAATTATTATTAATATATTGATATCAACAATAAAGTATGAAAAATTTCTGCACATATTATTTTTTCTTTTATTTCTTTTATCCTAAAGAAACTGAGACTTGATATATGTGATAACATAAATAATAATAACATTAAAGTCTCGGTATTTATATATCGGGTTTTTTTTTTTGGCCTATGACAAAGAAAATTGCAATACAAGGTATAGAAGGGTCTTTCCACCATATAGTAGGAACAGAATTTTACAAAGATCCCATTGAAATAAGGTACTGCCTTAGTTTTGATGAAGTCGTTCATTCAATCACATCTGGTGACTGTGAGGAGGCAGTTATGGCTATTGAAAATTCAATTGCAGGTTCGATCATACCGAACTACGCAAGAATCGACCATAACAATTTAAATATCAGTGGAGAATACTACCTAAACATCAAACATAATCTAATGGCATTAAACGGCCAAAGCTTATCAGATATCAAGGAAGTACACTCCCACCCTATGGCCTTGTTGCAATGCAAGAAATTCTTTGACCAGCATCCACGCCTTAAACTTGTGGAGGCAAAAGACACTGCAGCCGTTGCTCAAGAAATAGCAGCAAGTAATAAAATTGGAATAGCAGCTATAGCTTCTTTACAAGCAAGTGATTTATTTGAATTGAATATACTTCAGGAAGGTATACAGACCGTGGAAAAAAATCAAACTCGATTTGTTATCCTAAATAAAAACAATACAAACATTCCAAGCAATACCAAATATGATAAAGCATCACTAAAATTTGAACTTGACCACAAGCGCGGAAGCCTTGCAACAGTTCTGAATGTGATGAGCGATTGTAAACTTAACCTAACCAAAATCCAGTCATTACCCAAGATCGAAAAACCCTGGAAATACGCTTTTTTTGTAGATGTAACTTTTGAAAAGTATGCTGAATTCAAAAAAGCAATATCCATCATTGAGATCATGGCTGAAGCGTTCAAAATTCTAGGTGTGTACAAAACTGCAAAATCATGATTAAGCTTGCAAAACGATTAGACAATGTTCAGGAATATTACTTCTCAAAAAAACTACGGGAAGTACAAGTGCTCATTGAGCAGGGACAAGAAATATTAAACCTTGGAATAGGCAGTCCGGATCTACCACCTCCCCCAGAGGCAGTAGAAGCGCTACATCTGTGCAGTAGCGATCTAAAAGGTCATCGCTACCAATCCTACAAAGGAATTCCTGCACTTAGGTCAGCGATAGCAGATTTTTACAAAAACCAATTTAAAGTAAGCCTTGATCCAAGCTCCGACATACTACCCCTTATGGGCAGTAAAGAAGGAATTATGCATATCTCTATGACTTACTTAAATCCAGGAGACAAAGTTTTGATTCCAAATCCTGGCTATCCTACATATTCCTCTGTTACAAAGTTGCTACAGGCAGAAACTATAAGCTATGATTTAAAAGCTGAAAACAACTGGTTGCCAGATATTGAAGCATTAGAAAAACTTGACTTGAACCAAGTTAAAATCATGTGGATTAATTATCCTAATATGCCGACAGGTGCAGTTGCCAACAGGAGTATCTTCGAAAAACTTATTGCATTTACCAAAAAGCATTCTATTATGCTGGTTAATGATAATCCTTATAGTCTTATCTTAAATGAGACACCTTTGAGTTTACTTAGTCTACCCGGTGCAATGAATCATTGTCTTGAACTGAATTCCTTGAGTAAATCATTTAATATGTCTGGCTGGAGAGTTGGCATGGTACTTGGTCATGCGAATCATATTAGCAATATATTACGAGTAAAAAGCAATATGGATTCTGGTATGTTCTTGGGAATCCAAAAAGGAGCAATCAAAGCGCTTCAAACTAAACAAACTTGGATTGATTCATTGAATCAAGAGTATTCCGATCGACATAAAATTCTTTGTGAGATAGCAGAAAAACTTGATTGTACTTTTAAAAGAGAAAAGTCAGGCATGTTCCTTTGGGCAAGAATCCCCGTAGACGAAAATGCTATCGATTTTTCAGATAAAATCCTATCTAAACATAAGCTATTTATTACACCCGGATCTGTATTTGGAACAGGAGGAGAAGGCTATATAAGGTTTTCTTTATGCACGCCAATTCCTTTATTACAAAAAGCACTAGACCGTCTATTATGAATAATATAATTACCATAGGATTAGGCCTTATAGGAGGAAGCTTTAATCTTGACCTTAAACAGATTTTTCCAAATGCTTCTTTTGGAGGAATAGATAAAAGCAAAGCACATGTTCAAGAAGCACTTGAGCTAAAACTTATTGATTTCGAAGGACAGAATAAAGATATAAAAGACGCTGACCTCATTGTTATAGCAACACCTGTCGATCATATAAACAGTCTTTTAATCAATTGCTTAGATCAAATAAATGAGGATTGTCTGATTATTGATATGGGCTCAATAAAATCTAAAATATGTGCAACAATTGCTTCTCACCCAAAGCGCAGAAACTTCTTAGCCTGCCACCCTATTGCAGGGACAGAATTTTCAGGACCATCAGCTGCACACCAAGGCTTGTTTGAGCAAAAAACAATGATTGTATGTGAGGTTGAAAAAACTGCATTCAAACTTCAAGAGCAGGCTTTAGAAATATTTAAAAAAATGAGTCTGCGTCTGCGCTATATGGACCCTATTGCACACGACAAGCATATTGCATATGTTTCTCACTTATCGCATATTTCATCCTTTATGCTTGGCAAAACTGTTCTAGAAAAAGAGAAAGATGAAAGAGATATCTTTGACCTTGCTGGAAGTGGATTTGAATCTACAGTTAGACTTGCAAAAAGTGCTCCGAGCATGTGGACGCCTATTTTTAGAGAAAACAAAGAAAATATACTTGAGACACTTGAAGAATACATTCAAAATCTCAAACAATTTAAAACACTTATTGAATCAGACGATTTTAATGCAGTATTCAATGAAATAGAACATACAAATCAATTGAAGGAAATATTAAACGGATTAGCATAATGGAAAATAATAAAGCATTCAAAAACTGGCTTTCGGACTTCAATCAAGAACAACCTCTTTTAATAGCTGGTCCCTGCAGTGCAGAGACCGAAGACCAGGTATTAAAAATTGCACATCAGTTAAAAGATTCTGGCACCTCGGTACTAAGAGCAGGGATATGGAAACCAAGAACAAGACCTGGCAATTTTGAGGGAGTTGGAGCTATAGGCCTGAAATGGCTACAAAAAGCAAAGGCAGAGACAGGACTTAAGACAACAACAGAGGTTGCTACTCCGCATCATGTTGAATTGGCACTAGAACACGATGTCGATATACTGTGGATCGGTGCAAGAACCACAGTAAATCCATTTATCGTTCAAGATCTTGCTAATGCACTGAAAGGAACTGGAAAAACCGTCCTAGTCAAAAACCCCGTCAACCCAGACCTCTCTCTATGGATTGGTGCTGTGGAAAGGTTCTATAAAGCGGATATCGTAGATTTAGGTGTCATCCACAGAGGATTTTCAATCTATGAAAAATCAAAGTATAGAAATAATCCACAATGGCAGATTCCAATTGACCTTCAGAATAGGTTTCCAGATCTACCACTTATACTAGATCCCTCTCATATCGCTGGACGCAGAGATTTGATTGCAGATCTTTGTCAAACTGGTTTAGACCTTAATTATGATGGCTTCATGGTCGAATCACATATCGACCCTGATAATGCCTGGAGTGATGCTGCCCAGCAAGTCACACCAGCAACGCTAATACAAATCTACAATCATCTTAAGATCAGAAAAACCACAGACTCTGCCACTGCATACAATAGTTCGCTTCATCTCTTAAGATCGCATATTGATGTAATAGACCAAAAGATTATAGAATTGATGGGAAAAAGAATGAAAACAGCAGAGGAAATTGGTCGATTGAAAAAAGAGCATAATGTGGCTGTACTTCAATCTAAGCGTTGGAATGAGATTTTAGGCAAAATGATTTTAGAAGGAAAACAAGAGGATCTAAGTGAAGAATTTACAATCAGCTTGTTTAAGGCTATACACCAGGAGTCTATCCAACATCAAAAGAATATTTTCAAAAAATAAAAAAGGGATCTTTTACAAGATCCCCTTAAAGTAATTAATTGTTAAAGTTATTTTTTAGATTTCAAATAGTATACCCAAACTTGGTATTGGTGTACCTTGAGTAACATCTTGAAGTTTTACTTTATAGCGCTGTTCTCCAATTGGATCGGTAGGGTTTTCAATCAATGCCGGTCCAATTGGTAGACCATCTGCATCCAATTCACGATCAAGTAGCATAATTGGAGATCCAACCGCGTTTCCGAATATATTTTCTATATCAAAGTACAGATTCAAAGTAAATTTATCGAAGAACCATTTTTTATCAATTCTTAAGTCGATTGTATTACTAGCTGCCGCACGCTGCGTATTGATCTGGGTGTAATCTCTTATACCTGCATTATTTATATTCCAGAATGAAACTTGATTTGAAGCATCTGAGAATGGTGTGTAAGGCAAACCTGTTTGGTATCTCCAATTAACACCTAGCTCCCAATCCTTGCCAAATTTCTTTCCTACAGTAAGATTTACAATATGTCTTGAATCCCAAGACGAGGAAACAAGCTCTCCCATACTATCATCAAACTTTGACCAACCTAAAGTATAGGATCCTATACCATAAAACCCTTTGTACAACCTTTGTTGAAAAAGAAACTCCAAACCATATGCTTCTCCATTTGCTGTAGATGAAATTCTATCATTTCCTATAACCCCAAAGTCACCGCCCAAATTCGCTAAGGTGATATCATCTTCAACTAGGTAGGGATAGTTAGAGTATTTCTTATAGTAAGCTTCTAGAGTCAATTTTGAGCTACTAGCAGTTATATACTCTAGGCCAAGTACAGCATGATCAGCTTGTATGTAGTCCACATTCTCTTGATTAAATAATACATCTGCTTCTCTATACCCCAATACCGTATAAGGAGGCAATTGAAAGTACCTTCCGACATTTGCGTTCAATGCAAAATTAGGACTCAAGTTATATGCTAGAGATAGACGGGGAGAAAACTGGTCAAGCATGTTAGACATGTTCGTTGAATAGTTATTCCCATCCATTCTCGCTCCAACCGAAACGGCTAATTTATCATCTAATAATTTCTTTGAGAGTTGGGTAAATACAGAGTATTTATTAAAATAAACCTTTGAATCAAAAAACACATCTTCAGGCCCAAGAGGTGTTGCAACCTTAAAAAAAGAATTATTGGTGTATCGAACGCCTTCATAACCAAATCCTGTATTAATCTTCCAACCTGCTACACGGGTAGTGTTCTCTAAGCGAAATTTATTTTCTGACTCTTGAGATGCATAATCTAATATTAAATTATTTTCATCTGAATCGTCATTCTTTAAATACTTCTTGGATTCATTGTTTAGCATATTCCGGCTAAGTACAGCTGTCCAATATCCATTATCTCGATAATGCTTGTACACTAGCCCATTTGTATAATTCCATTGGGGAGATACAGGAAGATTATCCAGCAAGTATTGCTGATCTTCCGTTTCATTAGCATCTAAGTTCAATCTAAATTCATCAATAGCACCAAGGCCTATGAAATAGATTTCATTACGCTGATTGATTTTAGTCTTAATCTTGGCCTGAAAATCATTGTATGTAGGTAAAAAAGGTAGTTCAAGCGCGGCAAACAAAAATTGCAGGTAAGACCTTCTAGCGGAGAATAAAAAGGTTGTCTTCTCTCCTATCGGTCCTTCCAATGTCAAACCTACATCAGAGGCACCAGCTGTAAATGAAAGTCCCAACTTATCAGATCGACCATCCTTTTGCTTAAAATTGAATACAGAACTTAGTGTATTACCTCTATTGGCAGGAAATGCACCAGAGTAAAAATCAACTTCACGGATAAAATTCACATTGATCAAACCAACAGGTCCACCGCTTGCTCCTTGTGTAGCAAAGTGATTGATATTTGGAACCTCTACATCGTCAAGGTAAAATCTATTCTCGTTTGGCGAACCACCACGTATAATAAGGTCATTTCTAAAATTAGCGGTAGAGGTCACTCCAGGAAGAGATTGCACAACCTTAGAAATATCTCTGTTACCACCAGGGTTACGCTGAATCTCTGCAACACCAATACTTCTTAATGAAACTGGACTTTCTTCTGTTTTAACAAAAGGAGATGCTGTAACTACAACTTCATCTAGAGAAGTACTCCGTTCAACAAGTTCGAAGTTTACAACCGTAGGCTTGGAATTTGTGACCTGAATTTCGAATACAGTAAGCTCGTCAAACCCTACAAAAGATGCACGTATGTCATATAAACCAGGA
>Ga0206130_10004940_pt1 | contig 16047 bp, 13 predicted proteins | sample Helgoland_Spring_9_FD_148637 | JGI IMG/M metagenome (GOLD analysis project Ga0206130, IMG submission 148637) | Pelagic subsurface seawater microbial communities from Kabeltonne, Helgoland, North Sea - Helgoland_Spring_Bloom_20160512_1 | ecosystem: Environmental > Aquatic > Marine > Epipelagic ... | reverse complement strand
TAGATGTTTTGTATGATTCCTATAATAAGTGTTTTTGAATTGCTCAATTTTGTCATTAATATTTTCCTCTTTCATAATATAATAATTATATTATTAAAGTATAATTTTTCCGTATTCTTTATTCGGTAATTGATAATTCTTCTTCAACTTGTTTTTTGATATCTTCGCTATCGGGTTCGGGCAGTTCGTTTTGAATATCGTCTGTGATATCATCTTTTGCAACCTCGTGAATAGCGTAGGTATCGTCATTGTCGGATTCAATATCTAAAATAGTGTCCTTCACATTATTATTATCATCTACATCTGAAAATATTTGAATTCTTTCATCGTACAATGATTTATTAACTTCCATTGTGAATGATTGTAATTTCATAATGATATCTTTCATTTCACTTAGTTCATTTGCTAATATTTCAAAGCGACTATTGAATTCGTCTAATATATCATTTGAAAATACAGAATTTGTTGCATTTGGATCGGGAAAATTAGATTCTAAATATTTGATACGTTTATCTAAACCATTGATAATTTGCGGAAGAGAAACACTTTTGGGAGCAGGTTGCACCGGTTGTGTGCTTTGTTTATTAATTGGATTGCCTGCACTTATCTGAGTCGTATTTTGAGTAGATACTCTACGTCGAATCGCAGCTGCATTCGCTGCGCTCATTTGTAATATATGGGGTTAATATAATATCTCTATATAGATAATTTTAAAAATATATTATGCAGATAGGTTCATTTTAATTGGTTCGTGGTGTACATACTTTTTTGTCCATTGAATATCGTCAATCGAATAATCGTTAATATTGTTATGTGTATTTATTATTTTCATACATGGAAATTCGAGAGGTTCTCTTTCTATTTGAATTTTCAAGGAATCATAATGGTCTTCATATATGTGCGCGTTTCCAATGAAATGAACAAATTCATCGGCAATAAGACCACAGTGATTTGCTATAATATGTGTTAAAAAAGAATAGGAAGCAATGTTGAAAGGTATCCCTAGTCCAATATCCCCGCTTCTTTGGTACAATGAACAAGATAAGTATTTATTTTCCCTTACATAGAATTGCATCAACACGTGGCACGGTGGCAATGCCATTTCACTAATTTGACAGGGATTCCACGCGGACAATACCAGTCTTCTAGAAGTTCTTTGTTCAGGGTCTTTTAAACTATTTATTATATTTTGCAATTGGTCGATACCTTTACCGGTATAGTCGGTATGACAATCGTCATATTCTGCATTAAAATGTCTCCATTGATGTCCATATACCGGACCTAAGTCATTGATTTCATTCTTTTGCAGCCCCCGACTATCTAAAAATTCCCTTGTTGAATTTGCATCCCAAATATGAACATTTTTGTCGAGGAGTTTTTGGTTATCGGTACATCCATTTATGAACCAAATTAATTCATTAAAACAAGTTTTCCACGCAACACGTTTAGTAGTAAGAAGAGGTACACACCCGTCTTTCAATGAAAACCGCATAGAATAGCCAAAAATAGATTTAGTAATACCATTTCTTCCCGTTTCAATAGACCCGTTTTCGAGAACATCTTTGATAAGATTCAAGTATTGAGATTCTGGGTGATCCATATACATAAATATAGATATCATTTGTCTATATATTTTTCTAAGTGTTCTATATAAGAAAAAATGGAAATTTTGCAAGAAACTACAAGTATATCCAAAAAATCGTTCTTCACGCACGTATTTTCTATGGCCGAAGAAAGCAATGCCGAGATTTTAAATGTTATTCAATATTCAACATTGGGCGTTTTACCGATTGTCGTACTGAATAAATCAATTCAGCGTTTTATTCCCGAAGCTGACCCGGATAGTTCTTCTATTGAGATTTTAGCAGAAATTTTCATACAGTTAGTTGCGATGTTTGTTGGAATAATTTTAATTCATAGAATGATTACATATATTCCCACATATAGCGGCTTCAAATATGAGAATTTAACTTTGACAAATGCTGTTTTAGCATTTTTGATCATAGTATTAAGTATTCAAACTAAGCTAGGATTGAAAGTGAATATATTATTTGATCGAGTGGTTGAATTGTGGAATGGTCCCTCAACGATGAATAAAAAAGAGGGTATGAAAAATATTGTCAATGTATCTTCACCGGTATCTAGACATACCCCGAGTCAATCGGATTATTTAGACAATACTAATGTTCAACATAATGTCTTCCCACCGGCACCGGTAGCAACCTCACGTCAAAATGGCGCAACGGAATCATATGATAATATGATGGGCAATAATCAACAAATGCATGAAATGGCCCCCGGCCCTGCGGCAGCCAATGGGTTGCTGGGCGGTTCATTTGGATCTTCTTTTTGAATAAATACAAAATCAAATAAATTTAACGAATTAAATTTGTTAAATTTATTTCCCAAACCTATAGTAAATGGGCGACCAAAAAAATGATTCTAATATTTCATATGCGGTAGACGATTTGAGTGGAAATGTCCCTGTCGCACCAGAATTGTCTACTATATTAACAACTATAATAGACGACCGGGATTGGTTCAAACAATCTGAATATATTATTTTTAAAAACGAATTAAATTCGTTGAAAAAAATTAATTTAGTAGTTTTGAAAGAGTGTAAGGAGAACAAACGATTATTAGATCTAAAATATGACGATTTGACACATAATATAAATAATATTCAAACTTCAGTCATTTTATTTTCAACAATATCAGGTTTTTTACAAGCAACAAGAGTTCAATTTCGTATTCCAGATGATGTTATATCTATTATATCAATATTTATCTCTACTTATATTTCACTTTTGCTATCAATATCTAAATTTTATAAGTTAGATGAAGTAAAAGAAAGAATACAAACCTTAAGAGAGAAGTTCTCCATACTTCATAATACATTAGATTATAGAATGGATGTTATTGGTCCTTGGAACGATAAGAATATTTGGAAATATCAGGATCCTAAGAAAAAATTAGCAGAATGGACCAAACTACAAAAAGATTTAACAGCTGAATATGAAGAGATTATTCAAACAAAGAAGGAGTTAGTTACTGAATTCCAAATCATAATGGATACTATATCAAGAAATACATATCATATTATAAATAGAGAGCGAAATTATGAGAACAGAAAAGTAATTAATAGTTGGGATCATAAAGAGCATAATTTGGAGCAATCTATAAATAAAAGTATTACCAGATCCAATAGTATTAAACTACAGCATGAAGAATTGAATAATTGGGAGACTGATAGTGATGAAATATAACATACTACGTTGATTTATGGTTTTGAATATCGATTGAGTTGAGCAATTCCATTTTTTTCATAGACTTTTCAAACGTAGAGTTTTGTTCCATATTTTTGAATAGATATTCTGTATTGGGGCTTCTTTCTTTCTTTTTTATTTGCTTGTAAATAACGGTAAGATTATTAATTGTATTTTTGAGTATATTATTATTATGAGGTGATATTAATTCTATATTTTCATTAACTTGCTGTGTTATTAATGAAACCGCAAAATATAATAAGTATCTTCTTTTTTTACACGATGCAGTGGTGTATTTTATACAGAATACTTTGAAACAACATTGGATGCATGTATTTATGAATCTAGTTTTTGTTTTTGCATAATAAAAGATAGTATCCCATAAAATCCAAATAATATCATTGCGATATTTGTTTTCTACCTTTACAAACTGTCTAGATTCACTATTACATTTGTTTTTTTTCTTTTTGCAAAGTTTTTCAAATTCGATTGTCCACTCAATCCAATAGCACGCATTAAGTGTGCTATGTTTATCAGCAGATATACTATATGCAAATTCATTCGCCGGTATATAAAATTCTTTGGGATCATCTTGTTTGAATATATCTTGAATATATTCAATACTAGGAGCAGTTAGTTTTTCGGATATTTGTGTCATATCAAATTCATCCTTTTTAATTTTAATGGATTCAATACTATTCGTTTTTTCACTCAAACATATAGTAGTTGTTATTTCACAAAATAGTTTTCGAATAGTTGGGTGGTTTCTCAATTGTAATTCGTTAAGATATTCACCTTTATCTACAATGTTTTTGAATACATTATATCGATTTTCTAAGTACATAATTATTTTAGGATTTCCTAAATGTATGTATTTACAAGCATACTGAATAAATATCTCCCATACATCAGTATAATGGCCCGAACAAACTAGTTCTCCTATCCAATAACATGCATTTTCGATCCTAGCCTTTTTAATATTTTCGATCAATTGCTTTTGGACATCAGTCTTTTTGTATTCAGAAAAAGTAATTCCTTTAAAGTCAGGTTGAGCTCGAATATCATTGATTAAGATATTAGTATTAACAGTTTCCATTTCATTTTCCATAGTGTAAATTATAATTCATATAGACAAAAATATAAAGAGTACAACTTAAATTTCTTTATTATGTATAGAATACGAGTTTTTTCGGGATTTGGACCCGATGATATATGTAAAGAGGTATTTGAAAGATTAGGGGAAGCACAAATATGCGAGTTTTATGGTATTGATAAAAAAATATATTTTACAAATGAAGATGACTATACGCACATTTTACTATTGAATACGCCCACTCCCGAAATACCAGATCACATACCAAAAGAAAATGTAGTGGGTCTAGCATATGAACCTTATATAAAAGGTAAAGGGAGGCCATATTTAGATTTAACCCCTGAATTTATAGAATATGCCAAAAAAAATATTGGAAAATATTATGTAGGTGAGAAGTATGATTTACCCGAGCCATTTATCGAATCATATTCATATATGTGGCATATAACCCCATTGGCAGAAGTTCCCGTAAAAAATGCAACAATGTCGATTATGATTAGTGCTAAATATAATATATTTGGGCATAAATATAGGCATAAATTAGTTGAGAGAATATTGAATGAAAAAATAAATGTTGATATTTATGGCAAGGGTTGTAAACCATATGGATTGGATCATCATAAGAATATGAAAGGGGAATTTGATAGTATAGAACCATATGAGCATTATGATTTTCATATAGCTATTGAAAATTCAGAAACTCCACATTATTTTAGTGAAAAAATAATAAATACTTTATTATGTGGAACAACACCAGTATATTGGGGATGTAAAAATATAGATGAATATTTTCCCGACAATGTTATATGTTTGACAGGTATTATAGATGAAGATATTGAGACAATTAAAAAAATATTGGCAAATCCTGAAAAATATAAGAAAAATATTGATATTAACAAAATTAAAAAACGGGTATCGTTTATTGAAAATGTAGATTCCATTTTTTAGATATTAGACTACAAAATTTATGTATGATCATACATAAATTTTTGATTTATTCGTCGATAAGCATTAAAGCCATTGCTGCATAATTATGTAGATCAATCAATGTATCTCTCATTGATTCGTCGTTAACAAGATTTATACCATTTTTTTTGATTGACAATGCTCGTTGAATCTTATCTTCGATTCTCACCAATACGCCAATTACGCCAAATTTTGCAAATGCATCTCCATAATCTACATTTTTCTTTTTGAATAACGAAAGTGCTTCTGATTGAATCGTTTCCATTTGCACAACACGATTCATAATAAAAATATTAAAAAATTATATTTATATTATTTTTATCTATTCAGTAATAATACGCGGAACAACATTGATAGTCTGTAATTCTTGAGACATTAATTTATATGCATATGGGATGTCTACCTTTGCAAAATGAGTAGTATTATCACAAGTATTACATTTTGAATGTTTTTCAACAATATTTGTATACATACGGGTTTTGGTTCCGTCATTAAATCTAGCAATCATACCGCATTTTTTACAAACATATACAGAATATTTATCAGATACGTCAAACATTCTTTCTTTACAGAATCTAGTAATTCCGTGAGCAATCATAACATCTCTTTCCATTTCACCAATTCTAAAACCGCCATCTCTGCTTCTACCTTCAGCTGGTTGTCTTGTTAAATTAACCATAGGACCAATGGATCGACTATGCTGTTTATCACTTACCATATGTTTCAATCTTTGATAAAATACTGGACCCATAAATATAGACGTTTCTAATTGTTCACCGGTTAAGCCATTATATAAAATTTCATTACCATAACTTTCGTAGCCGATTTTAAGCAATTCTTCAGATATAGTCTTAATATCAGTATTACCAAAACTGGTACCATCGCCAAACATACCAAGCTCAAGTAGAACCTTACCGAGAAGGGTTTCCTTCAATTGTCCGATCGTCATTCTAGATGGGATGGCGTGTGGATTAATAATAATATCGGGTTTTATGCCATCTTTTGTAAATGGCATATCGCATTCGGGTATAATATTACCAACAGTACCTTTTTGCCCGTGTCTAGAACTAAATTTATCACCATACGTAGGCTTTCTAAGTGCTCTAATTCTAACTTTTGCAAAATTGTACCCATCTCCGTTTCTTCCCGTAAAATTTTTATCTACATATGTTTCTTCATTTGTTCGAAATGTTTTGCTTTGATCTTCGTATTTAACAATTTTCGTAGGATCGTTTCGATTTTCTTTGATGGGCACTGTCTTTGCAATAATTACATCTCTGTTTTCAACCAATGTATTTTCAGGAATGAATCCGTCTTTATTCAACTTTTCATAATTCCCAAATTTAATACCTTTGGTCTTTGTCTTATCTGGTTTGCATCGAATAATTTCATCTCGAATGATATTTTTATCTTCATCTTTTTCGGTGTGATAAATAGTAGCTAGAAATAGTCCTCTGTCTATCGACCCTTTATTGATCAATACACTATCTTCTTGGTTATATCCGGTATGTGTCATAATAGCTACGTGAATTTGTGCGCCGGAAGGGATTTTATTCAGATGTAGAAAGTTCATAACACGTGTATCAACCAATGGTCTTGTTGGATAATTCAATACGTATGCAGTCTTGTCCATTCTTTCATTATAATTAGTTGCATACACACCCATAGCTTGTTTACCCATCGCGCATTGATATGTGTTTCTTGGCGCCTGATTATGATCGGGAAATGGAACGCAAGATGCAAGTACCCCGAATATGGTACTCGGGTGAATTTCACAATAGTTATAATTGAATTTTAAATTTTTATTTTGCAGATATTTATTATTGCACATCATAGCAATCATAGATGTGTTTTGTTCGTCAGGATCAATATATTCTATGACCGATTCATCAATACTGCAATTTGTAAGCAAATCATTCCAAGATAATTTTTTATCAGCCAGCTGTTTAATGACATCGTTATTAATAATGGCTTGGTTATTTTCCACCTTTAATACTGGTCTGGTTAATCGACCCCCGTCGTTGCAAATTCTAATTTCCAGTAATTTGTAATTAAATGAAATGGATGTATATATGTTGATAATTCCCTTGTGTTTTTGTTCTTTCAAATAACGAAAGAATTCGACGGGGGTATCAGTCACACCTTGCCAAGAGCCATTGATAAATACTTTGACTTTATTATTTAAGAATTTGGAATCGTTGATATTATCAAGTGTATCTATTTTTGGAAGAATATAATCATACAGCGGACCACTATTAGTAGGTATGGTAATATGAGCCATATAACTAATATTTTTAACGATACCAATCGATTGTCCTTCCGGGGTTTCTGCTGGACATAAAAATCCCCAAGTTGTATTGTGAAGTTTACGGGGGGCGATCAACTCGCCACTTTTTTCAAGTGGTGTATTAATTCGCCTCAAGTGGCTTAATCCTGCAACATAGGTAAGTCGATTCAATACTTGAGCAACACCAACTTTACTAGAATTGGATTGTCTAACACTAAAATCGCCGGTTGACAAAGCCCTATTAATGCCATTCTCTATAGTGGTAGACTTCATTATTTTATAAATATTTGTCATATTAATTATATTTTCATAATCGTTCGAAGACCGCCAAGACCCATTGTTGATTTCTTTTATAATTTGCTTTTGCATTTCTTTTACCAATTTATTAAAGTAATTGCGAAACAGATTATTAAGGAGGGTACCAGTCAATTCGATACGCTTATTTAAATATGAGTCTCGGTCATCAACTGCTAACCAACCAAACGAAGTTTTTATTAATTTATTTGCCATATATCCTAGGAAATATACTTTTTGTATATTTGATTTGCAGTGCGGAAATAAATCATTTGCTAATATATCTTTGGTAAATTCTATTTTTTTTTTTGCATGATTTTCATAAGTATTGTCGGTGACATATGGATTATATAGAATATAGTTCGATATATGTTTAATCGCGTCTTCCTTTGTTGTGTATTTATTTGCATCAATGATAGATGCTTGAAGGAAATTTAATATAGGCCTGTTTTCGTCTTTTTCAATATCTAGAGCAATATATTCACATATTTTTTTATCCGTATCATCGGCAATATCAGTACTAAGAGCGCGAAATAGAACAAATAATTCGATCGGTTGTTTGACCCTCGGTATATTTACATAAATACCTTTACCAAACCCGTTATTTTTACTAGCAATCATCATTTCCACTTGTTTTGGTGAAATACATTTATGATCAGGGACGGATTTGATCTCGGCAAGTAAATCCCATTTTGTAGTATTTTTACTATCAAAGCAATAAATTTTATTTTCAGCAGCTCTTTCTTGTCCAAGTACCGTCTTTTCAGAACCCTTAATGATAAAATATCCACCACTGTCCATTGCACATTCACCGTTATATTCATTGTCTAGTGTATTTTTTTGAGATAAAACGCATATAGACGACTTCAACATTATAGGCATCTTGCCAATATTAATTTTATGCAAAGTTTTGGAGATAGTGGTAGGTGTATTCATACAATCGTTGTTTCTAATAATATAATCAATATTAATATCTACAGTCATTACTGACGCGTAAGTGAAATTACGAAGTTTTGCCTCACGGGGGTACATTGTTTTGGTAGCACCATTGTTTTCGTGAATTTGAGGAGGATATAATTTAAAATTGACAAAAGATATCTCAATTTCCAAAATATATTTGTCTGTTTCTAATACCAGATCGTTTTCAGAATGAATTTTGACGGGATTAAACATATCAATGGTTCTTTGAATCTGAAAATTAATAAAATGGTTGTAGGATTCAATTTGATGACGAACTAACCTTTCGAGGTATTTACCTGCAAAATAAGATTCAATAATAGTATATGGATCTTCAATGTGATTTGATAAATGTTCTAATAAATAACTTGGTTCAGAAGAAATTTTTTTATGTACATCATCAACTGCCTTTTTTATAGATGGGGGTATATCTAGGTCGTTCATTTGTTGTATCATAGTATAATATGTATACTTTTTACATGTATACTTTTATCAATTTTTATAATCTTAATTCAAATGATATATAAATATGTTTTTTATATTTGTAATATGTTGAATAAATCCAAACAGTTTGTTCGTTATTTAGATAATTATGATAAAAAAAATCAAAAAAAATATAATGCGTCGTTAATAACGTCAATCAGTAAAGAGTACAATGATATTTGGTCAACGCAATTTAAGGTTTCTGCTATTTCAAATAAATTTGAATGTTATAATTATTACGATACTAATTGTATTGCTACCCGGGTATTGGTCGAAGAAAAAATCCCATCTACTGAAACAATCAAAAAAGTGATGATTGAGGATAATATAGACACTATATCTGATATTTTGAGCATCATTGATAAATACGATTATAATGATCATTGTGAATATAATATAGATTTTCGAGCAATCATATCTATAAAAGAAGAATTAATAGAGTTGAATAATATGATTGGTATGAAAGAGTTGAAACAAAATGTATTAGAACAGTTATTATATTTTTTACAGAATTTACATTTATCTGATACCGGTGGCGATTATAAACATACTGTTTTGTATGGTCCTCCAGGTACAGGTAAAACACAAATAGCTAAAATTATTGGTAAGATGTATTCTAAAATTGGGGTATTGCAAAAAAATATATTCATTAAAGCAACGCGACAAGATTTAATAGCCGGATATTTGGGTCAAACTGCAATTAAAACTGCCAAAATCATAGAAGAAGCAAAGGGAGGGGTATTATTTATAGACGAAGCATATTCATTGGGTAGCAATGACGGTCAGGATAGTTTTTCAAAAGAGTGTTTAGATACATTATGTGAATCGTTGAGTAATTATAAAGATGATTTAATGGTTATCATTGCTGGATATGAAAAAGATTTAGATAATACTTTTTTTAAGGTAAATAAAGGTTTACAATCACGGTTTATATGGAGATTTACAATGACCCCATACACGAGCACTGAACTATGTGATATTTTTATATCTATAATCAAAAATTCCGAATGGGTGGTGGATTTTGATAGAGAGAAAATGGTAATCTGGTTTGCTGAAAATGATAAAGAATTCATAAATTACGGTAGAGATATGGAGCAATTATTTACTTATCTCAAAATATCACACAGTAAGCGTATTTACGGTCTTTCAAAAGATTTAAGAAAACACATAACAATGGTTGATGTAAAAAATGGATATGAAATGTTTATTTCTCATAGAAAAAAAAAGGAAATTACACGCAGGTATGATTTTTATACGTAATAGCGTATGATTTGTTTAGATTTATTGTATATTATATATATATTTACTAATACTTATATAATTTATGACAGATAAAAAAATAGTTTCTATTAATCCTGAATTATTTTCATTTCCCAATACACGAAAACGAAAGAAAGAACCTAGGGTACAAAATGCCATCAAAATGAAACAACCTACTATTAAAAAAAATGACACGTTGCGGAAAAAAACTATTTTGAAAATGATACGACAGCACCAAGAAAATAGACATAAAGATAACTTTTCCGTTCAAGAAAAATCGAAACAGCCACCGACTACTACATTGACCCGGGACTTTGATTTGGCCAAAAAATTTTTTGATAATATGGTTGTTAAATCTACGCCTTCACATAATTATACGGTCAAAAATAATATCCCTAATAATTTAAACTATTCAGACCTAGATAGCAATACTATAATCAATGACCATATAACTGCACCACAGGTACAGCTGAATAATAATGAAATTCAATTGAATAATAATGAAATATGTATAAATACAAATGCCAATATTTCTGCACCCAAATTTGGTTGTTTGAAAAATGGCAATTTACCTACCTATCGGGATTATTTGAATAGAACACGTAAAAATAACAATGCGACTATTATAAATAGTGATGACAATAATAGTAATAATAGTAATGAAATAAAGCCAACTTCGCAAACCGCAAACGAAATGGTTCAAATAAGAGATAAATTGAAAAATTTGAAGAAGAAAAAAAAAATGTACCGGAAAAAAACAATACGTACAACATTCAAACTGGGTAGATCATCCATAAAACCAATAGTATCAGTATTAGTGTCAAATAAAACAATCAGAAATAGAACAATAGAACAAACTCAGTTATTGAAACAAGTACCTATAATAGAAATCCGGTCATATTTAATGAAACACGGATTTGTTAAAGTAGGAACTATTACCCCAAATGATGTATTGAGAAAAATGTATGAATCAGCGTTATTAATATGCGGTGATGTACATAATCATAATAAAGATAATTTGATGTACAATTTTTTGAATAACTCGAGTGAACATTGAATTAGTTGAAACAAATGTACATTCCTTTGTACATAGTGTAAACAGAAATGAGTGATATCATAGATATCGATATATATGTACTTATTTTTTGAGTGTATTCTACAGATAAAGAATTATTTTGCGATATTTTAGTATTGCCATTATTTACATAACACGGATCCCAATTGATATATGATTCTAATTCAGTATCATAAAAATATCCATAGTCGGAATATTCATTATTAGTAATCATATTTTGATAGTTCTATTACAATATTTATATATTTAAATTTTTTATCAATTTTCCGTAAAAAAGATCGGGTGATTTAGCAAGAATCAATTATTTATTAGGCAATTTAGACGAACTATCTTACGCAAAACGGAGAGAGAATTTATTAATTTATTTTGTCCCATTTTAAATATCCGAATGTGTATATTGATTCTAAAGTCTCTTTACACCGTTGAAGATTATCGTATGCGGGATTCCTACTATTGATTTTACACTGCTTGATAATAATAACGAAACGACTTAAATAGTTTGTTCCATTTTAAATTAGCAAGGGTGTAATAAACGATGTCAACCAAAGATGCAAATATGCACCATGAATATTTTGAAAGAGTAGATGAGGCAATAGATAAGTATGGTAAACGAACTGTTGTATTAATGCAGGTAGGCGCGTTTTTTGAGGTATATGGGTATAGTAATATAGATTGTGATGAAAACGAAAACGAAAGTAAAAGTAATATAGACGATTTTTCTAGTATATGCGGTTTAAATATTTCAAATAAAACTGTATTCAACTTGAAAGAACATAATACAAATAATATTGTACAAAAACGTATTATGATGGCTGGGTTTCGCGATTTTACATTAGACCGTTATTTGACTAAATTAACGGATTCCAATTTTACAGTCGTTGTGTATATACAAGAGAAGGATGGTAAAAAAATAATCAGGAAGCTAGATAAGATATATTCGCCCGGCACTTATTTGTCGTGTGAAACTGAAAATGTACCCGCATTAACTAATAATATAATGTGTGTATGGTTAGAGAAATTCAAAAGTCGGAATAATAAATCGTCGAACATAGATATGTTAGTATGCGGGTTATCTGTAATTGATATATTTACAGGTGAAGTTTTTATGTTTCAGTATGAAACAACCCAAGAATTAACCATTACAAATTTTGATAACCTTGAACGATTTGTGTCTACATATATGCCCAATGAAATCCTAGTTATACACGAATATAATCAAGAAGAACTCTCTAAGATACTTCAATATTCGAATGTCAATACACAAAATATTCATAGTTTTAATATGGGTGAAAAAAATGTTGAAACTTGCAAAAAACAGACTTATATAAAAGAAATATTGTCTAATGTGTATAATACAACGGCATATGAGATGTGCAATGATTTTCAAGAGTATGTCGTTTCTACACAGTCCCTATGTTATTTATTTGATTTTATACAGCAGCATAATAATTCTTTAATCAAGAATATCCAAATGCCGCGTTTTAATAATTCTTCGTCAAACGTAATTCTAGCCAATCATACAATGAGTCAATTGAATATTATAGATGATAACTCACTAGATAGTAAAAATTCAGGGCATTTATCTTCGGTTGTAAAATTTTTAAATAAATGCAATACACCTATGGGTAAACGATTATTCCAAAATCAAATAACCACACCTACCACAGACACTGAATGGTTAAATAGAGAATATGATATGATCGAAACGATGAGTCTAAACAATAGGAATATTATAGAATATAGAAAAATTATGTCGAAAATTAAAGATATGGATAAAATCTCTCGTCAACTTGTCATTTCGGCATTGTACCCGTCTACCTTGTTTGTTTATTACCAATCTATCTTTCACAGTATTAATTTATTTGATCAATTGGATGGTGATCAGTTTTATCATTATATTTGTCCAAACGAAACTAATCCTACAAAAAAAATCATACTTGATAAATTTGAAACAATAAAAGAATTTATGGATCAACATTTCATATTGTCTACTTGCAAGCATACCCAAAGTATGATAAATTTCGAGAGTTCAATAATACAACCGGGAATTAATATTGAACTTGATAATCTGATTCTTGAATATGATACTTCACAAGAGAGTTTGCGTTTAATTATTCAATATTTGAATGATCTATTGGGAAATTTTGAAAAATCCAATATTGAATATGTGAAATTACACGAAACTGAAAAATCGGCAAGTATTTTGCAAATGACAACCAAACGGTCTACTGTGTTCAAAAAAATGAAGGAACAAGGACTGATCAAAAATGAAATTGTAATATTAGAAAATGGTTTTGAATTGCCGCTATATGAATTACAGTTCAATAAATCAACAGGTACTAATGTAGAGTTGAAATTGGAGGTTATTACTGAATTAGCTAAAAAAATTCATAACTATAAATTTTCATTGAATGAAGTTATTGCGAATGTCTACATTGTTTTATTAAAGAAATTACTTGATCAACATATGGACAATATTATTTTTTTATCAAAAACAATAGCAAAAGTAGATGTGTTAATGACCAAAACATATATGGCTGTCGAATATCGTTATTGTAAACCCGAAATTTTACTAGATCAACCCAAGGCGTTCGTCGACGCGAAAGAATTACGCCATTGTTTGATTGAACAAATTCAAGAAAATGAATTATATGTAGACAATGATATCGCAATCGGCAATACGGGAGTAAATGGTATATTATTATATGGAACAAATTCGGTAGGAAAAACAAGTTTGATTCGCGCGTTGGGCATCGCTGTAATTATGGCACAGTGCGGTATGTATGTACCATCCACAAAGTTTCAATATAAGCCATATAGTGCCATTTTTTCAAGAATTGTAGGCAATGATAATTTATTTAAAGGTCTTTCTACATTTTCGGTTGAAATGAGTGAATTGCGTACAATATTAAATTTATCTGACTCCAATAGTTTGGTTTTAGGAGACGAGTTATGTTCGGGTACAGAAACTGAATCGGCATTAAGTATATTTGTTTCGGGATTAGAACATTTGGATAGAATGAAATCGTCTTTTATATTCGCCACGCACTTCCACGAAGTGGTTAGTTATAGCGAGATTAAATGTATGCAAAATTTGCGACTCAAACATTTAGAAGTAGTATACGATAATGAACAAGATTGCCTTATCTATGATCGTAAGCTGAAAGACGGATCGGGGCCTAGAATATATGGACTAGAAGTATGTAAATCATTACATATGAATATAGATTTCATAAATAACGCATTTAAAATAAGAGCGAAATATTTTAATTCATCACCTAGTTTTCTAAATTCAAATAATACGCGATATAACGCAAAGAAAATAAGAGGCGTATGTGAAATATGTAAAGAGAGACCAGGCAGTGAAATACATCATTTACAATTTCAGGAACAAGCAGACGAAAAAGGGTTCATTGGTAATTTTCATAAAAACCACAAGGCAAATTTAGTATCAATTTGTGAAATATGCCATAACAATGAACACAATAACCAAAAAGTAAGTTCGGTAGGATTGAAAAAAAAAACTACTAAAGGTATTCAACTATATTGATCTATATTATTGACATAGTAAGTCATTTTGGAGACATTTTAGCTATACCTATCTATTTTTGTCCAGGTTTAAAGCTTTCGTGATTGTAATAATATAGAGTCTGTGTAAGTCGGAACGTATGTTTCGTATCCGTATTTGTAATAACCCGGTTTATTGTATGTAGGAGTTTGTAAATATTTAGGTATGTTGGCTGTTTTTTTTTGACGGTTATTTGGATCCTTAAATGTATATGGGGTTAGGTTAATTCCATATCCCAAATCTTTTTCTATTTTTTTAGCACTATCGTGATATTCAACATTAATAATATCAGCCTTATATTTTTTGGCATTGCTGGTAATTGTAGAATCATATTTTGTATTATCATTTATAACATCCGGGTTATCAATGTTTGAAATATCATCTTCATTTTTATTGTCCATATCTGGTAGACCGTCGAATGATTCTAAACTATAACGTAAATACAAATACATAGTGAACAGTAATAATGCAATCAAAAAAATAATAGAAATATCCATATATACTATTTTGGATATAAAAATAGTATATATAAAAATTGATTAATAATAATATAAAAAATATTTATAATACTTAATATATATATATATAATGATTATTCCAATTAAGTGCTTTACTTGTGGTATGGTACTTGCCGATAAATATAGGTATTATCAAAATGAAGTTAGAAGACATAAATTATTGAAGGGAATTAATGTTGACAAAGTGATATATTTTACAAAAAATAATACCGAAAAGACAATCGAAGGCAATGTATTAGATGATATTGGTTTAAGAAATATGTGTTGCCGCAGACATATG
>Ga0206130_10004932_pt1 | contig 16055 bp, 13 predicted proteins | sample Helgoland_Spring_9_FD_148637 | JGI IMG/M metagenome (GOLD analysis project Ga0206130, IMG submission 148637) | Pelagic subsurface seawater microbial communities from Kabeltonne, Helgoland, North Sea - Helgoland_Spring_Bloom_20160512_1 | ecosystem: Environmental > Aquatic > Marine > Epipelagic ... | reverse complement strand
AATTTGAATCTCAATATTTGGTCCATCTGTAAAAAATGAAGGAAAAATATGAGGTTCAATAGTAATCCAAGCACCACCGTTTCTTCGATCATACATTGTCCTTGGAGCTATTCCATTATAAATAACTGAATCATATGTACTTGTATCTTCATGGGTAATTATGTTCCCCGAGATAAAGATCGTTCCATCATATGGTGGATTTAAGAGGTCTTTGTGATTGTAATCGTAACCAGAGAGGTTTGCTAATTGTGAGTGTGTACATCCATTTTCATTTACCTCTACACTTCCAACCGTATTTGGACAAGTGTCATCAGCATCGGCAACACCGTCTCCATCAGCATCTAATACTGTATTAGTATCATCGTCGGTAGTGTCAGTGGTATCATCCGCAACAGGATCTTTACTGTCTTTACCACAATTGGTTAACAATACAAGTGATCCAAGGATACTTAAGAAGAGAAGCTTTCTGAAGTGTTTCATTTTCTACTAAAGTAATTTTTCTTATTTAAGCTATATAGTATCCAGCCAGGGTAAATAATGAAAAAAGGAATATCTAAAAATTGAACTGACTGAGGATTAACTATCAATGTACTAAGACCAAATAAAAGTACAATAACAGCTGAAATAAATCCTATCGTTTCATGATGCCTTTTTATTTTTCCCCACATAATTGATTGATTTTGGTTATTTAAAACTAATAATTATTCTCATCCGAAGGTATTACTCTAGTCCAATTTAATTTTGTGTGATGGATTTGAGCTATGACAAATTAAGAGACTGCATAAGAAGGAAAAGCATAAATTCTCTGCCATGGGTATTAGTTGATTCAACTGGATATGTGTTTACCGATATGAATTTAGGGAGACATCGATTCAAGTTGGAATGCGTAGGAGAGAGCTGCTCCATTGATGATCCTGAGTGTGAGGCTTGTGAGCCTTAAAAAAGCTCCGAGAATTACCATAAGTCTCGGAGCTTATAAATACCTTAAATATTTTCAATTTGTAAATATGAAGAGGGTTAATTATTCTTTATTCATTCGTATAAGCAGCAAGAACCCGAAGTGTGTAATTTGATGGAGATGTGGCTCCACCATTATTTTCAGCCCATTCAGCCCATTCTTTTCCATAATTATCATCCAATATTTTTTGACTGATTAGATCACTAAAACCTTTTGAACCAATGGCTACCCAATGTGAAACATTTTCACCTCCTCCTATATCATATGTTCCAAATGCAACAGGTCTATTTTCTCTTGTTTTTGAAGTTTGCTTTACTAACTTTTCATGGGCTAATTTAAATGCTATGGGATCATCTAATTTCAAATCATATATTTGGACGTAAGGATAATCAATCCATGAACCACCTTCAGCACTCAGAAATCTACCTGCATATGAAGTTCCCCATTCTTCAACAAAGTCGTTAAGTTTTTCAAGATATAATTCCCATTCAAGATCAGTTTGATCACCCTCTACCCTTCCAATTTTGCCCACTTCACCAAAGAGGATCACCCTATGCGACCATGGGTTATCTCCATGAGCAATTCTTTCAATTTGAACACCCCCTGATTTAAATTTAGCATCTCCAAAATTGTCTTCAACCAACTGGGCAATTGATTCCTCCATACCTTCTTTGGCATTGAAGTTCCAAAGTTGAAATGTGGTTTGAGCAAATAAAGAGTTAATCGAAATTATAGATATTATTAGCAGTAAGTTTTTCATTTTTAAATTGTTTAGTTGATAAAATTTTAGAATTTAAATATAAAAAAAATCTGAGAATTATCACCCCCCAGGAGTTTTATATACAAATTCAAAAAGCCCTTGACTAAAACTTATTATCGAATTAAATTTGATATTTCTTTATGCCTTGATTAAAAATGAATGATTATTCTCATTTCAATATTTCATTGAAATATCTCCCTTTCTTACACCTCAAAATAAGCCTCAAACTCCTCCAATTTACGACTGTTAATCAAGGCTGTAGATTAACCTTTTTTTAAAATGAAGATTAGTGCCTTTACATTCATGGACCAAGAATAATGAGGAGGGCTAGAGAAAAGGGAGGTAATAATGACATATTATAGCACTAAAAATGGGGTAATTTGAGGAGGTTTTAGTGTTGAAAATTGATGCAAATTTTTCTTCTACCAATCTTCTACCGACACTTTTTATTGTTCCAAAAAGTGCTTATATAAGCTCTTATTAGGGGTTCTTTTTAAGAGAAACAATTTTCATTGAAACCTTTTTTTAATGATAAATTGTAATAATGAGAGGAAAAATCATTTTGAGGCAATTTATAACTTTTACTATAATGTCAAATATGATTCTAAAAGTATTTGCACCAATCTAGTTGATTCACTAAAGCTCCTCGCAGAAAATAATGTTCTAAATCAATTCTCATTTAATTTTCTAGGGATAATTACCCTGTCTAAATGACTCCTTTTTTATGTCCAAAATACAATAGTACCATATTGGCAAGTCCTAATATAATCACAGGTAATGGAACTCTTGGATTCCCTTGAGAGACACTAATTAAATCAAGAAGTGCAAAAAAACTGAGAACACAAAATAAGAGTAATGAGATACGTCTCAGTTCAACTAACCCTTTAAATTTAGTTGAATCAATATAAATAAAACTAAATCCCAATGCGAGTGAACCAACAACAAGTGCAAATTGATCAAACATAACTACTGCTCAGTGGAAGGACTTTCTTCAAAGACATCACCTATTAAAATCAATTTAATTTCCCTAGAGAACATACCAACATACAATGGAAGTGCTTGAAGGAAAGTTGAAACTACAGCAATCTAGAATATAATTCTTATTTTCATGGTTAATTCTTTTTTTAAGTTAAAATCAATAATTCTGAATCAAACTATAATAGCTAGTCTAGCAAAAATATATTATTTACTCCTATGATTTAAAATGACAGTAGTAGTTTGTGTTAGCATTTGCCGGTTCGTCTCGATGTGTAGATTAATTTGTAAAGTTTTTGATAGGAATATAATATGTCTTTTGCTTTATTGTCTAGTCCAAGTTTCAGCATATTCTCCCTCAAACCAAATAACAATCATCGAACTGAGATCCGAGGAAAATTCAAGAGAATATGGTTTGTAACTCCCTTCATCACCATTAAACTCATATTTATTATTACCAAGATTTGTCCAGGTCTCTTTATATGTAATTGGCCAATTGCCAAAGGGCATTTTCCCAGCGCCAGGGCCTCCCTTCCAGCACTTCCATATCTTTTGTGTTGCTTTTGTTGTAGTGATATTCCACTTATTTGGTTTGCCATGGTCACTTTTCAAAAAACAAGATCTTAAGGAATTTGGATTCGCCTCTGATCCAGTCCATTCCTCATTGGTTAGAACCCATGAACCTATAATTGGGTCGATAGTATCTTCAGCAACAGGATCATCACTATCTTCACCGCAATTGGTGAGCAATACAAGTGAACAAAGTGTACTTAAGAGGAGGAGATATTTGAAGTAAGACATATTTCTCATTTTTTGTAAGGCGATATTAATAAAAATTATCCCCAATTAATAAATTATTTTCGCCAAAAAGAGGGTGTTTTCCAGTTGTTAAGGATAGTGACTTAACTAATTGCATTCTGTAGACTGAATAAGATCATCGATTATGGATCCTGAATTAACTTTTGTGAATTTATAAATAAAAGAACGATCTAACTCTATGCAGCCATTATCAAGAATAAAATTTATATTGTAAAAACACCTATCCGCGCTGTTATTAATATCCCATTTACCTGGTTCTATTATAAAATCAATACCCTCACCATTATCTATAACAGTAAGCCTTAGGTAGTAATCCTTTGAGTTATAATAAAGGGGATCAAAATATCCTGTTTGAAAAAAAACTTTAACAATTTCATTAGACTTAAGGATAGCACTTAATTCATTGGTATCCTCATTTAACCCCATTACTTGGTAGATACCAGTATATTTTGTAGATGTATGATGGGTAATGGTATCCAAGGTTAACGAGCTTGAATTATCATACCGACAAGAATCTGTCAATGCTGACCAAAATAGATTTCCATTCTTGATTTGAATAATTGTCGTGCCGGAAGGATTTAATTCACTCGTTGCTTCAAGTATATAGTAGCCATTAAGTTTTTGTAATATGAAGTTACCATCAATTTCATCAAGACAACTGGTAAAAAATACGAGTGCATAAATAATACTGAAGAATAGAGATTTTTTGAAGTGTTTCATAATTGAAATCAAAATTAATAAAAATATTCACCCTTAGTGAATTCTTCTTATCCAAAGATATTCTTTGATTCCCATTTAATTTTGTTTGATTTTAGACCACAACAAAATTAAGAAGTTGTCCTGGGAGAAAAATACAAAATCTATTTAAATTTTTGGATACGAATCAGTGGTTTTAACTGTATATACAATTACCGATCAACTTTGAAAGTGAGGAAGTTGTTTCATTGATGATTCTAAGTGCGAAGCTTGTGTATCATAAAAATAAGGGCAATTAAAACAGAAAGAGAAATGCCTACTTACTAATTCCCTTAATAATTAAATAAAACTGATTTTATATGAAAATTCAAAATTGATAAGGATGGATTGTTTTACTATTTAAATTCTTATAAAGAAATGTTAAAATAGCTTGTTGAATAACTTTAAAAAAAACTCCTGAAACACAATCCTAGTAGTGCTCCAATAAATCAAACAGTCTACCCTCATCTCAACACCTCAAGAAATACCCCCCCCTCTCTAACACCTCAAAATAAGCCTCAAACCCCTCCAATATCACCGCTTTAGAGAGATACTGAAAAGTACTATTAATCTCCTTTAAAACGGCTGTATGCATCCCGTAATTAAGTATCCTATTGACAAGCTCTAAAGCTATTGTGAAGGCGTATCAGTGAATTGTAATTTAAGAAAGGAGAATGTTTTATAGCGGCTTATATAGGCTCTATGGATAATGGTTTAACCCTTTCTGTAATATGCTTAAGACTTTGTTGGAAGGACCGATTATAAGGGTAAAAATAACCTCCACTCTTAGCAAATTAAGGTTAGGAAAATAATTATATTACAGCTTAAAGAAGATATTTTTTTGTTTAATATCTAATTAAGTTTTGCACATCATCTTCTTGATCTGGGTCATCGCTTACTGTTATTATTTCTAGATTATTGAAATTATTAGAAAAAACTGCATATACCAATTAATAACCATCTAATCCATCAAAAGAAAGAGTGTAATTCTGAGTAGTTGAAGTCCAATCCAAAGGAGAGAACCTATTTTTCCAAGTAAAAGTATCTTGTTCTGAAAGGCCAGCATTAGTCGTATCTTCCTCTACTATAGCTGAAGTAAAATCAATAGAGCTAGTTCCTGAATTATTTTGCTCTAAAAAAGCTAAAGTTACAATGCTTGAAACTTCAATCCCGTCTATGGATTCAGTAATATTTCGTGATCATGATCCGAAAATGGGATCAGTAATTAATCCTTGATTCACACTGGTATCCCTTTCATCACAAGAACCTAGGGCAATCAGAATTAAGAAAGATATTAAATGTATCAATTTATTTCAAGCATGACTACAATAACCGTACTAGAAAACATGAATTACTGATTTTCATTATTACAGGATTTTGTGTCTGTTTCAACCTTAGTGCATTCTGCTCAATCGAAGGTATTACTTGAGTCCAAGTTAATTTTGTACAATCGATTTGAGCTATGACAAAATCAAGAGATTATATAAAAAGAATAAGTACAAGTCCTATGTCGGTGCTTATCAGTGGATTCAACTGGGCATGTGTTTGCTGATATGAATTTAAATGGAGCGCTTCTTTTGATGATCCTGAGTGTGAAAACTGTGGGTTACACATAAGTTTGTCAAGTAAATCATATCAATCTAAAGACGACGAAAAAAAATTATTATACGTAGAGGGTATTAGATTTTATTTCTATTGTACTCAGTATCGCTGTGTCATGTTGGCTCAATAAAAAAACTAAAATGAAATAAAGACAGACAAGTTCAATTGATCAACCTGGATATAAAAACTCAAGATCATCAATTAAGTAGATCAATCTTTTACATTACACTTAAAATAAATTCATCAACGAATAAATTAATTTTCTAAATAATCAGTATTTTTACAAAAAAAACTTGTGAAAAAATTATTAATATTAATCGTGTTTTTTTCGAGTTGTTCGAAAGAAAATTTAAATCCCGAAGAAGCTTCCAACTTAGAAGATATTACCAACCTAGAAGATGTTGCTATAGTAGGAAGTTCCAGTTTTTTTGAGGAAAACTTTAAAAATAAAATAGTAGTAGTTGCTGGGGGAACGATAGAGGAAGGTGCTGTTGTTTGGATTAACAATAAAAAAATTCTTTTGTTAAATGATGCTTTAGAGGCCACCGGTCTATTCTATCAAGATAATAAAATTTATGTAACTGGATGGACGTATGGGGGTAAGGGAAGTGTATGGATTATGGATTTAGATGGTTCTAATCAGACTGTGATGGAACTTGAGGGGAAATACTCAGAAGGTCAAAGAATAATGGTTCATAATGGAGATATATATACTGGTGGTTTTTTTGACAACGGATCATGCTATTGGAAAAATGGATCTAAAATCGATTTAACAAAAAATGCTGATTCTATGAGTTGGGGTCTTGCTATGGATTCTAATAACAATTTGTTTAATGTTGGTTATTACATGTCGCAACATCATTCTTTAATACCAGCTTTTTGGAAAAATGGTAAACGGAATAAATTAAATAGGCCTCAACATGGTGATGGTGAAGCCAAGTACATCAAAATTATTGGAAACAAAAAAATCATTGGTGGAACTACCTCAGCGCCACACAATTTTTTAGGTTACATAACCAAACCAACATATTGGATTAATGGTAATAGAAAAACTGGCCAAATTGGATCGATTGATCAGGGATGGCAGAATTGTGATGTTTTCGATATGTTTGTTGATAGCGAGGAAAACATATATTTAGCAGGCTTTTCTCAAGATATGGACGGTGAATATCCAACCTATTGGAAAAATGGGCAAAAAAATTTGCTGTCAAATGGTGAGGCTACAGGTGTAATTAGAAGTTTAAAAGTGATAGATGGGGACATAATAGCCGCTGGCACCTTATCTTATTTCCCAGGGACACCATGTCTATGGGTAGGTGATGAAAAACCGTATGTGTATGATGAAAATGCAGTTGGAGAGGTTTGGGATATGTTAATAATTGATGCCATTTAAAAGATCTATTTTATCATTGCTTCACTTATTCTGATTTCGGACAGATTGAGATCATTTTTTTGTGACTATTCTTACTCTATGATGTAAATTAGGCATGATCTACTGCAGTTTTGCTGGTATCCCCTCCAATTATAGATTGCATCCTCCTTATTGTGGCAATAACAACAATTGTGGTATCATCAGGAAAGATGAGTTGTTTCTAAAACATTTAGGAATATCCACTATTGTATTTCGTAATCGGTCATTAGTATTGAAAGAACAACTTAGTCTTCACATCAATATGGCCTTATGTATGTCCTCAAATAAAAGTAGATTTTTTCAGATATAAATTAAATGAGTGTTGATGCTAATTTAAATTAATATTTTGATTCTGTTTTTCCGGTTCAATGAAAGTTTGGTTTTTTATTCTTTTCCTGTGTCTCAGTTTTCATTCTCCAGTTCCTTAATAGACCTCAGAAGGAGTAAGGTTATTGATGGGCTCATGGTATCTTTCATCGTTATAATACTGAACAAATTGCTTCATTTTAGACTCTAACTGCCCTGGGCTGAAATAATTATTCAGTTTCACTACATTCTTCATAGATATTTGATAATATTCAATTTTACCTTGAGTTTGTGGATATAGCGATCGACCTAGAACATGTTTCTTATTTCGATCATTTAAATATTCTGCTAGTTCAACAGGTAGGTAACACGATCCATTGTCAGATAGTAATTTTGGAGGAGTATGGGTTTGTGCGACTAATAAAGCCTCATCCAAGGTCTGTCTTACATCCTCTGCCTTCATAGTGGCATACAACTTTCAGCTGACAATAAAATGGCTGCAATCATCCAATATGGGTAATAAGTAATATCATCCCCCTCCAACTATTTTAAAAGATGTAACTGAAAAAAAGCTCTAAGATCTGCCGAAAAGTGGGAAGTTGTTGGATATGCTAGTAAGACATTTCTCATGAGCCTACGGCAGGCCTCTATCCTATTTTGTATCAGCACATCGGTATTTTATTGCCAAGCAAAACGTAAAGATGATGATGAAACCATTGATGAGTTGTCTAACCTTGCCGAGTTACATCGTACTTGGAGATTTTAGATGATGTATCATATACTTCGTAAACTTAGGTATTTGTGGAATCATAAGCGGGTGTATCGAGTTTACATCTCAATGCGCCTTAACTTACATAACAAGAGTAAAAGACGACTTACGGCACGAGTTAAAGCGCCCTTATTACGGCCAATTTATCCCAATTTAACATGGAGTTTAGACTTTATGCATGATACTTTGGCTAATGGTAAAACATTACGAATGTTAAATATAATTGATGATTTAAATCGTGCAGTACTTTCATAACAATGGATATCAGTTTGCCTTCGCAGCGAGTGATTAGGGAACTAGAAACATTAGTAGAGTGTCGTGGAAGACCTGATACTATTCGTTCTGACAATAATCCGAAATTTACATCAGAGGCATTATCACAATGGTGCAAAAAGTGGGATTGAATGGGTCTTTATACAACCTGGAAAACCTACCCAGAATAGCCTAATAGAAAGGTTTAATAGAACCTTTAATCAGGATGTTCTGGATAGCTATATGTTTAAAAGCAACCGAATTACGGAAATATTCGCAAGCATGAGCTTGAATGTATAATAAGGACAGGCGAAATGCTATTTGGGCTATTTTACACCCGTGGAATTCTTTAGTTTTGAACGTAGCTAGTTAGGGAAGGTTACAAAATCATCTGGAGAAAGACGTAATTGACTCCATTGTATGAAACAATAATTTTGGCGTTGAAACGACCCACTCCAAGTATTAATATTTGTGATTATTAAAAAAAATATTTTACTTGTCATTGAAACCAATTCAACATTACTTTTTTTTTAAATTAAATTATTCAAAAAATGAAAACCAAATTAACACTCACAATAATCGGAATTATAATGATTCTCCAATCTATAATATATCCACTACTTGCAGATATGTCCGTAGATATGATGTTTAATGTCGGAGAAGAGGCAAAGAAGGTCTTAATTTTATTTCAATATGCCATAAGTTCAATATTCTTTATGGTTGGTTTGATATTGTTATTTTTACGAGATGTGGAGAAGAAATATGCGAAAAGAATTCTATTGGCCTTTCTGATCGCCTACATACCTGGCTTTATTGGCTTTTACCATCTAGCAACTTCTCCACTCACAAATGCAGGCATCGCAGATTTTACACCTGATATTATAATGGTGGCTTTGGCATTATTTACTTATATAAAACCTAAAGACAATTAAAAAAGCAGCTATAAGCTGATAGCTAATTTGAAAAAGAAAAAATTACCCATACAGTTATGATTGTGTAAGACAGTAACCACCCTTACTTAGGGTGGAGGTTGTTTTCAAAAAAATAATTAATATTGTAGATGTATCGGAAAAAGATACTACTAAACAATGACGAGATAGTAATAATCAATCACTAGGTCAAGTAGTAACCTTCGCTAATCTTAAGATTGATAGCTGGAGAATCAATCTAAGAAAATATCTTAAATCAGCTTGAGAAGTTTTAATCATACCCATTGAAAAAATTAATTTAGTTTAGTTTTTGATCGGGAAAATTATTTTACAATTAAACCATAAATTTATTGTTATAAAAATGTTCCTTGTTTACCATGCATGAAGCCGAAAGAGTATTAAGATTCATAATTGCGTAGCTTCAGATACCAGTCTACTTCATTATTGAATCTATTATGTATACCCTCTCACTGAGCATGATAGGGGGTGTTGCATTCTTAAAGTCAATTAGCGGCAACTGTTACATCTACAGAATTTTTGGAGTAAATACTTGCAAAGTAAAATGAGATGAAAGGCCTACTATCATTTTTGAAAAGAATAAAAAAAATCAATAATCAAGCCTCATCAAAAATCATAAAAAACTTTAAACAAGGTTCCCTAGGTCCAGTATAATAAGATAAAAAATTCATCTTTTTGGTAGTAAAAAAAACGGAAACAAACTAAATTTACGTTATATGTTCACCATAAATCTAATTTAATAATGACTTTGATAAAACATCTTTTCCACATTGCGACACCTATTAACAAGGTTTTTGAAGCGCTTTCACAACCAGAACCTCTTTCTAAATGGTACACAACTATCGTCAATGGCAATTTCAAACTTGGCGAAATCGTGACTTTTGAGTTTGTAAATTTTGCCGCGTTCAAATTTAAAATTATAAACTTGGTTCAAGATAAATCCATACATTTTGAATGTGTTGAATCTGAATGGGGCAATGTAGGCCATATCATGAGATATGATTTAGATGACAATGATGGCAAAACCAGAGTTAGATATACCTATGAAGGATTTTCAGAAATGGATGATGCTTTTGCAAATATGAACTACAGTTCAGCTAAATACCTTGAAAGTTTACGTCAGTATTGTCAAAAAGGAGTTGGAGAGGCCTTTGGATCAGAAAATTATCGTTCTTAATATTTTGTCAATTTCATAAAAATGAGGTATCTCAGTGAAGCCTTTGCTACATTTTTTCGCTGACATTACATTAAATATACAGTGAGTTTTCAATACCGAATTAAGAGATTTTTATTGCTCTTCTCCAACTAATTATCAATTTTTTTTTGATAAAAATCAGTTTCCGTCAACCACTAACATCAACTAATGTATCAATTATTGAGGTACTCAAAATTGTCGTAACTTGACAAAATGAGTACCTCGATTAATATTTAAACAGCATACAAATATGATATCTAAAAAGTTGTGGAGTTCGGTATATGACATAAAAAACTTCTTTATCTTATACTGAAGGACTCATCTGTTGTTTTGTAAATTGCAAAATAACATCTTTGTAGATCATGAGAAATCAATTGCGCCGCATCATTGAAGATAACACCTCGCCGCTAGGAAAACTATTTGATTACTTTATTCAAATATTGATTTTTCTTTCCCTCTTTGCTGTTTCTCTTGAAACCTTACCAGATAAAGGCAACCTACTCACCTCTATATTACATGCATTTGAAATCTTTTGCTTATCCGTATTTTCCATTGAGTACGTACTTCGTGTTTTTGTAGCTGAAAAACCTTTTAAATATATTTTTAGCTTTTATGGCATCATTGATTTTTTAGCGGTAGCCCCTTTTTTCTTTCCAACCAAGGACATTGTCGACTTACGTTTTTTAAGAGCATTTAGGATTTTTAGACTTTTTAGAGCACTGAAACTCATCCGCTACAGCAAAGCAATCAATCGGCTAAATACAGCTATTGATATTGTTAGAGAAGAGCTCGTTTTATTTTTTGTCATCATATTGATTTTAATCTTTATGGTGTCAGCAGGTATCTATTTCTTTGAGAACGAAGCGCAACCTGATATTTTTCAGTCTATATTCCACAGTATGTGGTGGGCCATTGTCACATTAACTACTGTGGGCTATGGAGATGCCTATCCAATTACTATGGGGGGTAAAATTTTTACTTTTTTTGTACTCATCATAGGGGTAGGTGTGGTGACCATTCCTGCAGGTTTAATCGGTAGTGCCCTCTCTGAAGCCAGGGATTTAGAGAAAAAAAATGAAAAAAATCATTGCATTATCATTGGGTAATGTTCATTGGGTAATGTTCATTATAGTATTTCCTAAATCAACGGCTACAAATAAGCACTTCGTTTCATTTTCAAATAAGCAAATGAATTGAATGTGAGATGATACTTAAGGAAAAGAGATGACCTGAATTTCATGCTGAGACGATACCCATCCATAAAAAAAGACCAGCCCTTTCAGACCAGTCTAACCAAATTATATGAAAAGTAAACTATGTTCACCAATATTACGATGGTTATGAATATTTGTTGCTTTGTGAAGGATTTATTAACTTTCTTTAACATAAAAAGAATACACGAGCTTAGATAGATCTCTTTCTCTACAGCAATAGACGATTTTTACAATAATTTGATCCCTAACTAGATCAAAAATGCCATTTTGACAAAATAAATATGTCTAGAATCATTGTTTCCATTCTTATCCTTATCAGTGCTTGCAATCAAACCCAGATACCAACAGAAGATCTGAAACCAATAGCGTACCCAAGCCTAAACGTAGCCCAAGCTGATGCTCTTTCCTTACTCCCTCTCAACTGCTTAGAAACACAATATCCTAATAAACTCAATCAAACATTGAATGATCCCTCACAGATTAAACAACCTAAGGTATTGCATCCTGCATTTTACGGATGCTTTGATTGGCATTCTTCTGTTCATGGTCATTGGTCATTGGTTTATTTGTTGAAGAGCTTTCCTGGATTAGAAAATGCTGAAGTAATCAGAAATTTACTCAATGACCATTTGTCAGCTGAAAATATAATTGCTGAAGTCGACTACTTAAATGAAGTAGGCAATCAGTCTTTTGAACGTACCTATGGCTGGGCTTGGGTCCTTAAATTATCAGAAGAATTACATACTTGGAAGGCCCCCTTCGCAAGGCAATTAGAAGCTAATTTACAACCCCTCACAGATCATATTGTAAGATCTTATATTGACTTCTTACCCAAGCTTATTTACCCCATTCGTGTAGGCGAGCACTCTAATACGGCTTATGGACTCTCTTTGGCTTACGATTATGCAAAAGTCTTTGATCATAAAGCCCTCAGCAAACTCATTATATCCACTGCCAATAGATTTTACGCTGAAGATCAGGGATGTCCATTGACTTGGGAACCTGGTGGATTTGATTTTCTTTCCCCCTGCTTCGAAGAAGCGAATCTCATGAGAAAGATCTATAGACCGGATGAATTTAAGATATGGCTCTCCTCTTTTCTCCCCTCAATCATAAAACCAGATTTTCAATTAGCTCCCGCCCGTGTGGGCGATAGAACCGATGGCAAATTGGTACATTTAGATGGCCTTAACTTCAGTCGTGCCTGGTGTTTGTATGGCATCACTCAAACACTTCCAGAATATATACATCTGTCAAGTATTGCCAATAATCACTTCAATAGCTCTATTAACAACGTGGTAGATGACCATTATGCAGGGGCTCATTGGCTAGCAACTTTTGCCATTTATGCATTCGACGCATCTGCCTCTGTAAATAGAACCTCAACCAGCCTGGAAGACTACAAATATTTTAAAAAATTTTAACCGGCCTAACCGAAAAAGGTTTGTATTTTTTTGATACATTTTGTGCACTTGTGAATATATTTTGCCGCCAGGCACCAGCATTTTGATCTGCTTCAGTTGAGGTACAAATCTGTAGTATTAAATTAAATTAAATTCACTTAACAAATCAATGTTTTCATAAATTTCAAACGGTTCTCCCTTACTTGGTAGAAACCAATCATCTTACAACACATCCTGTTCAGTTATCTCATAGTCCACACAAATTTTCGCAGCATAATTACCCTCCCCCTGAACACTTAATGAGGACAGTATTGCATGACCATCGCCAATAGAAGATTTCAGAGCCTTCGTTTCTATATCCCCAAGGTTTTATTCCACCAAAGGACGTCCATACCCCCTTGATCTTCTAGCGCAACGATCAGTCCATATTGTTTATTTACATCATAGCCTGAGTCATCAGGACCAAACAAATAAGCAATAGTCCCTCCTTGATAAGACTCTTCTATCGACTTAATGATGACTTTTTCTGCTACATAACAATCTCTACATGACTGAAAAATCAACACAATGAGTGTAGTTGTCACTAATAAAGTGTAGAGATTAGTCATAAGTAAACAAGTTTGATAGTTGTTAAAACGCTAATATATCATATTACTTAGTTTAAAATAATAGAAAAAATGTCTCTAAATTATACATATATCATGCAGGTAATATTATTTCTAAATCATGATTTTAAGAAATTAATTAACTAATTGGCATAATTTTTTTAACTGATACATACTTCATTAAATTTCATCATCTAACATGTCAGATTCATTCAAATTCATTTAAAGTGTAATCTCTAGGTTAAGATGAACAACCAACAAACACTCAAAAAATATACAACTAAGTCTTTCATTATAAACCAGAATGTTAATTTTTTTTAAACCGGTATAAATTTTAATAACAATGCCAAGGGAATCATTTTTTTCACTGAAAAGAGGTTTTGTAAAGTTTAAGAAAACTTTTTAATAGTCATCAACAAGCTCTCACCTTTCATTAAAAAGCCCTAATTGCTCTTACCGATAAGTATAGATAGCGTTTTGGATAGCTTTCTGGGCTATTTGTACAATTACCTCCACTTGTAAAATCTTGATAATAGGCAAAATTTTCATCTTCTTGAGTTGAACTCCAATAACCATAATGATTATCAAAAATAAATTTTTCCCCTCCGTTCAAAGTAGCCACAGAATCAATGACCTCAAATAAGCAATGCATTTGATCTAATTCATCATGAGAAGGTAAGAACCAATCATTATAGCCTTGAGATACTGAATTGGCAGCATAAAAGGCTGCTGTACTATCTTCAGAGCAATCCGCTAAAATATCTAACGTGTTTTGAGCACCAGTGCCTATAGCCATTCCGTAGGAATGATCAACTTCCGAACCATAACAACCCCATACGATCCCAACATTGCCTAAATTTTGAATATCTGAAACCAATCCATGGTCATTTGTCTCATCTACATAAAAAACTACACCACCCTCTCTATAGGCGCCGATGAAAATATGACAACCAGAATCATTTACATTATCTATCTCGGCCTCTGGAGTATAAGGACATATATCGACTAAATTTGATAAACCATCTCCGTCTGTATCTTCACATCCCGTTTCATCTATCTCTTCACCCAATAGTGTACCTGGGCATTGGTCCAGATCATCGGAAACACCATCATTATCCTCATCTAATTGAGAAGCTGAACAGCCTTGTACATTAACTGATTCACCGTAAGGGGTATTTAAACAAACATCATCACTATCTCCCACTCCGTCTTTATCGTTATCAATAAACAAAAAAATTGCTACAGTATTTAAGTTAGAATTCATGACAACTGTCAAAGGATTTGATGTTTCACCATCCCTTAAATGATTCCAGGCAAAAAGTTCATAATTATCATTAGGAACTGCAGTCAAAGTTATTTCAGTCCCTTCTACATGGGGTCCTCTATTGAATATTACCGATCCTGCACTGTCTGGACTAACCTGTACAGAGACATAGAAAGAACCTGGAAGATCATCATTACAAGAACTGATGACTAAAATTATGCCAAAAATCAAGGTGAAAAAAAAATGTTTCATTTTTGTTATTAAAATCCTTGAGTGGTTAAACCAATATATCCACATGGGTAAATATCAAATTAACCATACCCATAAACAAATATAGCACATGCCAAGTCTTGCTACCAAATTGCCAGACAGACAATCGGGGTATTGGGTTATTCTCCAATAACGATAGAACCTATACCATTGTTGCCTCCCAAAAGTTATAAGAGCTATAATCGTCTGCACCTAAATATGAAAACCATTCAGCAGTAGCGTCTATGGTATCCCACTCCTCAGTAGTCAATGCCTCATCGGTCAATACGATAACTAAAAGTTTAAATTCTTTTTACGAATCCTCAAAACTTGGTAAACTAGTTCCCAATAAATCTTCAATGGATGCATTGTTATAGGTCGTTCTTGAATTGGATCTAAATTCATAGGCTGTTTCTGTACCTAACTACGCCCTTATATCACTAAAAAGATCAAATGGTGATACTGAACTGAGTGGGGCCATTCCCATTAAATAAAGCTCCAGCTCATTATAAAGAAACGCCATTACCTCCATTGGCAAAAGGGCCAAAAGGAGCTACTGAATAACTACTATCCTCCAATTCTACGAGTGTA
>Ga0206130_10004931_pt1 | contig 16055 bp, 4 predicted proteins | sample Helgoland_Spring_9_FD_148637 | JGI IMG/M metagenome (GOLD analysis project Ga0206130, IMG submission 148637) | Pelagic subsurface seawater microbial communities from Kabeltonne, Helgoland, North Sea - Helgoland_Spring_Bloom_20160512_1 | ecosystem: Environmental > Aquatic > Marine > Epipelagic ... | reverse complement strand
GAAGGTGATGATAAAACTGCTACATTTTCTGGTGGCGATGGACAATGGGTTTCAGAAGGTGGAGATGTCTATGCATCCCCAACAGCAACCCAATCATTTCCTCTCGGAACAGAAGACTTAAATACCGAAGTGACAACGCAAGTCGACGCATGGCTAAACTCTGGACGACCAAACGATGGCTTTATGGTGAAGCTACCAACTGAACTAACTGATGGTACACAGTCGAGATCTTACTACACTAAGAAGTTCTTCGCAAGAGGATCTCAATTCTTTCACAAGCGCCCATGCTTGGAGGTCCGATGGGACTCCACAATGCAAGACGATAGAATCAACTTCTATGCGTCCTCATCTCTAGCACCCGCCGCAGACAACATCAACACCTTATATTTATACAATTATCATCGCGGACAACTCGCCAATATCCCAGCTATCGACACAGGAGAGATATACGTGGACCTATATGAGACTCTAGGCGATTCTGAGCTGACCCAATGTATCGACACTCCTGCGACTGGAGGATGGGTTGAGACGGGGATTTACACTGCTAGCGTCTGCGTTAACACAACGGCATCAACTATCCGAGACGTGTGGTATAGTGGATCCACTCAATATCATACAGGAACGATTGAGGTTAAAAACTCATCTGCCTTATCGTATGCACCAGACAACCATCTCGTTGTAACTGTGTCTAACAATCGCAGCTTTCACTACACCGAGCAAACAAGTAGATTTTACTTTTACATTAGACAGAAAAACTGGAGCCCTGCGATCTACACGACCGCAACGACAACTCCAACGACTGAAGTGTTCGAGAACCTTCATTTTAAAATTATCAAAGTTGCTACAGACGAAACTATCTTTGATTACGACACCATAAACAACTCAACTTTGCTTTCATACGATGCTAGAGGAAACTATTTTGACTTAGACATAGATATGCTAGAGCCAAACTACACTTATCAAATTGAGTTGGCTCTTTACAATGTCATAACAAAGACGTATGAACAACTATCTTTCAAGCACAAGTTTAGAGTGGTGAACAATGAGTATTAAAAATCTTTTCGGAAAAAGCGTAACAAGCTACGAGGATGTAGCAAAAGATGTCGAATCAACTGACTTCATTGATGAAGTAGTTGCGAAGCGTGAGACATACTTGCCTCCCATCGACTTCTCTGATCCTGCGAACTTCGTATTCTACGGTTCGGCCGAGCTTTACTATGAAGCGGCAATCAAGAGAATCTACGAAGACTATCCATACGATGGCTCGAAATCAGAGCAAATCGAATTTGAGGAAAAGTCATCATTCTTAGAGCGTTGGTTGTTCGAGAACAAATATCCAAAGACAACAGGTCATGTGGAGCTTGGAACTACTGGAATGTTAACAACTCTCTCAGGTGTATATAGAGAAACATCTGTCCCTGAATATATTAGAGTTTGGGGTGGCTTACATACAGGCTCAGCGTCGAGCGCACTAGATTATCAACTTTCAAATTCAGCCGTATATGACGAAGTCAATAATAGAACGCAAAATTTTAATTGTGATTTTGAAACAGGGGTAACAGTTGAATTTTGGATGAAGAAGGACTCTACAACCACCAACGAAGCCGAGGTTATTTTGGATTTATGGAATAGAAGTTCTACATCAACCAATTCAAGAATGATCGTGGAGTTCATAGACTTTTCAAACCCCTATATTAGATTAACTTTACAGAAGGATACCACAACTGATCAAAAATTAATTGACATTTCTAGTCACTATAGTGATTCAACTTGGATGCATATTGCACTTTCATTAATAAAGGACGGCACAACTCTTCAGCTCAGAGTTTATATTAATGGGGAGATTATTTCCACACCTATTACAATTACTAGCATTTTTGAGTTCGAAGGAAAGATGGATGGATTTATTGGTGCCTTACAAGATAGTATTAGCGGCTATGGTACAACAGGTTCTGGTAAATTCCGAGGCTATCTCGACGAGTTCCGCTTTTGGAAGACGAGACGAACATCAAGACAAATTAAGCTTAACTGGTTCCGAGAGATCGGTGGCGGAGCAAACACGGATGACAACACATCAGATCTCGGAGTCTACCTGAAGTTCAACGAAGGTATCACTGGAAACACAACGATTGACTCAACTGTGCTCGACTATTCCGGTCGACTTGCTAATGGAACGTGGATCGGGTATCCCGGCTCCGCAGCGCGATCAACAGACTCTGCGATGAATGCAGCAGGATACACTGAAGCGCCCTCGCCAATCATTTATTCAAATCATCCTGACGTCACCGCTCTCGAAGCAGAAATGACGCTCAGTGGCTCAACCTACGACTCTGGTCGAGGTCAAGCATTCTATCGCTCACTTCCAAACTGGCTGGTCGAAGAAGACATGCACGAAGGCGAAGAGAACCTAAGAAAGATATCTCACATCTTGTCAAGTTACATGGATACGTTGAGAGTTCAAATCGACTCACTTTCGAAATTGCAAGACAAACAGTATGTTGCAGAGTCTTACAAGGCTGCACCGTTCGCATCAGAACTCCTCAAGAACAAAGGCTTTACAACAAGCGAGATGTTTTTGTCCTCGGAGGTATTCGAGACTTTCTCATCTATCGATTATGACTCCGGTCAGTTTGACCTCAATATTGACGAGATCAAGAATCTTATTTTTACAAACATTTACAACAACCTCGAGAACATTTACAACACAAAGGGAACCGAGAAGTCAATCCGAAACCTCATCCGCTGCTTTGGTATCGACGACGAACTAATCAAGCTAAACCAATATACCGACGGTGGCACACAATATCTCGGAGACAAATATCGTTCCACATCAGTTAAGAAGAAATACATCAACTTAAACGACCCAGATCGCTTTGAATCAACCATGTATCAAAGTGGTAGCCTAACATTCATTTCTGGGGCCCTAGAAGCCTCTGTGGGAGCTTTTACGCTTGAAGCCGACATATTGGTGCCCTACAAGAAGAAGCTGGGCGAGAATGGATTCTTCGCAACGCCATTCTTATCCGCATCTGTGATGGGTTTTCACGAAGCAGACCCGACAGATGCATCAGACTTTACGTGGTCTAGCGATGGCGCTGCAGAAGCTCGAGATCTTCAAGTCTATCTTGTTCGCGACTCAAACTTGTCGGATCACGCAAAATTCGTTCTGAAGAATCAGTCCGAGACCATATATGTAACATCTTCCTATGTTGACAATATCTACAACAACGAACACTACAATGTTGCATTGAGGATCAAACCTCAAACTTACCCATACGCTGGAAACGTCACAAACACCACACCAGATTATGATATCGAGCTTTACGCAGTTTCCCACAATTTTGATGAGTTGAAAGAGGAAGTTCTATTGTCTGCCGTAGTGGACAACGCAACTGGATCTGCATACCTTCAGAGACCAAAGAGAGTTTATGCTGGAGCTCACCGCCAAGACTTTACTGGCTCATTCCTTCATAAAACGGACTTGCAATTTGGCCGCGTCTCTGCATGGCTCGACTATTTGCCAAACACCTCCATCAAAGAGCATAATAAAGATGTTTTGAATTATGGGAACAATAAGTCTATCGATGGCTCAAACGCATTCGCTATCGACGACGTTCAAATCCCATCAATGGAGCTATCTATCCTCAACTGGGATTTTGATACCGTAACTACTTCGACTGCAACAGGAGAGTTTGTCATTGAGGATACGACGTCTGGCTCATCCGACACAATCTATGGTTGGGTCGACAACATCATACGCAGAGAGCATGACGGTAAAGGCGAGTTTTTCCCAACAGAATCATCCGCATTTTTAGAAAACGAGTTTCTATATGCGAACAAGAAGCAGTTGCCCGAGACATCATTCAACACAAACAACATTTTCATCAAAGGTGACGAAGAGATCAACTTCGGTGAAGACGATGATGTAAGCGACAACCTGTTCGTTCTCGAGAAGTCACCCGCTGCGATTGTGTCTGAAGAAATGTTAAAACTATTCTCGACAACACAAGAGTTCTCAAACTTGTTCGGTCGCCATGTTGATCGATATAGAGTCGAATACAAAGATCTTGCAAAAGCTAGACAACTGTTTTACCAACGTGTAGACACTGGAATTGATTTTGACAAGTTTTTCGGCTACTTCAAGTGGATCGATCAATCAATATCTGAAATGATCAACCAACTCATCCCAGCATCAGTTAATTTTGCAGGTGGTGTTGTTGATGTTATCGAACCTCACATTCTCGAGAGAGACAAGTATCAAAGACAAGTTGGATTGTTGCAAACCGTCACTTCGACAGAAGCATCCATCCGAGGAGTTCAAGAGTTGAACTACAACTGGAGAATCGGACATGCACCGATCCCTCTCGATGACACAACAAATTCACTTTGGCAAAAAGAACGCCGAGACTCCAACATCACAAGAGTCCTCACAACCCAAGTTCAGACAGGCAGTTTCGAAAGAAGCTTCTTATCTGGTAGCGATGGTACCTACGAAGGGAGAGCTTATGCGACCCGCAGATTCTCGAGACCCGTACGACCAGTTGTAGAGTTCAAAGACTCTATCCATGGCGGTACAAACTACGCGAAGGCAAAAGACAGAGACTTTTTAAGATCAGCCATTGGTCTCCACTCAGCTCTCGGACCTTCTGGCGCGCCCAAGAATGTTGCAACATTTGGTGCTGGGCCTGATTATGGTCTAAATTACGAAGAAGCTTTGAAGACCAAAGATGCAATGAGTCCATCGAAAAAAATCAAGATACCTGGATTTGGACTTGTTGGTAAGTTTACCGAGTTTGCAGCTGGATACCAACCGTTAAGCCCAGACCTAGATTTCTTGTCTCGAAGAAAGATGTCTCACATGTTTATCGGAAACATTATATCAGGAAGTGTAACTACAGGCTACAACTCTAAAATTAACAACTCAGTCGCTGGTGGTGGATATAGACCAGGCGTTAATCTTGTAAATCTACACTCGGACACAACCGACATAACAAATGAGATTCCAATTCAAGGTCCATTTACGGAGCGTTGGATCGGAGGTCATCAGCATCGACACGTTGCCTTGAACAGCGTCGGAAAGCCCGAGAGATTCACTCCCTTGTATACAACAAACGACTTGGACCACGAATTCTCGAGACCGGAAGGTTGGAGATTGTTGATTGGGAAAAACCCCTTAGTGATCACTGCACCAGGAACTCCAGACGTAGATGATGATGGTGCAATCGGTTTTACCGCACCAGATTATGGTATTGCAGATGGGAGTTGGCCTGATACAGATCGCTTGTACGCCATATACTATCGTGAAGAACGAGCTAAACGACCGGTTAATATTAAGAATATTCAAACAACAACGTCTTCGGTATATCATGGAAACTTCCAACATCAATACGAGGTCATGTCGACATTCGGAGATCAAGGTTACTTCTTGAAGAGAGCAGGTAATCTATTACCTGATACTATCTCACAAGAGTTGCCTGAGACCACAAATTACCACACTTTAGTTGCTCAAGACACATCTGTTTCCGGAAACTACTTTGGAGCAGGGAACAATAGGCAATTCTCCATCGCTGGTGCCTTAGTATCACCAGCATTCGCCAGCTTCATCATGCATCAAGATGGAACTTCGGATGCCCCTTCGGCACTACCAGATCAAAGAATTTTAATAGCAAGGGCCGTTGGTGTAGCGATAACATTTAACATTACGAGCAACCCCTCGTTCGTTTCTGGTGACTTGGACGGCAGCGGGTATACTGTTGTTTCGACAAATGGAAAAATATGGCCCGATATGGTAGCAGAGTTTGAAATTGCTATTGAACATCCTACCAATGGCTTTGGCGGCAATGTGATCGTCGTTGGTTCATATGATGCCTCTGGAGCAAATGGCGAACAAGTTGCGATGTTTATAACGGAAAATACATTAGTTGGAACCAGTGGAAATGGCGGAACGCTTTCCAACACGACAACGCCACCCTTCGACGTCTACTTCGACGAGGTTACAAATGGATTTGAAAATGGCACTGATTCGATCATTGCACTTGGTAACATTGTGGAGACCCAAGACCGCTCAACCGGATCGGCTCACGTTATCCGCACAAGATTCTCAGCTCCCGGTGGACCCGAGGTCAACTCCTCTGGTTATCTTGATGTCGCAACTCAACAATATTCCGTTCACAACTCAATCAACTTCCGCAACTTGACAACGAGAGGTAGCGGCTCCGGAGAAGAAGGAACCATCCGAGTGAATTCTCATTCAAACCGCCGAGAAGGTTTGAGAACTTTAAGGTCGAGACATCAAGGTCAATTTGGTATTGACTCTCAACATGGAGTAATCAGATCAGAAGACTATATTGCAGAAGCATCATATCACAAGCAACACAGAAACACAAGAAAAGTTGCTAAGCTTGGAGACTTTACCAATCCTATTTGGACTACTGAGACGTCTGGTACAATTCTAGTACACGATAATGACCATTATAACACTCCAATACCAGCGTCTGATTTCCAATATTCATGGGTAAACTCGGCAATTAGCGGCTCCAATTGGGAAGAAAATCAAATTATTTTAACGTATGCTCCTAGGAATGGACTAATTAGTTCATCAGTGGGAATCACAGAAGCAATTATATTCCCAAGCGCATCATCACTTTACGGAGAATAGAATGGCCAAATATTACCAAGACTTTGTTGGACTAAACACTTTTGTGTACGACTCGAGCAGTTATGAAGACAGTAACGCCTTAGGGTGGGAAGGTTCGCTTGACTTGTATCAAAACGCAGACTTCTTAGCCAACTTCTCTACAGTGCCGCAAAATCCTGATTTTTTCAATGCCCTAATGTCTCACAGGGGTAATGTCTACGGATATCCAATCTGGAGACAGATTCGTGCATCTAACAATCCTTTATCTAGAAGATTACGAAAAGAAAACATATTTAATTACACCAAAGAACCTAACACTGTAGCAAGGTTGATCGAACCAGTAGTGATTCAAAACTCTCCGATATCTTTAATCGGAGAGGTGTCGATATACAATGAGGATCTTGGAATCTTTGAGAAAAAACCAGTCGAAATCAAGACTGCGCTTAATAATGAGACATCTTTCTTTGCTAACGATGAAGCAAACCAGCATTTCAATACAATACTAGAAACAGACGAGAATTATGAATCAATTAAAGAAATGTATTTGGATGGGGGCCTGGGTGATGAAGGTTCGATGCTAGACGCATTTGCTTTATTGACTTATACACAGACGATTTGGCCAAAACAACAATATGCTTTTTTAGATCAAACAAGGTCGAGAAAATTTTATGTAAATACTTTTTGGAGAAACAGTAGGTTAGACCGAGAAGAGCAGGACGTAGACACAGGATTTGAAGTTAGTGTACCTAAGCAATCTATGTGGCCTCTAGACGCTGCTAGCGATTTTGCGATTCGGACACCACAATCAGCTATGGTGGTTACTAACTCTCTAGGTCTAAACTTTTTGGATTTGGGTCACCGAGTCGGCGCGATCACTGCATCATTTGGACCAAGACAAAACAATGCCGCAGATGGGTCGGGGATATTGATGAATAGCTACTCTAAATTTTTCAACGGTCTTTATAGATATGCACCAGGATTATTTAGCGATGGAGATCCAAGTGTAGGGGATGGTCTCGGAAGTACTGTAGCGTCCGATTTGCAACTTATTCTATCGGCATCTTGCATATATTCCAGAAGACATACTATCAAATCTATGCAATCCAATTACAATCCTTCTTTTCCATCAACAGCATCATCCGGAAATCCATTTAAATCTCCTGAAGGTGTAGACCATTCATTACTAACTCTAGATGGATCTGCATCGATGATGCTAACTTCTTCTTTGTTTGAGGGTATGGCTGCATGGGATGTTGCGTCACAAGCAGGGAAGTCCCCTTTTTACGACTCATATGAGGACTATGCCGAGGACCTTAGAGTATCTGGTAAAGGTTATTCCACAGTACCAGAGTTTCGGATTAGTTCCCACGTAGAGCACTATGAAACAAGAGGTGTTAGCTCTGCTCTAGAAAACATATTCGAATCATCAGGTGCACTAAGTCAAAATACCACTACAGAAAACTCCGATCAATTTTATCAAGTATTATCCAACTCTGACTTCCTAAAACATTTCGATTTAATCAAGAAGGATCACGAAGGATTTACAAAAGAGAGTATTATAACCTTAAAGTGTAAGGCATTAAAAAAGTTTCTGCCCTATGAAGGATTTTACCCAGCCCAAAGAACTGTAGATCTTGCAAAACAGTTTGCATCTAGTCACAATGATTTTGTTAAATCATATTACAGTGAAGACGCAACAAACCCAACGACGAAAATTTCATCTTCTGTTGGGCTCATACCAATAATGGAACCATTGTTTTCTCCTGGAATTTTATTCAATACAATCAAATCTGGCGTAGCAGTTGATTTCCCAATCATGACGAGAGAGTCAAATCCGAATATCATATCTTCTTCCAATAATAATTATACCAGCCGCTGGACTGATAGCGACAACGACTATTCGACAGAAGGTCCTAAGCAAAATTACTATTTAGGCGGTGCAACCAGAGATGAAGATGTCGATATTTTATTCTCAGCCTTTTCTCAAAGAATTCCATTTGAAGCCTTGGTTAATCCAAAGGAATATATAGCAAACTTAGAAATGATAATTCAAGAACCTCATCCGTTTGGCTTGTCGTTTACCGGATCTCAAGGCTTGAACATATATGGTTCTTGGAGCGGACACGGAGACAATTTGTATTCAAAAATGGCAAACAACTTGCTAGCCGAAGTAACAGACTTCTTCATGCAAGGTTCGAATATGAAGACTATATCATCCCTAGAAGAGGGCGATCCTAACTTTGGGAACGCCGTATCTGGTACATACTATACGATGCGATTGAAAATGAAGAGATCTAAAACCGAATCAAATCGAGGATTGGCTTCTTTCAAAGGTGTCGTGGTGGACCCACCACAAGACCTAATAACATATCAGGACCGAGGTGGAGTCACACTTGCCACGGAACCAGCTAATAACATCAGGGATAGAAATCGATTCGGAGTTCGAGAAACGTTAACAATGTATTCTAGACCCAGTGCCTTTGGACCTCCAACTTATGGTGGTAATGGAGTCGGAGATTATCGAGGCATAGAATTTAGAGAGTGTGGATCTTTTTGGGGTACAAATTATCCATATACTCCGCCATACTATCATGGAGAAGCGTGGTGTGATTTGATTTTCTATGCCAATGAAACAAAGAAATATACACTAGAAGAGATAATGTCTTCCTCAGCCGAATATCCATATTACACTAGATTTTGGTGGAATGGAACATTGGATAATATACGCGACCTCACTGGATATTCTGGCTCAGACTATTCGGGACCCTATTCAAATTATGATACAAGCCCATGGAAACAGTTGTTGGACCTCAACGGTGTTGAAGTTGCCCCCTATACTCCTGCTGTATCTTCAAACTATGCAACATGGGGTAGGAACATCGACTCGATGGTGTCGTCAGTAGAGGTGAATTATTTACGACGTCCTACGTCAGCCGCTTCTCTCGATCCAGACAAGGATCACCACCCGCAGCACCCATTTTGGTTAAACTACAACGCAATGCAACTTGATTCTAGCGTTAATATATTTGGTAAGGGAACCGTTAGGAAGGTCCTAGATGAAAGCAGAGATACAGTTTCCGAGGTTGCATCTGCCGATACAATCCGAGGAAAAACACGCTGGATTATTCAGCCAAAATTTGAAACGCCAATCTTAAACTTCAAGAAGTATGAAAACTTGACTGAGAATGGAGGGACAATGCCCCTGTATGCTTCTGAGTCAGTGCCTCGAGGAATGTGGCATCAATACGGAGAGATACCAGAGTCTCCAGAGGTAGGTGTGTTTCTTCAAGCTGACGACATTCCCGGCTCGTGGCTAAAAGGTGCATTCTGTGTTAGTGATATTAATTCACAAAGAAGTGTTGCATCGCTTGCTGATCTTGTTGGATTCTCAAAAGAACCGGTTCGACTCGGAGAGGTTGCTTCTCAAAAAGAAATATCCGAATGCGTCGTTGCCGTACCCTTCATTGAGCAAGATGCAACTCGTAAATTCTTTTCGATTCCAAGAGCAGACATTGACTCTTGCATCAATGCCTCAAAGCGAGAAATTGATGGGAACTTTCCTGCTGGTGGACCTGCGAAAACTGGGGACACTGTTTATCAAATGGTTAAGAAGATGCAGAAGTATGTGTTCCCACCATCAATGGACTTTGTGAAATACGAAGAGATTGAACCATTTGCGATGTACGTCTTTGAATTTAAGCATACCTTGTCTAAGCAAGACCTCGCGGACATTTGGCAGAACTTACCACCAACAATCGGAACGCAAATGGAAGAAGTTGAATCTTCAATCTCTCACGAACTCTTAGCAGCCGAACTTCTTGGTGGCGGAGCTGTTGTGAAAAATAACGTGCTCGATGAAAATGCCGAAGGCAAAGGTATGCCATCAAATATTCAATGGATGATTTTCAAAGTTAAAAAGAGAGCAAAGACAAACTATTTTGACAAGGTCGTAGCCAAGAAGGGGACAACTGATGAGACTTCTGGCGTACAACTGGTGGGCATTACAAACGCCGTTACAGGCAAAAAAGACAAAGAGATAACATACAATTGGCCGTACGATTTCTTTTCACTCGTAGAACTAGTTAAGATTGACGCCGAAGTATCATTCGCGAACATTGAGAATGATGATAAAGGACAAAGGTCAATCAAGAAGGTGGAGTCGGAAAAGACTCGCGATCCTTCGATGATTAACAAGGCGAGAGGAAAGGGACGAATTGAATGACGTTTTTTAACAAGAAAGAAGATGTTCTTAAAATTGAGTTAACTCCATATGGGCGCTCGCTTCTCTCCAACGGGAAGTTGATGCCCAAGTATTATGCCTTCTTTGACGATGATATCATCTACGACATTCAGTTTGGTGGAGATACAGAGAATCAGATAGACATAAAGAGTAGGATATTGGATGATACTCCAAGATTGAGACCCCAGAGAGATCTAGTGTCTCCGGAATCTCAACTATCTAGCTTTGAAAGAGAAGAAGATTCTTCTCGACCTTATTCAAAGATTGCGATGAATTATCTTACGGAACCTCTCGGAACGTCAGATGGAACTTTCGTTGATGCGCCAAGTTGGAACCTTTCTTTTATTCTCGGAGAAATCTCGCATGTCTCCTCATCGATAGAGACGGATACGTCACACCGAAAGCGAATCCCTCAGGTTGAGACAACCATGGAGTATACCATGGAAATCAGAAACCAGAGAAATGACTCTCCAGTACGTGGACGAGACGTATCTCCCAATGTGCCGGCATCTCAAGTATTCCAAGATGGTACCTATATTAACCTTCTTGACGAGCAGATCATATGCAAGATTCTCGAAGAAAAAGGATTTTTGCAAAAAGACGGCTTGGAAATGGAAGTGTTTCTTTACGAAGAAAACGAAGAAACTCCGAAGAAGCTCAAGTTTTCTCCGAGAGAAAAAACGATAATCGATGGCATGCTCGTACAAGACTCCATCAACCAAGTTAATATAACACCAGACTATGTTGAGTATTGGCTTAACATCGAAACTGACTCCGGTATTCCAGATTCTGAAATCTGCAAAGGAGTCCAGGAACTCAAATCTCAAGACATACATGTGGACGTTGAAGTCGTATGTCCTGATCTCGAAGGTGTTGATTTTGACATCTATAGAACAAGAATAACCGATGTGGAGGATTGTTAATGTCTAATTCACTTGTTGGTCTCGAGAACCTCCCAAACACATATATTAAGAAAATCACAATATCAGACTCAAAGATTGACGTTGAGCTGTTGATGCACGACGTTCAAAAAGACGGCTTTTTCGTATGGTCTGACGATGATCTAATATTTGACTATCTGAAGGTCGCCATCATCGCGACAACGAACTCACAGTTGATCACAGGGATAACCTCAGGTCAGTTCTCTCCCATGCCTAGGGTAATCCGCCGAAGCCCACTTATGTTGGATACGACCATAATAGAGATTCCTGCGAAGAACTTTATGAAAACAAGTGCTCGTAACAGAAGAAGGTTTTACAAGAAAGAATCTCTTCCCGTTCCCGAGGATACGATACAAATGACTTTGTTCGCTTTGGCCTACATAGACACCCAAGAGTTCTCAAACGCGCTTAGAATAGTACTCACGGGCCCCCTATCTCAATATCATAGTGCTGTTGCATCGGACCATGTTATAGCCGAAGGTCAAACCCAGCAGACGACATATCTTTACAAAGAAACTTCTGGGGAAACATGGAAAGGCCCAGTGCATCAAAGATCAGACGGCAGATGGATGGGAGGCTCATACCACTCCGCAGATACGCACCCTTTGCTTGTTCGAGAGCCAGTCTTAAATACAAAGATTGTAGACAAGAGATCTATCTCCGCATCTTTGAGGAAAGAGCTTGACTTCAAAAGAAAGCCAATCTTCTCAACCTTGTCGACTTCATATAACAACGAAGCCGATCTTATCGGAATGTTCTCTTTAGACATGAGAGCTTTTGTCTTGACAAAAACAAAGCATGGTCGTAAGATGTTTAACGTGTCAAAGAGTTTGTTCGAGTCATTCGTTCGAGATGTTTCCATAAATTCATTTGAAATTCGAAGACAACAAGTTAGACTGAAAGTGTCAAATACAAAACTAGGCACAAGAAAATACGGACAAAAATTGCTTGGATCTTACAAGACGATAGTTGCAACGGTTGAAGCCAACAATCGGTTGGTAGACAGAGCCGGATTGTCCCAACTTTACATGACGCCAGATCCTTTGATTAAGTCCTACCAATTTACAGACGAGGATATGTCCGAGAGAACAAGGGGAGAGTTTAGATATGAAGTAGTAGTCACATTTTCAGACACCACCGAAAGATTCCTTCAAACTCTTATAAGTCAAATGGACAGAAACGTATCGGACCTCAAAGTGCAACAAGAATTCTTATTCAGACCTCAGAGGTATGATCGAGACAATGGTAGTCTCGTGGAAGGCACAGCTGTGCCTTCGATATTCGAATCTTCAATTGAGAATTATTATCAAAACTTATCCATCATGCTTGATATCGATGACGAAAAGAAGGCGGAAATGATTCGAGCCAAAAAGAATGCGTTCAAAGCAGACAACTACACAAACAACGAAGCTTCCAAGTTCATAGCTGACTATTCGGCTTTGGTAACAAAATTTAGACGGCGATTTGACGTTCAAAAGAAAACCGAAAGGTTGATCGGAGGAAAGAAGCCAAGCAAGTCTTTGGCTCCCGGAATGATATCATTGAATCACGTTTTTGAAGAGACGGTAAGATTCGACAACGTTGTTGCTTCTTATGACTTCTTGGGTAAGCAATCTAACAAGTCGCTTGCCTCATTCACTAAAAGCGAATACGCTCAAAGAGCCGATAAGGAAGTTAGTCGATTCTTCAATACAAGCCGCTCGACAATGTCTAATGATTTAGCAGACTTAGATAAAGAGGATATGGTAGCCCTTCAGGATTTAGATTCTGCAAAATTCGGCTTTCTATCTCCGCTAAGTTTTAAATTTAAATCTCAAACAAAAGACTTGACCTCTCTGCAAGAGCTGGATTCCAATGGAATATCAATCAACTTCATAAATCACATATCAGAAAAGCAGAGTGACCCTAGGTTTTCATCTGCACCTGTTCGAAAGCCGAGAGAACCTCAAGTTAAAAAGCCCGCTGCGAAGTCGAGAAGAACATTTAAGAAAAAGAGAATTGGAAGAACCAAGTTCAACTTTAAGAGAACACCATTAAAAATTAACAATCTTAAGACTGAAGAACACTTAAGCGTTTCAAAATATCTCGGCTCAAACTCAGAGATGATTAATGTGGAGCCCAACCTCGGCCAACCAACTGTTCCACCCCAAACTAGTCAAGTGGAATCAAAATTGATAGCGACTCAAGGCTTGAGTGTTAAGCGAGAAAAGATTTCATACGACCTTCAATCGAAAAATAATATATTCGAGAAATTTAAATCATCTGCGAAATTCGATCGAAAGAAGTTGACAATGATGCCAATAGCAATCAAGGCATTGATCAACTCGAGATCAACATCTGCAAAAAACAACATTCTACAAGCAGATTCAGATATCCTCAAGGATTCTGAGACAAAAATATCTACTGAAATGATATTTCACACATCTCAAAAAATAGAGTACTTTGCGGGATTCGAAATGGACTCAAACGGATTGCCCGATGTATCACAGCCAATGTGGGAAGAGGTAACTCCGATAACACTTGAGAACAACAAGAGACTTGTGTGCCGCATGAGATACGCTCAAATACCAGAGTTAGATATCAAGCCAGCTCGTGAGCTTAAGTTGTTAGCTCAAAATTCTACTTTCATAATTTCAGATGAGGACATCGGCACACTGATGACTGTTGAGCCTACAGTGGAGCCGGATATAGAGATACAAGACCAGCTGCCCGAAATAGAAGAAATAGCTTATGCATCTTCAAACTATGTCGTACAAAACACTGACAGGAAGTCACAATCAATAGGGTCGGCTCAAAAAGCCACTCAACCATCCGGAGGATCAACCAATGCCCAAAGTAGTCGTTACTGAAAATCAAAGAGACACAGGGTTGACTTCAACTGGTGGTGGTACAGTCGTAACTCAAACAGGGATAGCAACCTCCTTGATTGAAGCCACTATCCTCCAGCCGAAATATAACATTGAATTTCTTTCGAGCGAAATAAAGCAGGATGAAGAGCTTCCTTATGAGGTGGCTACAATCAAAGTTAGTCCAGGATCTTTGCAGGGGGATTTCTTTTCAAGCGTTCGCGCTGACTTCTCCACTGGATTGAACTCAAATCACTTTTTTAAATTACCAAACATGGTTGATCTAGGAGCTACACAAACAGAGAGCTATTCGACTTCAAAGTCCCAAGCATCTTATTCTTTCGAAACAATATTTAACTACATCTCCGAAGACTATGATAAAATTCAAGTTGGCATATCTGAGTACAATTTGTATGCACCATTTGACAAAGCATCGAAGCAAGATTTTTTAAGCATCAGAAATGCAAATACTGAGATTATAAACTTCGGTCGCGGAGAGCAAATGAGAAACTTTGTCGTACCAACAATGAAGGTTCAGCAGGGCAGCGAGGAATCCCCATACTACAATTACTTGAGGATCAATCAAAGATTGGACAATGGTATTTCCAATTTTGCAATTAAGTTAGGAATCTTTGACGAGCTATTGCAAGATTATCTTTTTGGAAGAAAAACATCGACCCCGTTTGATATTCAACAAGACCGTGAGGTATCCGAGGAGACACCTGTTGAGATATATAACCTAAGATCTTTCTTAACTACTGATCGCGAGCTAGACATTGACAATTTCTTTACTCTGAAAGAGTCTGTGCGGCCTTCTAGGATGTTTTTGGACCTTCGTAAGCACTTGATGAAGGGTTTTCTTAAAGACGTCGCTAAGACCGGATTTCGGACTTACAAAGACATTCACAATAACATCGAGGCACACAAAGAGGTTTTCTGCTATTCTGTAGCAAAGCATGATGGGAATGTTTTAGACAGCACTCTCATTCAAACTCTATACGCACCTGCTCTAAGAGAGTCTACGCCTGTGGTTGACACCCAAGTGAAATATGGGAAGTCGTACTCCTATAAGGTTGTAGGGCACTATATGGTCGTTGGAAATACCTATGAATACAGACTTGTGACGCCATCTGCTGATCCTGACGATATCTACTCAATTATTGAAGTCATCAATAGGCCCAATGTAGTTATCATTCCATTCGACATACTAACGAAGCAAGTTAACGTAGTTCAAATGCCACCAGTTTATCCTCAAGTGACATTTAAAACAAAGAATGACGCAGGCAAAATGATATCAATGTATTTGTCCCCAACGATGACCGAAATGAGAGCTCCGTTTATAACGATCACTAGAGAAGATGGCGCACAACTTGAAGCGTTATATAGATTGC
>Ga0206130_10004927_pt1 | contig 16074 bp, 13 predicted proteins | sample Helgoland_Spring_9_FD_148637 | JGI IMG/M metagenome (GOLD analysis project Ga0206130, IMG submission 148637) | Pelagic subsurface seawater microbial communities from Kabeltonne, Helgoland, North Sea - Helgoland_Spring_Bloom_20160512_1 | ecosystem: Environmental > Aquatic > Marine > Epipelagic ... | reverse complement strand
GCAATGACGGCACCGGACAAGACAGCGTCAACCAATTCGGTCGGCAGGCCCCAGCGCACGAACTGCCCCAGCGAAAGATAGATGTTGGTAATCAGTCCAACCCCTTCGACATCGGTTACCCTATGTGGCGCTGCACCCCAGAACACCGTTACCCTGTCGCCAGTCAACTGTGCGGGTGAGCCTGAAAACGAATAGATCATTTCGCACCCTTGGAGAAAATTTACCTCGAGCGATGTGTGATGATGATACGGAGTGTCAAACAGTGTCGGCACATGACGCTCGACGATAAAGTCGTTTGCTGCCGGCACCCGCGTCTGATCGACTTGTTCGGAGTAGGGTATAAGGTCGGAAATATCTGTCTGAGGCCGCTTCACTGAACTGACTTTTTGTTGCTCTTTTTTTCATCTAGCCGCAATAGTCCGCATCTCGCAATCATTTTCCGGACATCTTCGACTGGAAACCGGAAGTATTCACCTGCAAATCCAGAAATACAGAATGTGTCAATAGGGAGGACACACAATGACATTTAAGAAACCCATCTTTGGGGTATTGATGACAGGTGTCTGCTTCGCCGCTCTCGGCGCAACAGCAGCATCAGCCGAATCCATGCCACCGGAGCAAAGCCTGTCCGGTCTGGAGTACGAACTCATCGGCCGTGATGATCTTTACAGCTACCGCGCGCTGAACAGCTACAATCAGGCACCATTCCTTGATGCGCTTGTCGAATCCGGTGCGCTGCCACCTGTTGCGGACCGTCTGCCAGCCGAGCCTCTGGTCTTCTCGACCGCCGCAATGTCGGATGGTCTGGGCGAATATGGCGGCGTATTCCGTCACGTGATCGGCGGCCGTCCAGAAGGGTTCAACTGGCTGGCTGGTCAGCACCAAGGCTGGGGTGGCATCAACATGGCTGTTCAGGAATGCCTCGTCCGTCAAGGTCCGCGCTGGCAGGTCGAAGCCGCTGACCAAGCCGGTCCTTTGCCAAACCTTGCGCGTAGCTGGGAATGGAGCGACGACATGACCGAACTGACCATGCACCTTGTGGAAGGTGTGAAGTGGTCGGACGGCGACGCATTCGACACCGAAGACATCGCGTTCTGGTGGAACGACAACGTCGAAGACGAAAACGTTGCTTCGCGTATCCAAACAGGATCGTTTGGCGGCGGTGCGACACTAGAAGTGGTCGACGACTACACGTTCAAATTTGTCTTTGCCTTACCGCAGTCGAACACCGTTGTCGAAGGTCTTGCCTATATTCAGGGTTGCCCTGGCCCAAGCCACGTTCTGAAGGCAAGCCACCCGTCCTACAATGCTGACGCATCCTATGAAGATTACCTGAACGCCATGCCATCCAGCGATGTGCCTGTACCTGTTCTGGGTGCATGGGTGCCGGTTGAGCATCGTCCGGACGAATTGGTGGTCCTGCGCCGCAACCCATACTACTGGAAAGTTGACGAAGCCGGTAACCAGCTGCCTTACATCAACGAAATGCACTTCAAACTGACCACTTGGGATGACCGCACCACCCAAGCTGTTGCCGGCACCGGCGACTGGTCGAACATGGAGAACCCGGGCAACTTCGTTGAAGCGCTCAAGCAAAGCCAAGATGAAGACGCGCCGGTCACGGCAAACTTCGGACCGCGGACTCTGGCGTTTCGGATCGAACTGAACTTCGCCCAGAACATGGCTGACAGCGATTACGACGCCGAATTGCGTGGGTTGTTCCGCGAGCACGATTTCCGCGAAGCGCTTAGCTCGGCAATTGATCGTGACGCTCTAGGACAAGCTTTGGCGCGTGGTCCATTCGCTTATCCATATATGGGTGGTTTCGCGAGCGGCTCGCCCTATTACGATGCGGCTTCGACTGACTTTACTCCGTTCAATCAGAGTTACGCGAGCGAGCTTCTGGCCGGTCTCGGTCTGGAAGACACGGACGGCAACGGGATCTTGAACTTGCCAGGCACGGGCGAAGATCTTGTCATCGACATGACCTTCAAGTCCCAGCGAAATGACGACCGCAAGCAGGTCGAAGCGGTGACATCGCAGTTAGCTGAAATCGGAATTCGCGTGTTGCCAACGCCGGTAGATGAGACCAGCTTTGATCCGATCCGCAACTCAGGCAGCTTCTCAGCGATTTTGCAGCGGGTGAGTTTTGTTGTGCCCACGCGGGAAACCTGCGGCAACCTGCCAACGTCTGAAATCTGCCCAGCATTCCACCTGGCCGGGCCTGATGGTCGTGAGTTTCTGCCGTTCGAGGCTGAACTAGCGGATATCGTTCTGCGGTTCAACGCGTCCAGTGACGCGGCTGAACAAGCGGAAATCGCCAATAGGATGCAGTCGATCCTCACAGAGAACCTCTACAATATTGGATTGGTTCAGGTCCCTGCGGCTTTGTTGGTGAACAAGCGGGTTCGCAATGCGCATCCTGGCACACCAGTCTTTATGTACGAATGGGCTGAAGATGCGGTGATCCGTGAACGTCTCTGGGTGCCTGCAGACTTGCAAACAGAAGAGCTCCTCCCTGGTACCGTAGCCCAATACTGAGCTACGTGACCAAAACTCGTCCTACTCCCGCAAAGCGCGGGGGTAGGGCACCTCATTGCTACACTTTCCTCATGACGCCGTAAGTCGGGAGAACTTCCCTCATGGACTTTCTAGTATTTATTGCGAAACGCGTTGCGATGTCGATCCCACTACTTTTGGGAATTTCCATCGTATCCTTTGCAATCATCCAAGCTGTGCCCGGCGATTTCGTTGACGGTTGGATTGCCAATACAGCAGCCCAGACCGGCAAGTCCTATGACGAGCTTCTTCCCCAAGCTGACGCGATGCGAGAGCGGCTCGGCCTCGATCAGCCGATTGCGGTTCAGTACGTGACCTGGCTCAAGAACATCGTGTTCCATTTCGACTTCGGTATGTCCTTTGAGCAAAATCGCCCTGTGACAGAGGTGATTGGCACCCGTCTGCCCCGTACGCTGCTGCTGGCTGTTCTGACGCTGGTCATAGGTCAGGTGTTCGGGGTGCTATTGGGCATCTATGCGGCGACCAACCAATACAAACTGGGCGATAATATCGCCACGCTGATTGCCTTCATGGGCATTGTGATTCCGAAATTCGTGATTTCGCTGGTGATCCTCTACTTCCTCGCGATTGTCTGGCACTCGCCTTACATCGGTGCCGTGAACTCGGCCGAATACATCCTGCAAGACGGGTGGACGCTGGCCAAGTTCTGGGACTTCCTGAAGCATGTCTGGCCAATTTTGCTGGTGTCGATCTGGGCTGGCCAAGCCTATACGACCCGCATGATGCGCGGGAACCTGCTGGATGTGATGAACTTGCAATATATCGAAACCGCCCGCGCCAAAGGCCTGTCACGCAAGAAAGTGCTTTATAAGCACGCCGTGCCGAACGCCTTGCACCCTGTGATCATGAACCTCGGCACCCGCTTTGACTACATGATTAAGGGCGAGATCGAGATCGCCATCGTGTTGGGTATCCCTACGGTTGGCCCCCTAATTCTGAGCGCGGTGAGTGACCGCGACATGTATGTGGTCTCGGCAATTTTCATGATGGTCGCCGTGCTGCTGGTGCTGGGTAACCTGTTTGCCGACCTGATGCTGGCGCTGCTCGATCCGCGCGTGCGCCGCGCCACGATGACACGCAACTGAGGGAGGAGCGTAAGATGTCCGACATCAGTATGAACGCAGAAGCCAAGACCGGCGCCGGTCTGTCCTATTGGCAGCTTGTCCGCCGCAGGTTCTTTCGCAACCGCTACGGCGTCGTGGGTCTGATCGGCTGCTTGCTGATCTTGCTAAGCGCGACCTTCCCCGGTTTCATTGCGCCCTATGCGCCCGAAACCAAGGACCGCGCGACGATTTACAGCCCCCCTCAGCGCATCCATATCGTTGCGCCAGAGGGCGGCCTGACACGGCCCTATGTGCTTGGCTTCACCGAAGAAATGGACGCCAACACATTCGAGATCACCTTTGTACCTGATCCCGAAGCACGCCAAAACCTTGCGCTCTTTGTCAAAGGTGACGAGTGGACATGGCTGGGCATGACTTTTGAAACCCGTCTGTTCGGCACGGTTGAGGGGGGCTTCTTCCACCTGCTTGGCACGGACTCTCTGGGTCGAGATGTGTTTTCGCGGATGATCGCGGGCACTCGTGTCACTCTGTTGATGGGGCTGCTGGTTATGGTGGCATCGTGTGTGATCGGCACGGGCATCGGGGTGTCGTCAGGCTATTTCGGCGGGCGCTTCGATATGGTGGTGCAGCGAATAGTCGAGTTTGTGAAATCCTTTCCCGACCTGCCGCTCTATCTTGCACTGGTGGCGATCCTGCCCCGCAGGGCCGAACCGATTACCATCTTTATCATGTTCGCGGCGATCCTTGTGCTGCTGCGATGGGCGGACTTGAGCCGTGAGCTGCGCGGCAAGGTGATCTCGATCAGGTCTATGGATTATGTCCGCTCGGCTGTGGCTGTGGGTGCCTCTGACGGGCGCATCATCCGCCGCCATATCGTGCCAAACACCTCGTCCCACATTATCGTCTGGGCGACTTACCAACTGCCCGAAGTGATCCTGCTGGAAAGCTTCCTGTCGTTCCTTGGTGTGGGTGTGCAGGCTCCGATGGTCAGCTGGGGCACAATGTTGAACCAGGTGCGCGACTTCCAATCCTTCGCTGCTGCTCCTTGGCTGATGGCCCCTGTCGGCATGATCGTAATCTCTGTTCTGGCCTTCAACGCCTTTGGCGATGGCTTGCGCGACGCAATGGACCCATATTCCAATGACTGATCCCCTTCTCAAAATCGAAGACGTCGTTGTAGACTTCAAGACGGTCACAGGCACGGTAAATGCGGTGCGCGGTGTCTCCTACGAAGTTGCCCGAGGCGAAACGCTGGCTGTCGTGGGTGAATCCGGTTCCGGAAAATCCGTGACCGCCCGCGCAATCATGTCGATGCTGGCCGAGAACGCCCGCGTCGGTGCGAACTCAAAGGTTTGGTTCAAGGGCGAGGAAATCTCGAATTTTTCCGAGCTTGAAATGCAAAAGATCCGCGGTGACCGGATTTCGATGATCTTTCAAGAACCGTTGACCTCGCTCAACCCGATCTACCGCGTTGGCGATCAGGTGGCAGAGATCATTCTGGTCCACCGACCTATGTCCAAAAAAGAGGCGCGGGCCGAGGTACTGAAGCTGTTCCAAGAAGTGCAGCTTCCCAACCCAGAGGCACGTCTGGATCAATATCCGCATGAAATGTCGGGCGGGCAACGTCAGCGTGTGATGATTGCTATGGCTCTGGCCAACAAGCCCGACCTGTTGATCGCGGACGAACCGACGACGGCATTGGATGTGACCGTGCAGGCGGAAATTTTGTCTCTGCTCAAGCAATTGCAAAAGTCGCATCAGATGGCCGTGATCCTGATTACTCACGATTTGACTGTCGTGGAAAAGACATCCGACAATGTTGTCGTCATGCGCTATGGCGAAGTGGTTGAGCGCGGCCGCACCGCCGACGTTTTCGCCAACCCGCAACACCCGTACACAAAGCACCTTTTGGCCAGTGAACCAAAAGGCCGCCCTGACCCACTGGATGCGAATGCAGCACCTCTGATGGTTGCGGAAGACATGCGCGTCGCCTTCAAACTGACCGAAGGCGGGATCTTCAGTCGCAAGATCACCGACCTGGTCGCGGTAAACGACATTTCTGCCACCGTCCGCCGTGGAGAAACGCTTGGTATCGTGGGTGAATCTGGCTCGGGCAAGACCACGCTCGGCATGGCCATGATCCGTCTGTTGGATGCCAACGGCGGCAAAATCAGCTTTGACGGTGCGCAGATCGAAGGTCTGACCCGCGCACAGATGCGCCCTTTCCGCACCAAGATACAGGTGGTCTTCCAAGACCCGTTTTCATCGCTGAACCCGCGCATGATTATCCGCCAGATCCTTGAGGAGGGCCTGATCGTCAACGGGATCGGCGCGAACGCGAAAGAGCGCGAGGAACTGATCGGTCAGGCTTTGGACGATGTGCAGATGCCACGCGACGCGATGCAGCGCTTCCCGCATGAATTCTCTGGTGGTCAGCGGCAGCGCCTTGCAATTGCGCGCGCGCTGGTGCTGAACCCCGAGTTCATCCTGTTGGACGAACCGACCTCGGCGCTGGATTTGTCCATTCAGGCGCAGATCATTGATCTGCTGCGCGATCTGCGCGCCAAACACGACCTGAGCTATATGTTCATCAGCCATGACCTGAAAGTGGTCAGGGCGCTCTGCCATAATGTCATTGTCATGCAACACGGTAATGTCATCGAAGCCGGACCCACGTCCAAGGTCCTGGAAAACCCCGAAACAGAATATACGCAGCGGCTTGTCGATGCTGCGTTTAACGTCGTAGCCGCCTGACGCGGCATCGTTTTACAAGAGGATTCAGTCATGCAAGCAAACCCAAAAATCACCTTCATCGGCGCGGGTTCGACCGTGTTTATGAAAAACATCATCGGCGATGTGCTACAGCGACCCGCTTTGGCGGGCGCACATGTCGCACTCATGGACATCAACGAGCAGCGCCTGAAAGAGAGCGAGATTGTTTTTGAAAAGCTGGTGGCGTCTTTGGATGTGCCAGCGACGCATTCGCTGCACACCAACCAGCGTGAAGCCCTTGAAGGCGCTGACTTCGTTGTTGTCGTGTTCCAGATCGGGGGGTTCGAGCCTTGCACGGTCACTGACTTCGATGTGCCAAAGAAGCACGGCCTGCGTCAGACCATCGCCGATACACTTGGCATAGGCGGTATCATGCGCGGACTGCGCACCGTCCCGCATCTGTGGTCGATCTGCGAAGATATGACCGCCGTTTGCCCTGACGCGCTGATGCTGCAATACGTGAACCCGATGGCAATCAACACTTGGGCGATTGCAGCCAAATATCCGCACATCAAGCAGGTGGGGCTATGCCACTCGGTCCAGCACACTGCGCACGAACTGGCCAGCGACCTGCAAATCCCTGACGCAAAAATCCACTACAAATCTGCGGGCATCAACCACGTTGCCTACTTCCTCAAGTTCGAGGAAATCATGGAAGACGGCAGCTATCGTGATCTCTATCCTGATCTGCACAAAGGCTATGCCAACGGCACTTACCCGCGCCCTGAAAGCATCTCGAACCCACGCTGCCCGAACAAGGTGCGCTATGAGATGATGAAGAAAACCGGCTATTTCGCGACCGAAAGCTCTGAGCATTTCGCGGAATATGTTCCTTGGTTCATCAAGCGTGACCGCCCTGACCTGATCGAACGCTTCGGCATTCCGCTGGATGAATACCCCAAGCGTTGTGTGGAGCAGATCGACCGTTGGAAAACCGAGTTGGAAGAATACAAATCGGCTGACAAGATCGACGTGCCCAACTCTGTCGAGTACGCGTCCGAGATCATCAACTCGGTCTGGACCGGCACGCCAAGCGTGATCTACGGCAACATCGCCAACAAAGGTTACATTCCGCAACTGCCTGAGGGTTGCGCGGTAGAGGTGCCTTGCCTGGTGGATCGTAACGGCATCCAGCCAACGCGTGTTGATGATATTCCTCCTCAGTTGATCGCGATTATGCGTTCGAACATCAACGTGCAGGAGCTGACCGTTCAGGCGCTGATGACCGAAAATCGCGAGCATATCTATCATGCTGCGATGATGGATCCGCATACCGGCGCAGAACTTGACCTCGACCAGATTTGGGAAATGGTAGACGAACTGATCGACGCACACGGGGACTGGCTGCCTAGTTGGTTGTCGGGAGCAAAGAAACTGCGGGTAGCCTAAAATATGGAAAGCGCGGAAAGTAAGAAACCGGTGCATCTGGTTGTGGTTGGCGGTGGCACCGCTGGCTGGCTTTCCGCGCTTTTGTTCCAGGCCGAGGCAAAGCGTATTGGTAAACCGCTGAAGATCACGTTGATCGAAAGCTCAAAGGTGCCGACCATCGGCGTAGGGGAAGGCACCACCTCGATCTTTGGGGGCGTATTGCAGGCTCTTGGCTTTGATCAGGCTGACTTTCTTGCCCATACCGATGCGACGATCAAATATGGCATCCGCCATCGCGATTGGCGCAAATTGGACCATTTCTATGATGGGCCAATTGACGACCCCTACGCATTGGCGGATCGCGTGCCAAACGGCGGTTCTTGGATCGACACATTTTGCGTCGCCGCAGGCCGGTCGGTTGCTGATCCGCATGTTTTTGCCGCGCTGATGAAGAACGGCCGCGCGCCGGTCGCTGACGTGAACGGTCGCCACATGCCAGTCAGCCGCTTCCATCATGCCTATCATTTCGATCAAGCGAAGGTCGGCGCTTGGCTACGCACCAAAGCTTCGGACATTGCGCAAATAGATGCATTGGTCGCTGGCGCGGAACGCGACGCGCAGACCGGCGATATTACTGCGCTGAACCTGGACACAGGCGACACAGTAGTGGGCGATTTCTTCATCGACTGTACCGGCTTTAGGCGGGCGCTGATTGGCGGCGTCATGGGTGTCGATTGGGTCGGTTATGGCGATGTGCTGCCCGTCAATCGCGCCATGCCATTTTGGATTGACCTAAAAGAGGGGCAGGAGATTCCTGCGTTTACTCACGCATGGGCGCAGAAGTCTGGCTGGATGTGGCAAATCCCGACGCAAGGTCGCATCGGCTGCGGCTATGTCTATTCTGACCGGCACATCACGCCCGACCAGGCGCAGGCGGAGATCGAAGAAGCCCTTGGCCACCCGATCGAGCCGCGCAACGATATCCCAATCGACGCAGGCCGTCTGGCCGAGGTCTGGCGTGGCAATGTCTTGGCGCTGGGGCTGTCCTCCAGCTTTCTTGAGCCGCTCGAGGCGACCTCGATCCACGGCACGATCGTGACACTCTTGGTCTTCGCCCGCCGTCATCTGGCAGGATTGGGGCAACCGGATCAGGACCGCGGCAGATTCAACGCAGCCATCGCCGGACAGGTGGACGACTTCCGTGATTTCATCAACCTGCACTATGTCAGTGAACGCGACGATAGTCCGTTTTGGCGTGATGTCGCTCATGATTTCATCCAGCCCGAAACGCGCGAGAAACTACAGATGTGGCAGGGCAAGATGCCGGAGGCCGAGGACTTCAGAAACGATTTGGACGGGTTGCCGCACGTCGAAGAGTTGCTTCACTATCCGGTGTTGGATGGATTGGGATTGTTGAACCGTGAGGTCGCAAGAGCAGCAATGGCAGCCAATCCAAAGCTGCGTGACTTTGCACGACAGACTGTAGATCACCTGACGGGGCAAGCTCGCGACGTTGCGGCTCAGGCCATTTCGCATCGCGGCTGGCTTGACACACTGGCGGGCAAAAAGCCGCCTGAATAGAAAAACTGAACAGACGCGAAGCTATGTTAGTTCTGTGACGAGAGGTAATGACGTGAGAAAAGTATTGGTTGTGGGCGGCGCTGGTTATATTGGCTCGCATATGGTGCGGCTTTTGGTTGAGGCTGGGCGTGGGGTTGTTGTGTTTGACAACTTCTCTCAGGGGCATCGCGCCGCCGTCGCGGGTGTCGAGGTCTTCGAGGGCGATTTGATGTCGCCTGATGATCTGGCCGCTGCCTTTGACACATATGATATCGAGGCTGTGATCCACTTTGCGGCGCTGATCTCGGTGGGGGATTCCGTGACCGATCCGGCCAGTTATTACCGCAATAACGTGACCGGCACGCTGAACCTGCTGGATGCGATGCGGGCGGCGGGCGTGAACAAGCTGGTGTTTTCTTCGACCGCGGCTGTGTTTGGCAACCCGCTAACCGAAAAACTGGCCGAAGATCACCCGCTTGCCCCGATTAACCCTTACGGCTGGTCGAAGCGGATGGTTGAACAGGTGCTGGCGGATATGGCCCATGCTTGGGGGCTGAACTCGGTCGCGCTGCGTTATTTCAACGCCTCTGGCGCCCATCCCTCGGGCGAGATCGGTGAGGCGCACGACCCAGAGACTCATTTGGTGCCAGTGGTTCTGCTGGCGGCGATGGGGCTGCGCACCGCCCTGAAGCTTTTCGGCGACGACTACGACACCCCTGATGGCACCTGTATCCGTGATTATATCCACGTCTGCGATCTGGCCTCGGCACATCTGAAGGCGCTGGACTATATCGACACCGCCCCCGGTGCACATGCGTTCAACCTTGGCAATGGTGCTGGGTTTTCCAACCAAGAGGTGGTCGAGGCCGCCCGCCGGGTGACAGGCAAGGAACTTCCCGTCGAAATTGCCCCCCGCCGTGCCGGAGACCCCGCACGACTGGTTGCCGACAGCACCCGCGCCCGCGAGGTTCTGGGCTGGACGCCGGAACACCCCGACCTTGATAGCATCATCCAAAGCGCATGGGACTGGCACCAGAACCCCTCCTATGGCCCCTTTGCCCACAAAAGGCTGACGATATGACCGAGACCCCTCTGATCACCGACGCACCGCACCGCCGCTTTAACCCGCTAAAGGGTGAGTGGGTGCTGGTCTCTCCGCACCGCAACAAGCGGCCATGGCAGGGCAAAACCGAGGAGCCCACAGTCTCTGACCTGCCGGTGCATGATCCGGCCTGTTATCTGTGTGCGGGCAATGCGCGCAATTCGGGTGCGACCAATCCTAATTACAAGGGGCCTTATGTCTTTGACAACGACTTCCCCGCGTTGATGGTTGATGGTGAAGGGGGCACCTCGGACGACCCGCTATTCCGCGCCGAAAACGTTCGCGGCACGGCGCGCGTGATGTGTTTCTCTGAACGCCACAACGCAACGCTGCCCGAGTTAAGCGCACCCGAGCTGCGCAAGGTCGTGGATTTCTGGGCCGCTCAAGTGAGCCATCTTGGTGAGGACTGGAACTGGGTCGCGGTCTTTGAAAACAAGGGCGCGGTGATGGGCTGTTCGCAGCCGCATCCGCACGGGCAGATCTGGGCCTCGGATTTTATCCCGAACGAAGTCGCCGCCGAAGACCGTCATCAAGCCGATTGGATGGCACGCACAGGGCGCAACATGCTGGTCGATTACGCCACCGCCGAAAGCGAACGCGCAGATCGCATCGTGGCCGAGAATGACGACTGGATTGTCGTGGTGCCATGGTGGGCGGTCTGGCCATTTGAAACACTGCTCTTGCCGCGCGCCCATGTGCTGCGCCTGCCAGACCTGAGCGATACCCAACGCGACAGCCTTGCGGCGATCCTCAAGCGGTTGACCACGGCCTATGACAACCTGTTCCAGACCGAGTTTCCCTATACGATGGGCTGGCATGGCGCGCCGCTGACGGATGAGGACCACAGCCATTGGCAGTTGCATGCGCATTTCTACCCGCCGCTTTTACGCTCGGCCACGGTGCGCAAGTTCATGGTCGGCTATGAGATGCTGGCCGAGGCGCAGCGCGACCTGACCGCCGAAAGCGCTGCTCAACGGCTGCGTGGTCAACCAGACGAACACTTCAAGACCACGCTTGCAAAGGGCGCTGCAGAATGACCGCCACCCCCAAGATATTGGCCATCGCCGCCGCGCATGAGGCGCATTTTGACACCGCGCCAGAGGTGACAGTCTTTGCGCCGGGGCGGGTCAACCTGTTGGGCGAGCATACCGACTATAACGGCGGCTTTGTCATGCCGATCGCGCTTAGTGGTCTTGGTGTGCATGTCGCCGCCAGCCGTGGCACCCCCGGCAAGGTCGAGATGCGCTCGGAAACCTTTGACGCTACCGCAACGCGCAATGTGACCGAGGCGAAGGCCGATCACTGGTCAGACTATGTGCTGGGCAGCGCCGCAGCCGTCGCCGTCGAGGCCATCGCTGCCCAAGGGCTGCGGCTGAGCATCAGCACCACCGTGCCACTGGGGGCGGGGCTGTCGAGTTCCGCAGCTTTGGAGGTTGGGACCCTGCGGGCGGTCACGACACTGTTCAACATCGCCATGACACCAGTAGAGATCGCGATTGCCGCGCGGCGGGTCGAAAATGACTACGTCGGCGTGCCTTGCGGGATCATGGACCAGTTTGCTTCCTCTGTCGGCGTACCGGGCGAGGCGCTGTTCCTTGACACACGCACCTTGGAATATGCTTTGGCCCCACGGCTTGCAGGCCATTCCTTTGTTGTTGTCAACAGCGGCGTCAGCCACCAGTTGAACGACGGCGGCTATGCGACCCGTGTGGCCGAGTGCCGTGCGGCCACCGCAGCACTTGGTGTTGAACTGCTCAGCGATCTGGGTCTGGATGATCTGCCCCGTATCGACGCGCTGCCCGATCCGATCAACCGCCGCGCCCGCCACATCGTTACAGACAACGACCTGACCGAACGTGGCCTTGCGGCCCTGAAAGCCGGAGATGCCGCGACCTTTGGCGCGCTGATGACCCAAAGCCACGCGACCGAGCGCGACAACTACGAAATCACTGTCCCCGAAACCGATGCCATCGCCGCGGCGGCCCTCGCCAACGGCGCGCTGGGTGCTCGCCAGACCGGTGGCGGCTGGGGCGGCGCCATCGTCGCGCTTGCGCCAGACGAACAGGCTGAAAGCTGCGCTGAGGCGCTTACCAAAAAATTCCCAAACGCCAAATTGCTCGCACTGAGCTAGAAAACAGAGCGGGCAAACTGCCCCTAGACTGAAGCGGCGATATGGTACGGCGGTCCGTCTCTCGCTCGGACTGCCAAAGGGCATCACCCCTTCGATGAGTTGTCTCAGGCCCAGCCAGCTTCCGGCGAAGATCGCGAGGAAGGTAAAGTCAGCGCAAAACACCCGCTACAAACACCATTGCCGCGACAGCGGCTTCGTCCTTGTTCTGCACACCGACGTTTCAGCCAGATAAATGCTGCGCGATGCACGAATGGCCGCAATGACGGGCTGCACTGCAGCAGCTTGAGGTGGCGGTGAAAGGCAGCAAAGGGCCGTTCGTGTTATTCAGGCGTCACCCTGTTCTGCATCATCAAAGGCGACCTTCGCTTGCTCTGCCCAAGGCAGTGCTGCACAATTACTGAGGTTGATTTCTGTTATGGCGACGGCGTCGCGCTTGTAGACCAGCCGCTTCAACACCTCCGGCGCTAAGTACGCCAACCGCAACTGCCTGCTGACATGGCGCTCCGCTAGGCCCACAGCGATTGCGAGATCGCGCACTGTCCCGAACTCGCCGGCCTCCATGCGCCGCCGCCAGCTCCATGCGCGACCGATGGCACGCAGTATATGCGGGTCTTGGGTCTGGTCCTCACTGGGCAGGTAGTTGGCGGGCGGCAGGATCTTCGGCCGCCCGTTCTTTCTCCTCACCTTGAGGGGCACGAAGACCTGAATGGTGTCGGGTTCGCCCATCACTCTGCAGCCTCGAGTTGGCGCGGCGTCATCAGATCTCGCATGACACCGGCGATGCCATCAGTGCGCAGGTCGATGATAAGCCCTTCAGCGGTCACCGTGACGCGGCGCACCAGCAGCTGAATGATGCGCGCCTGTTCGCCCGGAAACAGCTGCGCCCAGAGTTTCGGAAACTGCTGCAAGGCGGCAATGGCATCCGCCTCAGGAATGTCATCCCTGTCCAACTTCGCAATCACCTGCGCTGTGGTTTCAGGGGTGCGCAGAACGCGGCGGATCTCGGTCATGACTGCACCCTCGGCTGTGTCGGCTGGCAGGCGCCGCGGGATGCCGTCGTCGGGCGTCTCACGGTTCTTCAGAAGGTCCATGGAGACATAATAACGATACCGGCGCGTGCCTTTCTTCGTGCTGGAAGGCGTCATGGCGGCACCGGTTGCTGTGAACAGCAGTCCTTTCAGCAGCGCCGGCGTCTGCGTGCGGCTATTGTTGGCGCGCTTTCGGGGGCTTTCCCCCAAGATGTCATGCACCTGATCCCAAAGCCGCGCGTCGATGATGGCGTCATGCTCGCCTGGATATGCGGTGCCTTTGTGCACGGCCTCGCCGCGGTACACGCGGTTGTTGAGCAGGCGGTAGAGGTAACCTTTGTCAATCAAGGTGCCCTTTTTGCTGCGCAACCGTTCGGAGCGCAGTTCTCGCGCCAGAACGGTGGCAGACCCAACCTCTATAAAGCGGGTAAAGATGCCCACGACGGTGTCGGCTTCCTCGGCATTCACTACCAGCTTACGGTCGCGCACGTCATATCCGAGGGGTATGTTGCCACCCATCCATATCCCCTTCATGCGCGACGCTTTCACCTTGTCACGGATACGCTCGGCTGTGACCTCACGCTCGAACTGGGCAAAAGACAGCAGAATGTTCAGCGTCAGCCGTCCCATGGATGTGGTCGTGTTGAATGACTGGGTGACGGAGACGAAGGTCACACCGTTGCGATCGAACACCTCGACCAGCTTGGAAAAGTCCATCAGCGAGCGCGACAGGCGGTCAATCTTGTAGACGACCACCACATCGACCAAACCATCCTCGATATCGGCCAGCAGTTGTTGCAGGGCAGGGCGCTCTAAAGTGCCGCCCGAGATGCCACCATCATCATACTGATCGCGCACCAGCGCCCAGCCTTCTGACTTCTGGCTGGCGATAAAGGCCTCGCAGGCCTCGCGCTGCGCATGCAGACTGTTGAACTCCTGCTCGAGGCCTTCCTCGCTCGACTTGCGGGTATAGATGGCGCAGCGCAGGCGGCGGGCGGGTTTTGTAGGAGCGTCCTTCATGCCTCGCCCCGCTTCCGCTCGCGCAGGCCAAAGAAGCGATAGCCATTCCACCGCGTTCCAGTAATGGCCCGCGCTACGGCCGACAGCGACTTGTAGCGCTGGCCGCCCCATTCGAAGCCGTCCTTCAGGACCGTCACCGTATGCGCAACTCCATCCCATTCGCGGATAAGCTTCGTGCCGACCACAGGGTTGCGGGGATCCGCAATCTGCGCTTTGCGCGTCAGCGTGCCATCGACTTCGTCCGCGAGCAGATCAAGCATGCGACGTGTCTGCTTGTCAGGGCCGCCGTAGGTCAGTTCCTGAATGCGGTAAGCCAAGCGGCCTTCAAGAAAGCCGCGGCTGTTGTTTGGGGCAGGGGCGTTAAATAGCACCTGCCACTCTGCCTTCAGGTCTTTCACTGACATCGCCTTGAGTGCGCTAAGGCGGCCTAGGATGGGTTCGTGTGTGGTCATGCAGATCTCCTCTGAGTTGGAGTTGCAGTACCGCTCTGTTCGCGCGGGAAGTGTAGCGAACTGTCTCCACAATTCTGGGGTAGATGGTCGCGATCGCGATCTACGAGGCGCATCACAGCCTTAGCTAGCAAGCCGTAGAGCTCAGTGCGGCGTTCATGCGCCGTCATGCGGTCTGGGTGCAGGGGGTTGGGCCCCGCGCCACAGTTTTTGGATGAATTGTTCATAATAGACCTCTTTGGCTTGGGCCAAAAAGGATGCATTCAGTAAGTATTAACAAGTAAAAACAGTATGTTGTCGGCTGGTGTCGGTTTGTGGCGTCCTCTGACGTGAACGCGTTTTAGACCACCCGGCCGTACCACCTAATCCTGCCCACGATGTTGACCTCGTCGAGTAGGCATTCATAAGGCGAGTAATTGGGGTTGTCAGAGGTGACGCTAATGCGCGGTGGCTCACTGGACGGAATATGTTCGATCCGCTTGGCCATCAGCCCCATGCCGTCGTGCAACACGAATAGGCCTGGCGGATAGGGTGACTTGCGTCCCATATCGACAAGGATCGTATCGCCATCATTAAGCGTGGGCATCATGCTGTCACCGGTGACGCGCAGGATCCGGAGGTTCTTAGGGTTTGCGTCAAGTTCATCTTCGATCCAAGATTGCCGGAAATGATACATCTTACCGGCTTGCTCGTCCTCGGCGTGCACGATCGTGCCTCCACCAGCCGAGGCCTTCGCCTTCACGCCCGAAATGCCAACAAAGGTCGTGTCGGGTGAGTAGATCTTGGGCTCCTCACCATCCAGGGTGCCATCACCGTCGATCAGCCAAGTAACATCAACCCTCAAGACATCTGCAACCTTCTGAAGTTTAGACCGGGTCGGGCGCACAGATTTGCCGCGGATGATGTCATAGATGAAGGAACGGTTAAGGCCCGAGGCCTCTGCAACGGCCGCGGGGGTCATGTCGAGTTGGAAGGCGCGTGCCTTCAATCTCTGTGCAAT
>Ga0206130_10004924_pt1 | contig 16086 bp, 19 predicted proteins | sample Helgoland_Spring_9_FD_148637 | JGI IMG/M metagenome (GOLD analysis project Ga0206130, IMG submission 148637) | Pelagic subsurface seawater microbial communities from Kabeltonne, Helgoland, North Sea - Helgoland_Spring_Bloom_20160512_1 | ecosystem: Environmental > Aquatic > Marine > Epipelagic ... | reverse complement strand
CTACTGGAACGAATGATGTGGCTATCGGGGATGGAGCGGTAGCTTCTGGTGGTCAAGGCGCTTTCGTGGCTGGTGGTTATGACAATCGGGCTACAGCGGGTTATAGTGCTTCGTTAGGTGGCCGCTCCACTCGGTCAACTGGATCATACACAGTCTCTATAGGTGGTAATAGCAACAATGTTTCGGGTTTTGGCTCGATCATTGCCGCTTTTGGTGGAAATGTTTCTGGTCAATATTCAACGGGCTTGGGTAAAAACGTAACAGTCAGTCACAGTAATTCTGTTGCTCTCGGCCTAGACGTAACCAGCACCGCAGCAAACCAAGTAAACATTGGTGGATCAACTCAAACAGTACGCATTGGGGAGACTTACACGCTTCCCACTGTAACGGGTACAGACGGGCAAGTCTTGACTTCAGACGGCGCTGGCCTTGCTGTTTGGGAGGATGCGGGTGGTGGTGGTGGTGCTGACCTATTCGCCGAAAACTACGATGGCACTTCCACCAAGCCAGTGGCTACAGGCACTAATGCGGTCGCTGTAGGTCTGGCGTATGCGTCTGGTAATAACTCATTCGCTGCATCCATCGCCGACAGTACCTCAACCTACGGGGCGCAAGGCAATTTTGCCCAAGCGATTGGATATCATGCAAAAAGTACAGGTTCAATAGGACTTTCTGTTGGCCCTTGCATCAGCTCTGGGGGTTTTAATGCCTACGCCCTTGGCTCATTCAGTGAGGCTACGCAACATTATTCGTGGGCTTTGGGGAGATACGCCAAGTCTGACATAATCGGTAAGATGGCTTACGCTCCTGCAAGGGTAAACAACACCACAGGTGGTTCTCAGCAGGGTACATATGTACTAATGCGGAAGACCACTGATGCCACCCAAACAATCTTAACTACTAATAATTCGGGGACAAGCAACACAAGTAGAAACCGGATGTTCATTGGCGCTAACACTGCGTACGCCTTTACGGGAATGGTTGTAGCTAGAGAGACAGGCAGCACTGGTGACCTTGCTGCAGCTTGGCAAGTCCAAGGTCTTGTAAAGACAGCTTCTAACGAAAGCCCAACATTAGTGACTAAAACTATCAATGTTGTAGACAACACACCGTCTTGGGGTTTTGACATAGCAACATTCAATGTAGATACGGGTGTCGTAGGCATAGATTTCCTAGCAACAGGTCAGGCGTCAAAGAACATCTCGTGGGTCGCAACGATAACCACCACTGAACTTATAAACCCGTAGAGAATAACACATTGTTACCTTACAAACTTAACGCCTAAACAGGAGATTCCCAAATGGCTATCCAGCACAACATCGCAGAAGGCACAAGCCAGTATGGTATCGCCTTCAACAACGCCTACTGGCGCATTGCGACGGCTTCCGTAAGCCGCCAACGTGATGACCCAAAGTTCTCAGTCATGATTGATCTGGCTGCTTACGCTACCTCAAGCCCAACAAATGATACCAGAGACATTGCGTTCTCTAGGTTCCACGCAAACCTAGATGACGTTCAAGCTGCATCGGGTGACGCATTCATGGACAAATGTTATAGCTGGGTCATGGCTCAAGCTGAAATGGCTGGCTCAACTGCTGTATAAGGAATAACCGATGCTTGGATTTAGTCCTCTAGCTTCTGCCGCGCTCGCGGATACCGGGGCTGCTTCCGAGCAGGTTATATCTACTGTAGACATTGTTGCAGGCGTACCTACGGTTGCGGCCTCAACGATGTCTCAAATACACACACTGGCGTCAGCAGGGATCACGTCCGGCGTGCCTATTGTTGACGCCGCAACGGCCACGTCAGATGAGGGTTTAACATCCGTTGGGATCGTAACTGGAATACCTGTAATTGGCGCTCCCGTTATAACTGGCGCTCAAAGTTTAACGCCAATCGACATTACTACTGGCATCCCAACTGTTGACAATTCAACCTTGTCTGAAAATTCGGCGCTGACAGCCACGGGGATCACCAGCGGCGTCCCAACTGTATCAAACACCACAGTCGTCCAGAGTAGCAACCTAATTTCTGTGGACATTGTTGCTGGCGTTCCAGTCGTCGGCGCTCCGAGCATGACGCAGGCTCACGTCATTGTTCTGAGTGACATTGTGACGGGTGTCCCGCAGATTGGTCCGGCTAGCTTCAGGTGGACAGAGCAGTCTATTGCGGCCACAAATTGGACAGATCAATCAACGTCGGCTACAAATTGGACAGATCAATCAACGTCGGCCACGACTTGGACCGAACAGCAGGCGGCGTAGCCATTGCTGGCAAAGTAAGGTATAGTGGTCAAAATGGCCGATTTTAGAGGAACTTAAAATGGCAAATACAACAAATCAGGGTTGGTCAAAACCTACGGTTGGCGGTTCAGAAGATACTTGGGGTGCCACTATCAACACGACGCTGGACGCAATTGACACTCTGGTTGGGCCAATTACTGCTGCTGAGATTGCTAAACTGGATGGAATGACAAGTTCGACGGCGGAGTTGAATAAGCTGACAGGCGTAACATCAACACCCGCAGAGTTAAATCTGGTGGCAGGATTAACCGCGTCAACCGCAGAATTAGATCATGTGACTGGAGTTACAAGCGCCATCCAGACCCAGATCGATAGTAAGCAATCTGTTGACGCCACGCTAACGGCTTTGGCTGGGCTTGCCACTGGTGCCAACAAGGTTCCATACTCAACTGGCACTGACGCATTCAGCCAGCTTGACTTCAAGGACGAAGACAACATGGCATCTGATAGTGCCACAGCGGTTCCGTCTCAGCAGTCGGTAAAGGCTTACGTTGACACAAGCGCCATTACTAAGACATCCGGCTCGGCCCCTTACTACGGTGTCCGAAGTTGGTGCAAGTTTGATGGTACTGGGTCAATCGGGGTAAACTGTACGCTAAATGGCTCCGGCAATGTCGCTTCGGTTCTAAAAACTAATAGTGGCACCTTTACCCTTACTTTTTCAACAGCGATGCCTGACGCGAATTACTCAATAACTTTTGCGGCGGGTCAAGGTTCTACGAGGAGCGACGCCGAACAACCTTCTATAAACGTCTTTTCACAAACTTCTGCTGGTTTCGAGTTTGTTACAACTGACGCCACCGGAAATACCTATCAAGATTATGCACGAAATTACATAACTGTTGTTGGATAAGGACACAAAATGGCACTTATCCCACTTAAAATTCCGGCAGGATTTTACCGCAACGGCACTGACTACGAGGCGTCTGGCCGATGGCGCGATGGAAGTTTAGTAAGGTGGCGTGACGGTTCCTTGCGCCCAATTGGCGGGTGGCAAGAGCGCAAGGCCAGCTTTAGCACAAATCCAATTCGCGGGATGCACTCTTGGGAAGCCAACGACGGCACTGCTTGGCTTGCTGGTGGATCGCACACAGAGCTAAATGTTATGACAGGATCAAACACTGTCACTGACGTTGCCCCTGTAGACCTTGCTGCTGGTAAAGCCGACGCAGATGTTGAGACTGGATACGGATATGGGTTCTATGGGACAGGTTATTACGGACAGCCTAGACCTGATTATGGAAACTATTCAGAGGCTACAACTTGGAGCCTCGACAACTGGGGCGAATATCTTGTCGCTTGTGATAGCTCTGACGGTAGAATTTTAGAGTGGCAGCTTAATACAGCCGTTAAAGCGGCCGCAGTGGCAAACGCCCCTATCTCAAACTCTAGCTTAATTGTTACGGAAGAGCGGTTTATTTTTGCCCTTGGTTCTGGCGGCAATCCCCGCAAGATTTCTTGGTGCGACAGAGAGAATAACACGCTATGGACCCCAGCGGCAAATAACGAAGCCGGCGACATTGAGCTGCAAACCTCCGGCCAAATCATGCTGGCAACTCGCACCAAAGGCCAGACGATTATTTTAACAGACGTTGACGCTCACACGGCTCGTTACCAAGGGCCACCGTATGTTTACGGGTTTGAGCGCGTCGGAACTTCTTGCGGCGTCATATCTCGAAAAGCCTCTGCTGACGTTGACGTTGGCGTTTTCTGGATGGGCCAGCGTGGGTTTTATATGTTTGACGGGAACTCTGTTCAGGAGGTTCCATGTGAAGTTCACGATTATGTTTTTGGCGACATGAACTCAGCCCAGCAAAGCAAAATCTGGGCTTGGAACAATGGCCAGTTTGGTGAGATTTGGTGGTTTTACCCATCCGAAAGTAGCACGGAAATTGACCGCTATGTTGCGTTTGACTACAAAGAGCAGCACTGGCTCATTGGCAACCTTGACAGAACCTCTGGCGTTCAGCGTGGCGTGTTTAAGTATCCGTTTATGACCAACGATGACGTTGATTTGATTGAGCATGAGGTTGGGTTTAACGTAGACAGCGCAAGCATATTTGCTGAAAGCGGCCCTATAAGCGCAGGCGCTGGTGACAACATTTTAAATATTACGCAGGTAATTCCTGACGAGGTAACTCAGGGAGATGTGAGTTTAACCTTTAAAACTAGATTTTACCCAAATGACGTTGAGCGGTCTTACGGGCCATACAATCCGGCAAACCCAACTTCCGTTAGGTTTAGCGGCAGGCAATTCAGAATGAGAATTGACGGAACTGAATTAAGCTCTTGGAAAGTCGGAACAATGAGAGTCGAAGCAAAGCCAATGGGCAAGCGTTAATGGCAGCCCCGGTACTCCCACCACTTGGACCTGACTGGGCGCAGTGGGGCAGGCAGCTCTCAAGCTATTTGTCCCGCCAGTTGCCGCGTTTGTTTACAAAGACAAGCACGGACAACCCATCTGAAAACGGCATTATGCTGTGGGACGAGGTAAACGGCTATCCGGTTGTGTCAAAGAACAACGAGTGGCGTCAGGTTGTATTAGAAGATGGCCACGCAAATTTTATACTCACATCTGACGTAACCCCGGCATTGGCCAATACTGCTTATAAGTTGACCTACGACGCGCCTGTTGGAAATAGCGGCATCACTCAAGGCACTCCGCCATCTAGGATTGTGTTTGAAGAAGCTGGCGAGTACATCCTATCTTTCTCAGCACAAATATCATCTACCTCTGCCAGCACGGTGCATTTTTACTTTTGGCCCAGCGTAAATGGAACTGCTGTTGCTAACAGCGCCATGACAACGGCCTTGCATCAAAATAACGCCACTGTTGTTGTGTCACGCAGTCAGATTTTTACTGTAACCGCTGGAAGTTATGTTGAGGTCAATTATATGGTTGATAGCACAAGCGGCTTTCTAAATTACACGGCAGCATCTTCACCTGTTCCAGCGTTGCCTGCGTCCACTCTTTCGATTACGAGGCTGCATGGATAGCGCTTTAGAAAAATGCCGGACGTGGATTGAAGACGCCTTGTCGTATTGCGATGGCACTCACGCTTGGGAAGATATCGAAAATGGCATACATACAGGGGCCATGCAGTTATGGCCTGCGCCGAAGGGGTGTATAGTTACTGAAATTGTGGTATATCCCAGAAAGAAAATTATTAATATCTTCTTAGCTGGTGGCGAATTGGATCAGATTTTGGATATGAACGACGACGTTAGGGCTTGGGCCAAGGCACACGGATGCACTGGTGCAACTATGACTGGTCGTGTAGGGTGGAAGAAACCGCTTAAACCTCTGGGGTGGAAAGTTTTACACACTCAGTTTGCGAAGGATATATAAGATGGCCAAAGGTGGCAGCACATCACAGGAAACAAACCAACCAAAGTTTGTTGAAGCTGGTCAACAGCAGCAAATTGGACTTGGCAGAGATTTATCTGCAATGGGGTACGTTCCTTACTACGGCCCAGACATTGCCGCGATGAGTCCAATGCAAATTGCAAACATGCAGAATACCAACCAAATGGCTGGTGCTTTTGGCATGGAAGCTCCTTCAATGGAGCAAATGCAAGGTTACGCTCCGGCTCCAACAACATACGCAGATGGCGTCCAAGGTTATTCCTCTGCGCCAGTGTTTGAGCAAGCGCAGCAAGCGTTGCAAACAAATGCTCCCGGCACTTACGATTATTTAAGCAGCTTCAGCGTTGACCCCACAACAGGTCAAACTGGATCAAGAACGGCAGGTAGCCAGCCCGTGGTTTACGAAATGAGTAAACCGTCTAGCGGCGGCAAATAGGAGATTATCATGGCTGGTGGAGCAAACCCTCAGATGACGGCAATGCCGGGCGGTGGACAAGTTTCGGCTAATCCATACACTCAGGCTTCTGGCGCGCAGCAAGCAGCATTGGCTAGAACTGGCCAAGGCATGTACCAAACCGCCGCGCCGGGAATGGGAGCATACGCTAATCCATACGAGAACCAAGTTGTGCAGGCTTCCCTGCGCGACGTTGGCGGTGCGGCTCAAATGGGCCTTAATCAGCTTGACGCTCAGGCTGGCGCGGCTGGAGCTTTTGGCGGATCACGCCACGGGATTGCCCAAGCTGAAGCGCTAAAAGGTTTTAGCCAACAGGCGATGGATCAGACTGCACGACTTCGCGCTCAGGGTTTCAACACTGCACTTGGAGCATCTCAGGCAGACATTGGCCGTCAGCTTGGTGCTGCTGGTCAAGTGGCAGGGCTTGGCGGTCAATCATTCGGCTACGGTCAGGCAATTCAGGGCCAACAGGCTCAACAGGGCTTGCAACAGCAAGCAATGATGCAGTCATTGATTGATGCTGCAAAAGGCCAATACGCTGGTTACACAAGCGCGCCAATGCAGAATTATCAGTCGGTACTCGCAGGCAATCAAGGCGTAGCTCAGACCACAGGCGGCCAGACTTCCAGCATGACGCCGGGGCTGTTTAATTATCTTCAAGTCGGCGCAAGCATGATGCCGAAATAGGAGTGCAATAATGCTAAGCTACGACTGGCCAACCATGCAGAAGCGAATATTCGACACCGAAAGCGGTGGCGACTATAACGCATTGTATGGGTACGCCAATCGACCCGGCAAGGCATTTGCAGGCACATCCATTACTGACATGACTGTGGATCAGGCGTTGGCCTTTGCCGACCCAAGCGGTCCTTACGCGCAATCTGTCAAATCTCAAGTCGGACGCGTCGCAACTCCAATGGGCGCATATCAAGTTGTCGGCTCTACACTGGCCGACGCCAAGCGCGGCTTGCGACTTACCGGCAGTGAAAAAATGACACCGGGGCTTCAAGACATGATCGGCAAGTGGGTCTTTAACACCCAAGGGCCGGGTGCTTGGGAAGGTCTGAAAAACATAAGCAAGGGGGCCAGCGATATGGCAGCTACAGTACAACCGCCATACATGATGGGCGGGGATAGCACATACAACGTAAACCGGCGAGAGGAGCCTCGCGCTGGACTACTTGGGCTTTTTGACAGGGCCACGACCCGCGACGAGCGCACTGGCCTTAACCCAATGCAAAACTTTGCCGCTGCCTTAGACCCGTTAATTATGCCGGAATTGCGTGGCGGCGACGCCATCCGCAAGCAGGGCGCGCAACGCGCTGGCGAATTGTCCCGAAATAGAACTGTCGGCATGTTGCGGCAGCAAGGGCAAAATAAAATAGCTGACATGCTTGAGCAGGGCTTGATCTCTGGGTCTGATGCCGGGAAGTATTTGTTGGCTGCTGGAGGCAAAAAGAAGCCAATCGTAGTTGGGGACAAGTTAATCGACCCCGACACATTTGAGGTTCTTTACGGCGCATCCGCCCCTACTGGCGGTGACTTCAAAGACGCGCAGGCGTTTAGAAAAGAATTTACAAGTCTTGGTAGAATTAAAACTTTTGCTGGCGTCACCGAAGCATATTCTCGAATCGTTGCGTCGGCGAAAGACCCCAGCGCCGCTGGTGATTTGTCATTAATCTTTAACTTTATGAAGGTGCTTGACCCCGGGTCAACTGTGCGTGAGGGAGAGTTTGCCACAGCTCAGAATGCTGGCGGCGTTGATGCCAGAGTTCGCAGCCTATTTAACAGCGTTATTGACGGGACTAGACTTGATGTGGGCCAAAGAGCTGACTTCTTGGATCGGGCAAACAGGCTTTACAAGTCTCAAGAAATTCTAGTCGCTCCACTTTACGAGACTTACAAAAATATAGCTACAAGCAGGGGATTTGACCCAGAGATGGTGCTGCCGCAGTTTGGGTATACTGGGGAAATGCCAGAAATTGCTCCAGAGTTTGCGCCAATGCCGCTGCCGCAAATCCCAGAGGGGGCGACTGCCAACGGGCAACCAATGACCATAGCCACTTGGCAAGCAATTTGGAATGCCCGCTCAACAGAAGAAAAAAAGAAATTTATGGAGACTGGAGCGTTTGAATAATGGCTGACTTTTCAAAATACGCTGCGGATGTAGCAGAGGTTCCAACCCAGCGTGGCAGAACATTTGCCCAAGGTTTGACGTTTGGTTTTGCTGACGAAATCGAGGCTGGCATTCGGTCCCTTGGCGGACGTGAATACTCTGAGCTTGTTAAGGAAGTGCGTGACGCCGTTGCAGAATACCAATCTGACCGACCGATGGAGGCGCTTGGCGTTGAAATTGGAGGGGCAGCTCTGCCCGCCCTGATCGGCTCGCTGTTTACTGGTGGCGCGGCCGGTGTGGGTACGGCGGCTAGAATCGCTTCAAAGTTTCCAACCATTGCAAAAGTTGCCGGGATTGCTGCGCCAAAAAGCATGCTAGGCGCGGCGGCGGTCGGCACAGCCCAAGGCGCTTTGACCGGGGTTGGCAAGGGCGAAACCCTAGAAGACAGAGCAATCGGCGGCATGATCGGTGCGCCAGCGGGTGCCATCCTTGGCGGCGGCGCATACGCTGCCACTGAGCCTTTAAAGCGCATGGCCGTTGGTGTCGCTGACTTTGCCCGCAGAAAACTTGGCGGTCGAGGCGCGAAGATTGTTGAAACAGAATTACAGCGTCTTGCTTCTGAGAGCGGAATGTCGGTTGATGAGATTGTTGAAGGTGTGGCCTCTGGTCGCATTATGGCGGAAAACAAAACACTTCTTGACGCTGTGCGCGGATATCGTGCGGCTGGTGGCGCAGCGGCCACTGATCTTCAGAAAACATTTACCGCTAGGCCGGAGCAAACACGCCAAGAGGCCATGTCAGAAATCCAGCGCTACCTGTCAACGGTTGATGACCCAAACATTCTGCGCGGCATGCAAGCGTCTGACGCTGACGCAAGGGCTTTAGAGAAGGCCGCTTATGAGCCTTTTAAAACTCAAGCTGCCCCCGATGAGGTTTTGAACGATCTTGCGGAGGCTTTGCGCAGGGTTCCATCTGCCGCAAAAGAAGTCGAAGAGGCTTTGCTGGCCAGCACTGGTCAAAAACCTTTTTTCTCTGTTGACGAAACTGGTGCAGTTTCATTTAGCAGAACGCCAACAATGCAGGAAGCGGAAGCAATTCGGCGCTCTTTGAAGGGTGCCGCTACCGCCAGATACACAGCCAAACAGGGCGTGGCTGGCGAGGCTATTTCCGACGTTGAGAGCGGTTTACGCACTTCCCTTGACTTTGCATCACCGGCGCTTGCCGCTACAAGGGCGCAGGCCAGTGTAATCCGTACAGCTAGGGAAGCGTTCGGGGACGGCCAAAAGGCTTTGTCAAAAAGCCCAGATGCCATTGAGGTTGAGTTCGCAAAAATATCTCAAGCCGGCCCAAAGGTATTAAGCGCTTACCGTGCTGGCGTCATGCAGGCATTTCGCAATAAAATGAGCATGGGTTCACGCAAAAGCATGATGGGAGCGCTGGCTGATCCAGCTCGCAAGGAAAACCGAATTTTATCAATTGTTATGCCAGAGGACCAGCTCCCCGGCATCATGGCCCGCGTTGAGCAGGCTGCTGGCTCTCAAACAGCGGCTAGTAAAGTGCTTGGCGGCTCTGACACCGCCGTCACAACCTCACAGCAAGCAAGGCAAGGCATGGACATAGGCGCTGGCGAAATAGCCGAAACCCTGATGTCGCCCAACCCAATGAATATCATGCGTTTGCTTGGCAAGGTTGCAAAAAGGGCGGCACCGCAGCTTTCTGATGCAGAGCGACAGCGCGTCGTTCAAATTTTGATTTCTGAAAATGCAGACCTTGTGCGCAACGCCCTAAAGGACGAAAGCGGATTGGCAGTGTTGCAGTCGGCCATTGAGCGGATTACTGGCGCAGCTCAAGCTGGCGTACAGCGCGCCGCTCCAGTAGTATTGCCGGAAGCCATCCAGCAACAATATCGCCCGCAATAAGATCGACAAGCGAATAGGATAAGACGCAATGGAACTTAAACCAAAATCACGCCGCGAAGTAGAGAGCATCGTTCAAGACGCAATTGAAGACGCAGTGAGCTTTGTTGAGGGCGAGATCAGCGAAGAGCGGATCAAAGCTCAGCGCTACTACGACGGCGAAGTTGATCTGGGCTACGAGAAAGGTCGCAGCAAAGTTGTGGCCACCAAGGTTCGTGACACAATCCGCGCCGTGAAGCCAAGTCTGATGCGGATCTTTCTTAGCACAGCCAAGCCGGTGGAATATGTGCCGAACGGACCAGAAGACGTGGCAATGGCTGAGCAGGCCACTGAGTTTATGCACCATGAGTTTACCCGGCTAAACGGCTACAGCGTGATGAACGACGCCTTCCAAGACGCGCTGGTCAAAAAACAAGGCATCGTTAAAGCCTACTGGATGACTTACCCAGAGGCCGAAATCTACACATTCACTGACCTGTCTGACGACGAATACACCTATCTGGTGGACGATGACGACGTGACGGTCATTGAACACACCGCTGAGATGTCCATTGGCATGGACGAAATGGGCATAGAAATGGAAATGCCGACGCATAGCGTCAAGCTAAGCCGTCAAAAGGAAAAGGGTGAGCTGTGCATCGAGAGCGTGCCACCGGAAGAGTTCTTCGTTGATCGTGACGCTCGCAACCTAAAAGATGCGTATGTATCTGCGCACCGCACAGAAATGCGCGCTGGCGATTTAATCGCTATGGGATACGACCCGGCAATTGTCTTAAACCTAGACAGCTTTTCTAGCGGGTCAGATATGGCTGAGACTGAAGTGTTTGAGCGGCAGGGCTACGACACAGACAGCTCAGACGAGAGCGAGCAAGACCCGGCAATGAAGAACGTCAGCGTTACTGAGGCTTATATGCGCATTGACGTTGACGGCACTGGCATCCCGGTTCTGCACAAACTTACATGCGGCGGCACAGCATATGAATTGCTGGACTTTGAGCCATGTGACGAAATTCCATTTGCTAAATTTGAAGTCGATCCAGAGCCGCACACTTTCTATGGTCGCTCATTGGCTGAGATTGTTATGGACGACCAAGACGCTGCCACTGCCGTGCTGCGCTCCATTCTTGACAACGTGGCGATGACAAATAACCCTCGCCTCGGCATTGTTGAGGGTGCAGTCAACATTGATGACGTCCTCAACAATGAAATTGGCGCAATCGTAAGAATGCGCGCACCCGGCTCAGTTCAAGAATTAACCGTGCCATTTACTGCCGGGCAAACACTTGGCGCACTAACGTACCTAGATAGCCTAGTAGAGAGCAAGACAGGTGTGTCACGGGCCTCAATGGGCTTAGACCCTGATGCAATGCAGTCTACAACTAAAGCTGCTGTGCAGGCCACTGTGCAAGCCGCAGCGGGTCAAGTTGAGGTTATGGTTCGCAATCTTGCAGACGGCATGCGCGACCTGTTTGGGATTATGCTGCGGTTGATGAATAAAAACGTCGACGAAGAGCAGATGATGCGGATGAATGGCACGTTCATCCCAGTGGACCCACGGGTCTGGGACTCAAGTTTTGATGTTACTATAAATGTCGGACTTGGCACTGGCCGTGAGGAAGAAAAAAACATGGCGCTCAATCAAGCGCTGCAAATGCAGACAATGGTTTACCAGAATTACGGCCCGATGAACGGTTTGGTCAGTTTGACTAACATCCGCAACACATTGGCCGACCAGTTGGCCATCTCCGGCATTCGCAACGCAGACCGCTATTTTGCGCCAATTACGCCAGAGATTGAAATGCAGATGTTGCAGATGCAGCAGCAGGCTCAGGCTCAGCAAGGCCAAGCGGCTGATCCAAACGCTGCGTTCTTGCAGGCTGAGCAAATGAAGGCTCAAACTAAGATGCAAAGTGACATGGCCAAGTTGCAGCTTGACGGCCAGAAGGCAGCGGCCAACGACGACTTAAAGCGTGACCAGATGGCTCAAGATTTGCTGGTAAGTGCCGCCAAAATATATGGCGAGTATGGCACGTCGGTTGACGTAGCTCGCATCCAAGCTGAGCAAGATAAGGCTCGCATGCCGCAGGGTATGCCGCAATGAAAATAGAAATACGCATGGAGGCCGATGAGGCCCGTCGCTTAAAAAACGACACTGCTTTCCAGCAGTTTGTGCAGAGTGTGCGCGAAAATCAAATGCAGATTTTCGCAAACAGTGTGGCGGCTGACGTAGCTGCCCGTGAAGAGGCCCACGCAATTATGCGCGCGCTAAACCAGATCGAAGTGACACTTGACGCTGCGCTTGCAGCAGAGACACTTTTGGATCGCAAACAAAGGACGTAGCACCGATGGATTCGACTACCCTAGCAGCAGTAGAAAGCCTACTGGCACCCGCAGAAGACAATTCTGGCGGAGATAATCTTGATGAAGCTGTAAACTCAATGATTGAGCCTGACGACGGTCAGTCTGAAGAAGTTGAAGTTGAAGACGAGGATCAAGATGACGTTGCGGCATCCGACGACGATTACGATGATGTCGAGATTGACGACGAAGACCTAGCAGAAGCACAAGCTGAAGACACCGCGCTCCACTCCGTCAAGGTAGACGGCAAGGAAGAGCAGCGGACACTGGACCAGTTGAAGCAAGGATACGCGGGACAATCGACAATTGGACGGGGGCTTCAGGAAAATGCTCAAGTGCGAAAACAACTCGAGCAAAGAGAAGCCTCAATACAACAGCAGCAGCAACAGATCGTGCAGTTGTACCAGCAAGCGCAACAAGGTGGTTTGCAAGCCCCAACTCCGCCAACACGCGAGTTATTTGAAAGTGACCCAATTGGGTATATGGAAGAAAAGCTCAAGTTTGACGAGGCGAAGGCACAATACGACCAAAATATGTACCAGTATCAGGCTGTGCAGCAGCAACAGACGCAATCTCAAAGAGCGGCGGAACAAGCCCATCTCCAAGAGCAAGCAGAAGAATTGCAGCGGTATATACCTGAGTTCGCAGACCCAGAAAAACGGACTGCGTTTATTCAAAATACGTCGAACAAGGCAAAGCAGCACTATGGTCTAACAGATGACCAGATTGGTACTGTAAAAACCGCCGTTGAGACACGCATTTTGAGCGATGCTATTAAGTATCGTGAACTGGTGGCAAAGCGCAAATCCGTACAATCCAAGGGCGAGAAAGCCCGACCGATGGTAAAAGCTGGTGCAAAAAAGCGACCTGATAGCAATGCTGACACTCGTAAAAAAGCGCAAGTGCGCTTGCAGAAAACTGGCTCAGATGCAGACGCATTGAGCTTGATGTTTAAACAGTAAGTCTTTGAAAGGACACTCCAATGGCCCAGCCAGCAAACCTATTTGACACCTATGATTCTGTCGGAATCCGCGAAGATTTAAGCGACATGATCTACAACGTAGACCCGTCGGCAACTCCGTTTTACTCCAAGTCGAGCAAGACGAAAGCAAAGAACACTCTCGTTGAGTGGCAAACACAAGCATTGCGCGGTTCTGCCGTAAATGCTCACATTGAGGGCGACGCAACTTCTGCCGATGCCGTAACTCCAACTGTCCGCCTTGGCGCACGCACACAGATTTTCAAAAATGCTGTTGTCGTGTCCGATACGGATGAAGCCGTTGACAATGCAGGCCGTGCCAAAGAACTGGCATACCAAACTTTGCTTATCGCTAAAGAGCAAAAATTGGACATCGAAAAAGCTCTGTTTGCCAATCAGGGCAACGTAGGCGGAAGCAATGTCCTCGCCCGCAAAACTGGCGGCGTTCCATCATGGTTGATTACTAACGTAAACTTCCAAAACGGTAACGGCGGCGCAAACCCAACTGGCGACGGTTCCAACGGGCGTACAGACGACGGCACACCAACTGCATTCTCGCAGGCGAAGTTTGACGACGTTATGCAGTCAATCTGGGAAGAGGGCGGCAAGCCAGATACGGTTTATCTGTCCAGTCAGCAAATGAATGTAGCTTTGGGCTTCACTGGTAACAACAACCAGCGTGCAAACGTTGTCGGGTCGGATCAAACTGTTGTTAATTCTTTGGCAATTTATCTGACTCCTTGGGGCCAAGTTTCCTTTGAACCTTCACGGGAGAACCGCAGCCAAGACGTCTTCATTTTGCAGGACAACATGTGGGAATGCGCAGTATTGCGTGGAACCAAGAACGTCGCGTTGGCCAAAAATGGCGACAATACTACCCGGCAGGTCACCACAGAACTCGCTCTTTGCTCAAAAAATGAAAAAGCAAACGGCGCGATTTACGACAACACAACTTCGTAATATACTAAGTGAAGGGGCGGCTTTGTCGCCCCTTTAACTCAACCGGAGAATGACATGAAAAAAGTTTTAGTTGTAGGCTTCAAGATACACACGTCTCTTGGGAAGCTGGTCAAAGATGACATAGCAGAGCTGCCCGACGCAGAGGTTGAAACCCTTCAGCGCGTTCGCCCAGATGCACTTAAAGTGCTTGGTGACGTTAAGCCAGCTCCCGCACCCGCCCCCACTAAGCGCGCCAAGGCCGCATAAGACATGGCCAAAATTTCAGAAAAAGTTAGCTTTGAGCATGACAACATGGTCATCCATCAGCGCCATGACGTGAGCCAAGCAATGAGGGACGCGGAAATGGCCAAAGCCGCTGGCATAGGCATGTCCGGCGAAAAACGACTTATCGGTTTCTTGGAAGGCCCGGTTCTTGCCACATGGCTTAAAGAGGCCGGTGTATCATGGTCTGATACGGAAGCTGCCAAGGAAGTTGTCAAGCGCAAGATGATGTCGGGCGAGTTTTCCAAGTTTCGCGTTTGGGAAGGCAGTTACTAAAATGGAAATGGACGCAATCTTGAATATACTTTTTGCCGTAGTAATCAGCGGCCTTGGCTGGTGGATAAAAACACAGAAAGAGGAGCTTGACCGCGTCCGCGTACTTTTGAATAAAACTCGGGAGGAGCTGGCCAAAGACTATGTTAGTAAGTCCGACAGCAATCAGGTTCTATCCCAAATTATGAATAAGTTTGATCGGTTAGAAGAGAAAATCGACAAGCTGATGGCGAAATAACATGATCTGCGTGCTGGCCTTCGTCGGCTGGGGTCACGCTTGGATTGACGGCACGAACCAACTGGCAAAATATTGTTATTACGATTGTAATAACGCCTCAAAGAACGGGAGCTGGTATGAAAAAATCTACCGCGTGGCTCCAAACTACAATTGTCCAACGAGGATTGTGTTTGCATGATTGATCCCATCACAGCGATATCAATTGCGGCCAGCGCCGTAAGCAACATAAAGTCTTTGATGCTTGCTGGTCGGGACGCTTCCTCTGCTCTTTCTAAATTTGCTGGCGCGGTTTCCGATGTAAATTACGCGGCGGATAAAGCTAAGAACCCGGGCATATTCGCATCTTTGACAGGCTCGGCTGAGCAGCAAGCGATTGATGCGTTCTCAGCACACAAGAAAATGCAGGCCCTTCGAAAAGAGGTCGAGACGTTGGTGCAGTTTACCTACGGCATGGACGGACTTGAAGAATACAAAGACACCCTTCGAAGGGTACGCGCTCAACGGAAGAAGACTGCATATCGCCGCGCAGAACTAAAGCAAGCTCTGATTACTTGGTTTTTTGGTACGTTAATAGTGTTGTCTGGAATCTTAGGACTGGCGGCGACCCTGTATATGATCGCTAAACAACAAGGAAAAATTTGATGGCAACAAAACTAGATGAATGGAAAGTTCTACCGCGACTGATGATGCTGGTGACAACCATTATGTATATCCGCTGTTTAGAGTGGGCGCTGTCGCAACCGGACCTGTCAGTATCACAAGCGGGTCTAATTTCAGTCGTAACCGGGGCTTTCACAGGAAGTTTCGGCATTTGGATGGGTAAGGAGTCAAAATAATGTTTCAAACTTTACTGGGGCCAAT
>Ga0206130_10004923_pt1 | contig 16092 bp, 16 predicted proteins | sample Helgoland_Spring_9_FD_148637 | JGI IMG/M metagenome (GOLD analysis project Ga0206130, IMG submission 148637) | Pelagic subsurface seawater microbial communities from Kabeltonne, Helgoland, North Sea - Helgoland_Spring_Bloom_20160512_1 | ecosystem: Environmental > Aquatic > Marine > Epipelagic ... | reverse complement strand
CGTGTGGACTATCAACATTTTCACCGTATATCACGGTCCATGTCGGAAACAAATGGAGTACGTGTTGTTGAACCCAGTGTTCAGTATGTTTGAAAAGCCTCCTGTGTGGTACCAGCATGTTCGCGTAGAAGATGAAAAGAGCGGTGCAATATATTTTAAAACAAAAGAGACTTACGAGTTTAGAGTGTATGGTTGTTTAGATGACGAGTATATTAAAAAATACATTAGTTTAAGATAATTATCCTAGTAATGCAAACCATAGACCCTTCGCCGCTGCGCGGCTCACAAATGGTGTCACTACGCTGTGAATTGTACCAATACCTTTTACAACGGATCCCGTTGAAGACATAATGTATGGTAGGATAGACGCTGCTATGCTTGAACTGATAACGTTTCCCATTTACATACTTTAGTTGTCTATTTATATTACTCTTCTGTTAAGTCGATCACTTTTACTCTCTTTACCATTTGGCCTCCCTCTTCAACGTACTCTTTGGCTTCACGTTCTCTCTTCTTTGATGTGTAGTCGAGTGTTATGGGTCTGGGTAAACTGAGGCATTGACCCAAATGAACTGAATTCGCTAACACTTTGAAGGTTCTCCCTGGTTTCATGATATCAATTTCATGTTGCTCGTACTCATCATACGCTGCAATGCCAGCTTCTTGCATACCAGGCGCCTTCAAGGGTTTGACAACACGTTGAACCACGGTATACTTTTTCCCAGCTTCTTTCCCGCTCTTTACCGTTCTCTCTTCTAAGAATTCAGGTTTGAAATTTTTAACTGACCAGTCCGATAATCTCTGGCGCCAGTTCGTCCAGTGCATTGTCGAATATTGCGTGCATTGCTGCCCAGATTTAATGGGCATTGGCGCTTGAAGTTTGATCAATGCTTCAACGTTGGGTACCAGAGGCACTTTGCTGTAGGTCGTGCGCCACCCTAAGAACATACGGTGCTGATCTTCTTTCTTTTTCGAAGGCAATACTTCATGTACCATGCGCTCGTAGAAAATAAAGATGTGACCAGGCGGAATGGTAATCAATTGTTGTTTGCCTTTATACTTTTTCATTTCTTCTTTACCAATTTTAGCAAACCCACGGTTCTTTGCTACTTCCTTGTGGGTGCCAGGGCAGCCAGAAAAGTATTGGGGGAATGGGTCCAAATTGATCCACCCACCGTAGACAGTATCCGTTGGAAGTGCTCCAGGGGATTCATCACGGTGAAAACTCTCTCTTCCAGGTTTTTGAGAAGGCCTTCTGATCATGGTTCGATCAAAGCATTGTTCAAATTGTAATTTGTCGTCTGCCTCTAGCATAGGACCAAATACCTCTTTCAAGGCTACGTACTGTGCAACCAAACGTAAGTTTCTACAGAATCTAGAATGCTGTCCAACGTGAGTGAATGCGCAGCCACCTTGTTGGAATTTCTCGCCTTCTGCCAACATTTTACGCCCGTGTGTCGGATTTTTAATTTCTGGGGATAAGGTAAAGACATGGCGTAACAATCCTCGAAGTTCGCCACTTAATGCTTTTTGGACTAAGCAGGGGATCACGACATGACCGTGCTCTTTTAAATGTTCTGTGTAGTTAACACTGCTGCTCATTATAAATACTTCAAACACGTGTACGTATATGGATCGTTCGGTTGAAGAAGAAGATGTAGAAGAGAAAGAATTGGAGCTTCACGAGAATCCTATTCCTGTTTATCCGGTCAAGGTATATAACAAATATATAATGCACGATTATAGTAATCCGAACTGGCACTATATCTATAAAATCAATTGCTTTTTGTTCGCTTTTGGTTTAAGCGTTGGGTATTTGTTAGGAGTGTATTTGCCACTTGAAAATCCGTAACAATCGTTCTGTTGAATGCTTTTAAAATAAGTTCTTCTGTTCTAATTGCAGTGGTACTAAGTATATCATCCCTACCACACCTAAATGCCATATGTTTGTATGTATTTCATACCAGCGAACCGTGTGCGTAAAGAACATCATATTGTAAATTAAAAAGTAGAGAATAAATCCCCCTCCAATTAACCAATGATACCACTCCATTGTTAAGGCCCAAAAATATATATTTAGCAGGACAATAGCATTGGCTGCTACAATATCCAGTGTCTGCCACCACCTATTTATGAGCCCCTGATTCATGCTTGCAGCTACCAGAAGCAGGCAATACGATAGCGATAGCACTGCTTTTTCCCAGGCTTCATTCAAGAAAAGAGCAGTACTGCTACCCATCATGCTAATTACTATGATAATAAGTATAACACTGTGTAGTATCGGTACTCGTTCCCTATCAAATTTGTAGCGTAGGAACATGGGGATATTCTCGAGGTCATCTTTTTTTAATGTGGAGATGTCGTTCAAGTAAGTTATATCTGTTAAGTAAGGTGTATCTGTAAAATCGTTTATTAAGGTTGTTTTTAAACCTTTGAATGAATTTTGTAGTTCTGTGGGCAAATCATTTACTTTAGAATTATTACCTACTGGTAAGTCACCATGCAGTATGGCAGGTACGTTACCCATAGATATATACAAAGCAGTAAATATAAATACATGCAACAAACAGAAAGAAAGAAAGAAACAAATGTCGATTCAAGGAAACGATTCAAAACAAATGGCTTATTCACAACCAATCCATGCCGCGGTGCTTACCTTCAGCTGCTTTGCAGAAGGAAATGTCGGTATGAAAATTGAACAGAATCAAATTGCAAAGTGTGGGTTAAACCAGGCTTTGGATGGATGGGCCATAAAGGATATATGGCGTGAATTTAATGCCCCTGAAGAGAAAAAGCTTTTACATACTCTACGACAAGATATTGGAGGTCGTGAGCCAGAGGCATACGTGCTGGTACTCAAAGATGGGATGAAATATTTGGGCGTAGACAAAGATGTTCTGTTGAAGCAAATTCAAGAAATCCCAATGGTAGATAAGCAAATGCTGAATACCCGCCAGAAAAAAGTGCAAACAAAATGGAAAAGGCATAACTTCAATATTGGAGACAAGATGATTCAAGCCGACATAGCCAACGGCCAAAGTACCTTGTACAACTTCAAATGTACCTTCTTATCGGAAGCTAATAAGTTGCGTGATGCCTTTACGAAAATGGGTAAACAACATAAGTTGGAGACCATGGGTGGTTTATTGGCAGAGGCAAACGTATATTATGCTGACGAATATAAGAAAAATAACTGGTGCGGCATTGGATACCACGGGGATGCGGAGCGCCCTGATTCACCAGTCATTGGATGCAACGTAGGGGCGGACCGCTACTTGAGCTTTCGTAGCTTTTACAAATCGCGTTATTACCGTGATGAATTTCGCATTAAGTTGGAGCACGGTGATATCTACTTCATGAGCAAACATGCGGTTGGTGTGAATTGGAAAAAAAGTGCTCAAGTTGTCTACCGCCATCGCGCTGGAAGTTTGAAATTCTTAGAAAAGGATGACAAAGACCGTGCTAGGCGTTGGGAATTGGCAGATCAAAAAGCCAAAGCCAAAAAGGCAGCGAAGAAAGCCAAAGCCAAAGCAGATCACAAAGCCAAAAAGAGAAAGAAAGATATGCTTGAAGTGATTGATCACGAAGAGGTGGTAGAAAAGAATGGAAAAAGGTACAAAAAAATTACAAGTTACATTCCATACGTAGATTTAACTTAAAATTTAAAACGGGACATCTCGTTAGTTCCAGGCGATTCTTTGTTGCCGTCGTTGCCTGTAAGGGGCTTATTTTCATCATCATCATCGTTGGAGGTGGTCATTCCACCTTGTGAAGTATTTTGAGAACCATCACAACATAATTTAAAACAAAAGCAAACGGTTAAAAAGATTTGACCATAAAGTCCATTCACACATATTTTGTTGAGCGAGTCTAAAATATATATAAAATATTTTAGTTTTACTACATATAAATCGTACTAATACTTTTTACAAAATGGGAGACTACAAAGAAGTTGGACCTGATGTAGTTACTTCTTTAGATTCTTCTGAAGAACAAATGTTGAAGGACAACGGGATGGAAGGTCAACAACTTCTACAAGATTTCAAGGTTTTTTATAAACGCTTTGCGAACAGATACAGCTACAATAAAAGAATGGTTATATGGGACAATACTGTGACCGGTTTTTTCTTTTTCTGGGTTGCCTTAGTATTCAACCTTATCTTAGCCCTCCTCTGGGGAGTTGCTGCACAAACAGAGGATGGCGTATATGAAACTGTGGACGGTGTAGAGTATGACAGTTGGACCACGGCATTTGGTTCATTTTATTACCTCAATTTGATTCACTTAGGTGGTAATGGAACCTTTGATTTTGGACTGTTTTTTATGAGTTTTATTGCTACCATTGGGTATGGTGGTGGTATTTACGCTCTCTTTTATGTGAGTGAGTATATTATGTACCCTTCAACCCATCCAAATTGGACTCCTACCCTACTCAGAGAATGGACAAACTTAACTGGAAGGTTCAATAAAATAAATGTCTCAGCGTCTAATTCTGTCAACATAGTACCACAAGCTAGGTCTAAATTACGTTTTTAACCGCATGTGTGCCTAAAATTTTAATTTTTTCTGCATAATGATATCCTTTGTTTGTTTCACAATTTGTTGCTCTTTCCCATCTCTTTTGGAAAACTGTTTTTTCGTCGATTCGGGCCATAAATCTCTCCAATCTTTCCCAAATGGTACTTTACTGGTGTCAACCATGTCAATTTCCTCACCTTTCTCTATTATTTGTTCTCTTAATGTTACAAAAGAATCGTCGGCATCATCTTTATCAAATACACCCATTCTTACAAAATTTTCTTCGATGTACTTATTATAACCTTTTACCAATTCTTTATTTTCTTCATTTGTTACATCTATTTTAATTCCCTTCATTATTTCAAGCGGAGCAGGAAGTTCATATTTCAACATTAATTCATTGTCTTCTTCAGTCATGTTGTCAGCATGATTAACATAAAAAAAAAATCTTAACGGCGCATTCCCCATGTGTAAGTTAAATGATGTTCAATTCTCCTTTATACTTATTTATTTTAGATACTCATTAACCGCACGTGTGCCCTTCTGGATGGGTTCTGCTGCAAATAGGACAATGCAACAGGTGCAGGGCATGCGTGCTGCTGTAGACACCTACAGTACCGGTTGGACGCGGTGAGCAGAACTGGTTGGTGCTAAATCTAAGTGGGTGCATTTTGCCCAGTAAAATTTTCATGTCTTTATTATTTTGCTCTAAAAATGCTATACGCTTTTGGTACCGCTGTTTCATCTCATCATACTGTGCTTTTAAGTCATTCACAATCTCTAACATCTCCCCTTCGTTCATTTATTATTACTTTCCGGCACTTTAATACCCAAATCCTTTCTCGTAACCTTTAGATTCTCCTTCATGTACGCTTTGTACCGGCCACGGCACATTCGATAATCTTCCTCTTTGTCATCGGGCAAACTTAACTTTTCACGTAGTTCACGGTTGTTTAGAATGCACTGTCTCCAGGCTAAGAATGCTTTGGTATTATTAGTATAAGGCATATAACAAGTAAACATGTATGGTATATTTATAATAACTTTTTATACTCTTCCAACGCCTGCATGTACAACTTAAAGCACTTTTCATGCTCTGGGTTGTTGACGTCGTTCATATGAATCGAACACATCTGATATATTCGTTTCCATCTGGAATCGATAATTTCAGGCGCGGTGTGAGCTACAGTATCTCTTGTATTGGATACTGTTTGTTTTAAGGACTGGTTGGACACTGTATCTTCCATTGTTATCAAAAGTTGTATCAAAAGCGCGCGTTTAGACATTTTTTCTAAAGAATTGATCCCTTATATACGAACATCCTTCTCCCTTATCATTAAGCGGGAAGTACACATTGAGATTCCCCTCACGATTCGGATACCTTCCCTGAGATCTTACTTCCTGATCCAGGGAATCTATCAAACGCCACCAGAGACCATGTTGTGCCTTGTATTTGTTTCCAAATTCTTCTACGTGTAGTTGATTATACTCCTTCAACCACGTAAAAAACTTCATGTATTCTCCTTGCCTATTTTTGTGCCCCTTTTCTGCAAGAAACGATTGTAGAGTGTCAATGATCTTTGCAACGTATGAATTTGAGTGTGCCCGCTGCTGTTTTGTGCGTGGCACCTGGTAGTACAGCAACTGGTGCCAGATATCTGGGTGACTTCTATTAGGCTTCCTCTTCGTGTTGTTGTTCAACGAATATATCATAAAGGTTTGTGTGCCATTACTACTGTTCGTGTAGTTTTTTTCGTAGCGTATATCGCTCAAAGTCGTGCGATAGCCTTTATCATATCGATAAATTAGTATTTGAAGCAACGCCAAACGTTTGTCGTCTTCATCACCATTTAGATCACTTTTTAGATTATCCAAACTGAACTTCTCCTTTCTAACCAATTTGTTTGATTCAAACTTAAAACAATTGTTTTCCGTTCTCACGTTAAAAGACTGTTCAACTCGTGCGTGCTCTCCTATCTCAATCTCTACCGTTGACGAGGACTTCTCGTCCTCTCCAGCACAACACGGATAGCTTATTTTGTATTGCTGCAACAAATACGGGTACATACTCGTCTTTTCAGTAGAGTTTTCTGATTTGTCTGGTGCCATTAATTGGACTTTCCACCCCTTTGAATCAAAAGACAGGTAATTAATACTGTACTGTTTCTCAGCAACGTTTACATGTTTCAGTCTAGATGATTTGCAGCGGGCTAAATACCGTAAATGCTTCAGTACTGAAGCGCGTCGGTTTAAAGTCGTTCCAACGTAATGTGTGTAACCTTCTGTATGCAAATACTTCTTCATGTTCGTTTTAAAGCATTCGTTTTGTGCATGTGGGTACAGGTAATCGAATAATTTTGTACAGCCGTCACTGGCACGCTTTTTAAATAAAGCAGCATTATAGTCCTTCAATATTTTGTTGTCTTTTATTGCTTCAAATGCATCATCTATAGTCTGTCCGCTCCTGATGGCAGCGGAAGAGGTAACTTTGTATGTTGATTTACCCCCCTTTGCGCGAGCAAGATAGAATTCACGCAATGCATGATCGTTGGACCAACATTGTGTCTCTTCAAAAGTCACTTCTTTGGGAGTTTTGTTCTGTAAGTACAACTTGTCGTCAGAATAATCTCTATACACCGCTTTTTTGATAATAACGTACTCCGGCATTGTCATCATCAGACAAATCGCACTGTTATCATATTTCTTCTGCTGGAACTCACTGATTGGCTTATTTTGAAAATTTTCTCCCTTCAACTCAACGTTAGAAGTTGTATATTCATGCTCGTAAACATACTGATAGAGGACATTGAATGTTTCTTCAAAAACAGAGTGATTTGTATCTAAAGACGCAATAGAATATGCAATGTCCGCATACTTTTCATCCTTTGTTCTTAAGTCAGTGTTACCATTCGACATAACGTTCTTTTTGAAGTTTTGTTTCTCTTTCCGTAACGTAGAAAAATACTGTTTTCCGTGAGGAAACTTATCCTCTAGCAATATACGCATCATGAAGTCACAATACATACTGAAGTAGATGGACTTCTCTTGTGAACACCTACGTGCAATTGTGTAAGCGAGCATTTTCTTGTTGGCCATGATAGCAAGGCGAAGAATAGTTAACAACCCATCTGGTTTATCCATGTCTCTTGTAGAAGGCATTTTTTTGTCTTATATATGTTATTATTTGAACAAAGCGTTGTGTTGGATTGAATTTTGTTGTCGTTTAAACACTTGTAGTCTATTTAACATATGTTTGCGTTTGGTTTTTGCAGATGTTTATGTATATGTTTATTAATTTAATTGTATTCCTTTTTGTTTGTGCAATAATGTAAGAACATCAATATTTGAAGTAAGTTTGGCTGCGGACCAATCATTATTAGTATAGTAATAGCATTGTAGTGTGCCCTGGTGTGTCCTTTACCAAATTGAGATGGTAATAAGATTAACTTTACCAGTTGGCAATATTGATTAAAAATAGTGTTAAAAATAGTATAGCATTAGCATTGTGCTGGCAATATTGAGTTAAAATTTTAAGTAAGTTTTATTATGGCCATTTATTCCATAGACTATGGATTTTGTACTAAAATTTGTCCTAATGAACTTCACGCACAACTCTATCCCATTTATCGTTCTAAAAATAGGAATATTTGGATGTTGTTGTTTGCTGTCGAATTCCAGCTGTTCAATAAGTCCTATAATAGTATCATCATAGTAAGTATCACGAAAGGGGTCTGATTTATTTTTCAGTCTTCTTCGATGCTCTGCTTCAAGTAGTATCACTATGGCATTAACTTGTGACCGGTCCCACCAGGTGGCCCCCATCAGCCAAAAACCACTCTCCTTTGCTAATGCTACCACCTGGTCTACCTGTAAGCAAATAATTTTAAGGTGATCTTTCCAATTCCACGGGCAACAGTTAACAACTTGATCGTTCACATAGTGAGGCTGAGCATCGGTATACCACGTCAGTGGATCACAATCAATAAATTCGTCCTTAATACTTTCGTTTTGGTTTTGCCTATCAATATAATACGACTTTCCACTACCACTAGGCATGATAATAGAGGCTCCACGTTGCCCCAAAGGTGGTTCTTTCAATCTATTCAAGTAGTGGTGGGTACGTTGTTCGCATTGATTTTGAAACTTCTCGATGTTACTGATGAAGCTCCAACGTGGATGCTTCCACTTGTTGTTCTCGTGATCCATGAAATTAGGATTTTTCTCTCCCCATTCCTCCTCGTACAGCTGGCTTACCGCCCCGTTGGGTACGACAGCTATTACCTGACATACGTAACCGACCGCATAGGCACATTTTTTGGTGAAAAACCATCCGTATGAATAGTGTGTGAATTCATCTTTTCCTATGCCCCACCACATGTCACGTGGAATTGGAACCCTTTCATCTTCATAGATTCCTAGATTCATACTTTTTCCAAACCGTTCAGCTGTATCTTTGGTCATGTACAGACCGTGAGGCCCCAACGGTATTCCTGATTGTGTGTGTTCCCACTTCCAGCCATACTTCATACCTCTATCGATCCGCGGGTTGTATCTAAAGCTCTCTGCTTTGCGATAATAGTACACCTTGCCATCTTCTTCCTCCGAATACAAATCACTAACCTTAGATCTCACCATTCTTGCAAAATGCGTCACTATATCGATTGGTTCCAAACACGCCAGTATCTGGTACATGAGATTGTTGTATTCCCATGGGTACGTACCATCTTCGTTCTTTTTTTTGGTCCCACATGGTTTCAATACGTTGATGGAATATGTTAACAAGTTTTCGCCGCTTTCTACCGCGGTTCGAAACTTCTCGAAGTCCCAACAGTTGTCGGTGTATTTGGAGACGTGATTTGCCGCTTCCCATACGTTGGTGTCAAGGCCCTTAATTTTATAGATATCATCAACTTCATCAATATCATGATAATATGCGCCGATAGCAGCTTTGGTGATAGACATAGTATTATACAGTGTAGTCATTTATTGTAGTAAGAGAATACTTTATATGTTAATATTTTAGTACAGCCATATCCTGCTCTAAGGCCTCCAGTTGAAGGACATAATATTCTAGATCGGAAAGATAAGTGTCTTTATATCCTTTTGCTACCGCTAACCATTCACTTTCCCATGTACCTCCATCCCACTTATCACATGCCTTTACCATATGCTCTAGACTAGCAATAGGAGGAAAGATTCCACCGAATTTTTGTGTTGCGCATATATCTTTACTATTTTCAACGCATTTCCAGTCTTTTCCATTCGTGATCCAACAATATTCCTTATACTTTATGCCTTCTTCATAATCATTAAATATTTGTTGAACAAGCTTCTTGAAACGATCTTGTTTTATGCCTTTAGCTGCTTTACATATGGTGAATTTGTTGTAATGGTGCACTTGCATTTGTGCCAACTGTTGTGAGACGTAATATTTGGCGCCAGTGAAGAAGGTGAGTTTCGATAAATAACCCCATGCTACACCTGCTAAAGCACCAACGGCAGACAACGACGCTAACATAGAAGTCATTTTAATGATATCCAACACCATTATATACAACATCACACTATTTCTACCGCGGCAGTAGACACGATGGATGCTGGGTATGGAATACTATCTACGCTGGTTACTTCTGCTGTGGGGATGTCGTATATTATAATAGGATAAATGACTTTTCGCCTTCTCATCCTTTCCTTTTCCATCTTGTAAGTAGAGTAGCAGGTGTCTTGTACACGTTTCACACATGGTATAATCCACAAGGCTATTCGAACCAGCAGTTGAACACTCATGACACATCCTACGATTCCTACTATCAAGTAGACGACAAACACGACCGCGCGAGACATGTTTTATCATTTTATTTAGCACCTTTACTGCTTATATAAGTCAGCTACAGGTACCTTGTTTAATTAGTAGGCCCTAAAAGTATTCGAGAAGGTGTTTCGTACCCGAACATGTGCTCGTATTTGTCCTGTTCCTTCCTAATTACGTCCCTCATCATTATCTTCACTGTTCTTAATAAAGCATAATGGTCTCATGTTGGAGTAGTGAAAAATACGTTTCACTTCATCCTCATCAAATATATCAATGCTAGCCACGCGTATGATATGATCTATCGTCCATTTTCCTTTACCACGTCCATAATTCTCCCAGGTCATCCATGGTTCAAACTGAGCTTCAAGGTGTTGTCTAGCAGTGGGTACATCGCATCCAATGAGTTTGTGTATCGTGGATGTATAAAATCGTTGATGTATGACTGCTAATCTTACTTTTCCGCGTAGGTATTTACGTCTTTTTAAAATTGGACTATTTTTTATTTTTTCTAATTTAGCTTGTAGTACATGTGGCCTCTTTTCATATTTTTTCTGATATTCTTTCTTTTTTTTCTTCACCTCTGAACGTTGGTAGTATTCTTTTACTCTTTTCTTCACCTCTGGACTCTTGTAGTATTCTTTCTTTCTTTTCTTCACCTCTGGACGAGACCAATACTCTTTTTTATACGCTTTTCGTTTTGCACGATCTTTCCACGGCATTATTCTTTTTATTAGACCACTTTACTCTTTATATACACCAGCTACAGGTACCGTTGAAAATATGGAAGGCCCTTTGCTCATAAAAGACATCAGATCGGGGGTTTACCTATATTATTACGCTACTGTATAGGTACATTTCTCTCATAACAAGGCCCCACCCTAACCCTTAAACTAAAAATAAAGTGTTCCTGTTCACAAACGATAGCAGATCGGGGGTTTAAGGCATATATACACTACCGGGTACAGGTACCTGCTCTCATATTCTACCCCCTAACCCTCACCCTATCCCTAACCCTAACCCTACGAACAACCCTAACCCTAACCGTATCCCTACCTAACCCTAACTGCTAACCCTAGGTTGTACTAAACTGTAGTGTACCCACACCTAACACCTATGATACCTAACACCAGGGTGGTAAACGAGTGGTAATAAATTGGATGATAATAAATGTAATGCTAATAAGTGACATGAGTCACGGCGAGCTTTGCTCTAAATACTATTGTACTGTGTGTAGTGTTATTAATTAGGCTAACCCTACCAGTATATCTTTCAAGTAAGTTTCTATCCTTTAAGTAAGTTACTAACCCTACTCCTAACTAGATGTCTTTCAAGTAAGTATAATTTACTTTTGGGGAGAGAGGCTGAGTTGATTTTCCATTTAAAGCATAGGTTTAGCATTAGTACCCATACTGGCAACGGTCAAAGACGAAAACTGATATATTATTTTCTGTAAAAAGTAAAAAAAAGTTACTTGAAAGATCACTTAGAACTAAAGTTCGCTGTGTGTACACACTTAGATAATAATTATTTTATTTGACTCTGTGGTGAGATGTAACGGTTGTTCTGAGTCCAACTCCTTCATCATCTGTGCGAATTCATTCCAATTGTCAGGCACCGGTTTGTTATTCACCGTGTGTAGTATATCACCCGGGCGGATCGATTTGGCATGGTACGCCACGGCGTGACTGTCTAAATTTGCCACCATGATGCGAAATTTGTGGGCATGCTCATCGCCCATGTAGTCGGCCATTTTATAATGCACGACATCATTCAGTCTTAGAGGCTTCAATGTAACACCTTTCATACCTAAAACCTCCTGACTCAACACAGAAGCATCCAACACACTGTCCAACAGACGCAATTCACCCATTGCACTACCACGCAATTCACTATAACGGAAATCAACATCCACACACTCACCACCCAAACGCAACACACCAACAACACATGAACTTCCCCAACCAACGCTACTTAACACATCACAAACATTACGACTCACCCCTGAAGAACCACACCACACCTCCCCATAATCACTCACACATCGTCCATCCAGACTGTACATCACATCACCCACTTCAAAATTATCAACAAACAAACCAACACGAAGCACGGAATTCCTACTAGGAAAGGCGGGTTTCTTGTATGGGAGTGCTAGCGGGAGTGCCTAATGTCATGGGACCGTAAGGATTGCGAATCATAATATGTACTGATGGGACCTCAACCGGTTTGATATTTACATTCTTTTTCTTTCTACAGCATGCTTTACATTTCTTACAACAATCGTTACACGTTTGGTATATTTCATGATGACGATAAGGATTACAGCAGCATTGTAAAGTCTCCACAACTATTACACTGGCAGTCATGTAAGCAGCGACTCCACCACATAATATTCCTACTGTAGTCCAACACTGTATACAAAATCTTTCGTTGCAACAACATCGACAGCAACAACAATTATTACACATACATATAAATAGCCATATTCTAAACTTTATAGTTATGCAACATTTTGAAATTGACCTTCGATATTGGTATGTGAAAATGGTCTGGCGAAGAATGGAGGAAATATGTTAAGACGGATATACTACCAAATCCACCAACAACACATACACTAATCCAATTAAACAGGAGATAGCAAACAAGATCAATGCGCTTTTCCAATCTTGAATACTGATATAGTATATATATAGTTTCAGCATCGTACCAAACACCATGATGTCTCCCAGAAAGAATGATAGAGCATACGGTGGGTCGTATATATTCTCAGTACAGAATTCGAGCGCACCTGGCCATGAATTGGGTTTTAAGATAAGTAGAACTAAGCCACCAGCACCTATGTTGAATATATCAATCCATACGGGATTCTCTGCAAATATAGACCACAGGACAAGAGGTGGCGTAAGAAATAGCGGTGTGTGGTATGCTAGCATACATGTATTCATATTGATTTGCATGTGAAGAACCGATATGGTAAAAATGACTAACATTTGATTGTGGAAATTGTTGTAATTATCGCTGATAACTTTCCATCTTTGGTCAGTAAAAAACTTGTTTATTCTATCCATATTTAATACCATAGGTGTTGAATATATACAAATTAGATATAGAATATATCCGTTGGGGTTGTGTTGATCAAAATGATACCAGTTAAAATTTTACCTGATAATATGAATCATCAGCATTCTCCTTTAAACAGAAATATCTATAATGATTATCTGTTTACTAATGCAGTCTACGTATATGATACGGTGGCAGATACGTTCATTCAGAGTACACCATTGCCCTATGATTGAAATGGAGCAACAGTGTGGCTACGAGGAGATACAGTATACTTGAATGCTGGTGAATTGGGGATTATTTGTACGGATGAAGTATTTTATGCGAGACATCCTAAAATGACTCTCAAAGGTAAAATAACAATACATTAAAATTTTAATTTTGGTTGAATACTAATTTTTTCGGGGCGAGGCCCACGAGGCGCACGAGGCACACTCCATGTGTCATTCTTAGCTCCACGTACGAATTCGCCCCTTGTTTGATCTCTAGTTTTTTTTGGTCCTATGTCTCTTTCCGTTATCTTCTGTACTATTGCCGTTTTCCATTGATCCTCAGGTATTAAGTTTTTTAATACAAAATAACCTCCATATGTGTATGTGTTGATATCAAGATTTTCGTTGAAACTATACTCTGTACCGTAATGAGCTCCTTCTTTAGTTTTTTTTTCAGTATAATTTCTGTTACCCCATTGATCGATCACTACTCGCATGCACCAACTACAACTTTTACCTTTTCTTAATGTTCCACCAAAAAATTCGTTCTGTACTACGGTCATGGGGATTACTTTTTTATCTGCATAATAATCATAGCTCACGAATTTTTCACTCCTTTTCTCTAACCATGATTGATGCGTTAATATCCAACTAATATTAACATTTTTTACTGTCTTGTTGAATGTGTATCCTTCTACATAGTTTTCCATAAGGTCTTTTATATCGATATCCATGGTTGCAGTGTTCATATTGTACTTGGAACTACCAATAAAGAAGTCTTTCATGTTTTGCAGTTCAGTAGCTGTTTTATCTCCTTCATCTAAATCCCAAAAATATTTATAGAAGTTATCCCGAATCCAGCTCGAGATTCTCCATACTTGATTGGAATCATTTCTTTTTGGATCCCACCCTGCTTGTTTCGCTTTTTCATTGAAATCGTTCAACAATTTGTCTCGATATTTGTCTACTTCGACGTTATCTATCTTACGTAACACTTCCCCAGCAGCATCTTTTATGTATTTCTCATTCTCTAGTTTCCATCTTTTCATGAAAGGCGCCTTAGCTGCAATATCGTCTATACCTTGAAGCCTTTCTTTACGTTGCTCAACATCAATAAATTTCGTACGGATTTGAAATTTATTACCTTTTATCAGAAAATTCCATTGTGATTTGGGTTCAGCGAGATTATAGAATGACGTACCGTCGTTATCCTCAGTTAACGCTTCATTCATATCCGTCATCATGAGTTGAACATGGTACAGTTTCTCTTCAAATTCTGTTACATATAGTAGTTCTTCGAAACCAATAACTGGCCATTCACCTATCTTACTGTAGAAGGTTTCATTTTTCTTGTTTGTATTGGTACAATAATAGGGTATTTTGACGTATTTTTCAATGTACTTGTCTTTGAATTCTATCGATTCTAATAAATCTCTTACTGCACCTCCGTATTGATAGGGTTTGGTATATCCCTTTTTAAATAACGTAAGCCACTCCTCTATTGCAGCCTTCAACTTCATTCTTAACGATTTCTTGTCCTCGCTATCGGAATACGTTCCTTTTGGTTCTAGCATGTTCTTTCCTGTATTTCGTTTGTTTATAGGTAGGAGGTTATCTTGAACACGTATTGCTTCATTTTCGATGTTATCTTCCCAATAGTTATCTTTCTTTCCTAGCAATCCTGCTTTTTTACAGTCTTTTTTCTTCTCTGGTGCATATCCGTATTCTACATGAAAAAGGTAAAGATTTAGTGCCTTCTTCACTTTTTGAAGATTTTTTTCAGCTTCGTACCATACTCCCATAATTTTACAGACATCACGTTGAATATATAAGAATAAAAAATTAATAAGTAAATATTACGTCTTTAATTATACCGCTCCACTGTTTCAAAATACTATGTAGATCTCTCTTGTTGGGGTTGAACATGCGGTCGCAATCCCACGAGGCATCTCCATATACTTCGAACGTGTACGCTTCAGGCACACCGTGATCGACAGCCCAGTCTACACTCGTACCGTATGCACGATAGAATGATGTAGAAGCTGCTGATCCCACTGCACACTCAGGGCATTTTTGAGCCCATTTTTTTATATTCTTTAACATGACATCATAATTCTTTGGTCTCACTCCAACCCTTGAATCATATGGCATGTAGATAGACTTTTCACCACTGTGTACATTAACATAACGTTTGACGCCGTTTAGTAACAATGATGACACTAATTTGCTTTCTTTTTCGGATAAAGGATGGGGGCCTTCAAACTCTTCGCTATTCTTTGCGTAATGATGTTCGTTGACGCCTCGCATCTGATAATTCCTATTTGTGTCCACTCCTCTCTCGTTTTTGCGCTGACACGGGTGTCCCGCTTCAACGTACTTCCTTCCGAAAATATTAAGTACCGGGATGATGGTCACCCTCTTGTTTGGTTTCCACTTACGTAGTTTGTGGATCACTTTGAGCGCGATCTCACCAGTAATGCGTTCACGGGC
>Ga0206130_10004922_pt1 | contig 16092 bp, 9 predicted proteins | sample Helgoland_Spring_9_FD_148637 | JGI IMG/M metagenome (GOLD analysis project Ga0206130, IMG submission 148637) | Pelagic subsurface seawater microbial communities from Kabeltonne, Helgoland, North Sea - Helgoland_Spring_Bloom_20160512_1 | ecosystem: Environmental > Aquatic > Marine > Epipelagic ... | reverse complement strand
TGTGCCCCAGAGTAAAGCCCGTCACTATCCAGACAAGGTCGCTGAATTTACGCAGCAATAAAATAAGTGCCAGTAGAAAGGCAATATGATCGATACCACCGAAAATATGCTCAATGCCAAGGGTGGTGTATTGGGCAATACTGTGAAATAAATTGTTAGCTGCTGGCCGCTTGGTAGCTATTTCTTGGGTTCGTAACTCGTCTGAGAATATATATTGTTGAGACAGTTGGTCAGCCACAGCAATTTGTGCATAGTGAACATGGGTACTTGCTACGCTGAAAAAGCTATTTATTTTAATGTTTAGAGTATCTATTTGTGGGCCACAGTCAAAATATAAACCAACGCGAACATAGCCTTGCGCCGAAGGCTGTAGCCTTGGTGGGGCTGTGTCTTTGCAAGCTTGTTTGTCATGAAAAACACGGATGGTTTCTGCTAAATGACGACTTAGCAACACATCTAGAGCTTGATTGGGACCGCTCTGTAGACGGGTAATTTCCCTAGTCTTGACCGCAAAGACAGCCTCGATGCGATTATCTGCGACGATCCAATCAGAAAATGACTGGCTACGGTTATGTGCATGAGATGTAAAAGACATTGTCATTAAGGTGATCAAAATAACTAGGAGAGTAGGCATGTTCGAAAGTCGCTTCACTATGGCATTGCCCCACTATGCCCAGAGGTCTCTGCTTTGCTTTGATTTAGCCATTCAATGCTTGCGCTATCACGTAGCTGTTGGAGATAGTAGTCCAAGGCAAAAGACTGCGTTTGAGATTTTTCTGCCGTGCTAAATGCAGAGGTACTTTGGATGGCGTCTAACATTGTCTGCAACGTCCGTTGGCGAACATTGAGGTCACTTCGTAGAGCACCCGAACTAATTGCCTGTTGCACCAACAGTTCTTCTTCAATTAAGCGGTCGAGTATTAGTTCTCGATCTTCCAGAGTCATTGCTCCACGCTTATCTTGATCAAACAATGAAGCAGCGCGAAGGTATTCGGTTTTGCTTATGCCAACATCATTAATTGTAACGATAACGGAGTTATCTAGTTGGTCTGAAAAGGGATTTGAAAATGCCATCAACATACCAGTGACAGAACCTAATATTACCGAAATGAGAGTTCTTTTCTGAATAATTTTTCTTGTGAGCGCGCGCATACCCTAATTCACCTTGATAATAAGCTGGTCAACTATCAGCGTATTCACTTCGATATTGGCTGCCTGCTTAAGGCGCAGTAATTCATCTTTAAGCACTCGATCTCTAGATCTACTCTTGATTGCAGTAGCTATTTCATTGCGGACTAGCTCAAAATCTCGCACTGTCGCAGGTTCCACTCTTAAAATTTGAACTAAATAGACACCGTCTTTTTGGCGTATAGGTTGTGAAAGTTCGCCTTCTGCTAGGCCAATGATTTTGCTACTCAAGCCTACCCCAAGGTAGCGTCGCAACATATGTTCAGGAAGGGGGCTTAAGGGGATATCAATTCTTTGCCCACCCTCGATTAGCCCAAAAGATTCACCTAATCGTCCCCCAGTTAACATATGGTTGCGCGCGTTACTGGCTTGTTCAATAGTCTTAAATTTAAACACTTCCAGGGTAGTTCGTGGTGACTCCTCAAAGATTGATTGGTGGCTTTTATAGAAAGCTCTTAACGCAGATTCATCAATGGGCAAGTTTTCGGCATTGTTAGTAATATTATCAATGGCTGAGCGAGCTAGTAATTTTCTAATCCCAGGGTCAGCGTACAAAACCCCCAAATCTTCGGCCCTTTGTAATATTAATTCATCATCTACCAGACGCTGCAGAATGGAGTGTTGAGTTGAAGAGTTTTTGGGAAGATCTAAGGTAACAAGCGCCGTATTCAAGGTCGCTTGAGTGATGGGCTGTTGATTGACTAGAACAAGTGTATCGGCAGGATTTTGGCGCCAGTTAACTTCACTCGTTGAGCCTACCAAAACCAATACAAGACCGGCAACCGCTGATATTCCGCGGATAAAATAATATGATTGAGTGGCCAGTAGGGGCATAGCTTAGACTTTGTTTATAATTTTTTAAGCGTCTTATCATAGTCTAATATATTTTTATCGCACTGTCTGAATATGACAGTCTAGTCACAATAGCGGACATAAAAAAGGGGCAGTTAAGAACTGCCCCTTTAAGAGTTACTACTTTTCTAATACAGATTAGAAGCTATAGTTAAGTGTTGCGCCCCATACACTCCCTGGAGTTGTATATTCAGCAAAAGCTCCTGAAGCTAATGGTATGTTAAATGCACCAGAGGCTGTTTTCTCATCGAACACATTCTTGCCGTATAGCATCACAGCCCAGTTATCTCCCTTTAACCCGGTTCTAAAATTGGTTTTAGAGAAAGCATCCTGATATGTCGCAGAATCGGTTGAACCACCGATCATCTGAAATCCATCGGTAAAGTTTACGTCTATACTAGTCATCCACAGCAGACCACCCATGACAGGTCGAGTATAATCAGCACTCACGGTACCGTTGTAATCAACACCAACCTTTTCGCCAGTTCGATCTACGCTAGCTCCACTCTGAACACCATCTCCTCGAAAGTTTGCTTGACACCCATCAAAAGACGTAACTGGATCAGAGCTTAACAGAACTTCACGTCCAGCAGCCCTAGCTAGCCCAAGCAGTCCAGACTGTTGCTGAACAGTACACCCTGCACCAGGATAGCTACCAAACTTACCATCGTTTAATGCAAAGCTCGCACCCAGTTTCAGATGGTCAGTTGCTTGCCATTGTAGATCAACTTCAAGACCTTGGATCTCTGTGGTAGCGGCGTTTGTAACAACAAAACCGGTACCGACGAAGGTGGAGACTTGCTGATTTTCATAAGTACTGTCATATAGAGCCCAGTTCAGAGTCATACCACCATCAAGCAAGGTGTGCTTTCCACCAATCTCGATTGAATCTGCGTTCTCATCATCATATTCAAAACCTGGTCCTGGCACAGTAGGCTGGACACCTTCATCGGTGAAGGCTGGAAGTTGATCATCTACAGAGTTGAATCCACCACTTTTAAAGCCTTCTGAATAGCTTAAGTAGAACATGCTGTCCTCTGATCGTGTCCACTCGATATTTGCCGCAGGCAAAAATTGAGTGCTAGATCGGTCTTCACCAAATTCATGAGCGACACCTAGACCGAAACCGTCAACTATAGCTGCCAGCACACCGTCGGTATTGGGTACCCCAAGTCCAGTTGTGTTGGTTGTCAGTTCCATCAGAGCATGTGATCTTTTTTCTTCCTCGGTATATCGAGCACCGGCAGTAATGGCGACCGAGTCCGTTAGATCATATGTTCCCTGGAAGAAGACAGCGCGAGAATTTGTATCTTGGGTCCAGTTAGATAGGCGACCGGCTTGCTGGAACTTTGTTGAACCTTCTACGCCGACTTTAAGGGTGTAATCCAAGCAAGAAGCGGCGCCAACGGCACAGCCTGTAGCGTCATAAAGACCCTGGAGAGTTAAACCTGTGCCGGGGACGGGCGTGGTGGCGTTAATACCACCGACCTGCGCTGGGCTTAAAGCCAAAATTGTATCAAGGCCCAAGGCAGGGTTACCACCACCAAGGATCGCTTTCATTGTCATCTCGGGGAGGCCAAAGGTACCATCAATCACCACAGTTCGATCGATTTCTTGGTCTTGTTGGTCCAAATACACACCACCTACCCATGAAAAACGTCCGTCCGTAGGAGAAGTAAGACGGAACTCCTGACTAGTATGGTCGTATTCTGAAATGTCGGATCTACCGATGAACTCTAATGGAAGCCAGTCAGCATCAAGGCCATCTTGATACTCATAGCGACCTCTACCAGCAATTGCAGTGAGAGTGTAGCCGTTATCCAATTCCATTTCGAAACTAAGCGATGTATCAGCAGTCGAAGTATCTGTCCCTTCTGGTCGCTCACCTCCAGCATCACAGTAAGCGGAGCTCATGCCCATATTGGCTTCTAACGCACACCCACCTACAGCTTGTGAATCGCGGTAGGGGGTTCGATTTCCAGAAGCTACAATTCCAGCGAACTCAGGACGAACCATGCCAACTACACCGAACATAAGACCTGATGCCGCGCCTAGATTGGACACGGGATTAAAAACGGTAGTGATAGAATTCTGACCAAGACGTACGTTGTCACTCTCTGAATGCTTCACCTCTACTCGCGTTGAATCAGTGGGCTCCCATGTTGCGCTGGCTCGCCACATAGATTCATCAACTGTAGGCATATTCTTCGTGAGGGCCCCAGCATAGGTATTTTTAAATTCGCCATCGTTAGAGCGATCTTTATACGCGAGGCGCAGACCAATGGTGTCGCCAATGGAGCCGGTTAAGTGTCCCTCTAGAGTTGTACCACCAAAGGATTCTTTGCTGCCTGATATTTTGCCACCAAACTCTTCATCCGCGTCTGGAGTTGCAGTAGTAACATTGATAGCACCTGCAAGGGTATTCTTACCAAATAAGATGCCTTGCGGGCCTCTTAGTACTTCGACTTGTTGAACATCAAAAAGCGCTGTTCGGCTTTGACGAGATTTTCCGTAGTGGATGCCATCAACATAGACACCGACAGATTGTTCAAAAGATTGGTTTGCGCCAACACCTATGCCGCGCATGGAAATAATCGTGTTTACGGCATTCTCTGTAATAGCCAAATTCGGAACATATGCAGACATTTCAGCAAAGCTGTGTAATCCAGCTTCTTCAATTTTAGTCCCTGATATAGCAGTAAGAGAGACAGGAACTTCTTGTAAGCTCTCTGCACGTTTTTGAGCGGTTACAATAACTTCTTCAAGTTCAGCTGCGTATGCACCGCTAGACACCGTTGCTATAGAAATAGCAAGGCTACTAAGCGTGCGGAATGATTTCTTGTTCATAAAAGACCCCTGTAGATAGCTTATAATTTTTTTGTATACTTTCTTTATTACTCGATGGTAATTTCTTGGCATTGTTGTTCGAGATACCACAAAACTCTAACTGCGTAGATGTTTTGAGAGCCTTGCGTTTTTCCACCTTACAGAATTTTTTCTCAAAAGTGAATAATTAATACTCGTAACCACTAAGGGCCCATGTAGTATATAGCTTAGTTGAGCTGACAGTATGGGCATAATTCAGCGCTTGTTTATAGCTTTTAAAGCTCTTATCAAAGCCTAATATGGCCTATCACACCATCTGAATATAAAAGATTAGGCGCAATAGCTACTATGGGGAGAATAAAAAAACAGTCGTTTTGATATTTATTGGTGAGTATATTTTGCGTGGGCACAAAAAAGGGGCAGTTAGAAACTGCCCCTTTGAGTGTTACTACTTTTCTAATATAGGTTAGAAGCTGTAGTTGAGCGTTGCACCCCAGACTGCTCCTGGTAGAACGTACTGAGCGTGTGATCCGCTGGCAAGAGGTATATCAAAAGCACCTTGAGGGGTAACCTTATCAAATACATTTTTGCCATACAGCATGACGGACCAATTCTCTCCGGCTAGACCGGTTCGGAAGTTGGTTTTAGTAAACCCATCTTCGTAATCGATAGGGTCGCGATCACCTGTCATGAAAAAGCCATCAGAGATTTGAACATCTACACCAGTATTCCAGATCAAACCACCGAGTACAGCGCGGGTGTAATCTGCAGTTACAGTACCGTTGTAGTCGGTTCCAACTTGTGCGCCCGCTAGGTTCTGACTTATTCCAATTTGCGTTCCATCAGCTGCAATCTCGGCGACACAGCTTCCAGACGATGTTGCACCTCCCGCTAGGTCAGACGCCTGTATCGCGGTACAGCCCGCTCCAGGGAAGTCGTCATACTTACCATCGTTAAGAGCGAAATTAACACCTAATCGTAGGTGGTCAGTTGCCTGCCACAACATATCAACTTCAAGGCCCGAGACACTAGCACTCGCAGCATTAGTTACTACGAATCCAAGACCCACGAACGTTGATACCTGTTGATTTTTATAGACACTGTCGAAGTAGGCCCAGTTAAGGGTCATAGAACCGTCAAGAAGTGTATGCTTTCCACCGATCTCCCAAGATTCAGCGTTCTCATCTTCATACTCAAATCCTGGCCCAGGGATGTTTGCCTGTGGGCCATCTGCTGTGAAGAGTGGGAGCTGAGAGTCTGTTGAGTTAAAGCCTCCACTCTTAAAGCCTTCTGAGTAGCTCATATACAACATGCTGTCATCTGATCGCGCCCATTCCAAATTTACCGCAGGAATGAACTGGTGTGTTCCTCGATCTTCATTAAACTCATGATCATAAATATTAAACAGAGCAGCCGAGAGGCCACCTAACAGGGGGTTAGCGTCTGGAACAGCTAAGCCGTTGTAGCTAGATGTGTTGTAAGTCGAAGCAAATGCTCGCTTCTCTTCCTCAGTGTATCGAGCACCCGCTGTCAACGACACTGAATCCGTTAGATTCCATGTGCCTTGGTAGAAGACCGCTCGTGAGTTGGTATCTTGCCGATACTGACCAATTCGTCCCATTTGATTCCACAGCGTAGATCCTTCAACACCTACTTTGAGAGTATAATCCAAACAAGAAGGAGCTCCAGCAGCACAGCCGGTGGCATCATAGAGGCCTTGGAGCGTGAATGGTGTTCCAGGAACAGGTGTTGTAGCGTTTACGCCGGCAACCTGAGCTGGTGAAAAGGCGAGAAAACTAGGCAACCCGAGGGCAGGGTTACCACCCCCAAGGATAGTTCTCATCAACATGTCGGGCAGCCCAAACTGGCCATCAACTGATGTAAGCGTCCACTGCTCTTGAGTTGATTTAGCTAAATAAACGCCACCTACCCAAGAAAATTTCCCATCAGTTGGAGATGAAAGGCGAATCTCTTGGCTATTCATATCATACTCTGAAAATGTAGATTGACCAATAAAGCGAAGCGGCAACCAATCAGCGTCTAGGCCATCTTGATAATCGTAACGTCCTCTACCTATGGTGGCATTTAGCGTATAGCCATTATCCATCTCCATCTCAAAGTTGAGGGATGTGTCTGATGAGGTAGTATCAGTACCTTCGGGGCGCTCACCACCTGCATCACAAATTGCTGAGCTCTTACCTAGCGCTGCTTCATGTGCACAGCCGCCAAGGGCAATTGAGTCCCTGTAGGGATCGTTAGTGCCATTAGTAGTAATTGAAGCAAAGTTAGGATGCACAACACCCATCACGCCATACATTAATCCTGCGGCTGCTCCTAAATTTTCAACTGGACTAAACAGCACCGCCATTGAGTCTTGACCAAGCTTCACGTTGTCATTATTAGAGTGCTTTAATTCAACTCTTGTTGACTCAGTAGGCTCCCAAGTTGCACTGGCACGCCACATTGTCTCGTCTGTGGTTGGCATATTCTTGTTTAAGGCGCCGGCATAGGTATTGGTCCATGCCCCATCACTGGAGCGATCTTTGTAGGCAAGACGCAATCCAATGGTGTCTCCAATTGAGCCTGTAAGGTGACCCTGCATTGTAGTACCGTCAAATGACTCTTTGCTGACAGAAACTTTGCCGCCAAATTCTTGGTCGGGATCTGGCGTCGCAGTCTTAATATTAATGGCACCAGCAAGAGTGTTTTTGCCGAACAGAACTCCCTGCGGGCCTCGCACTACCTCAGCTTGCTGGATATCGAATAAACCTGTTCTTATTTGGCGGCCTTTACCGTAGTGAATGCCATCAACAAACACACCTACTGATTGCTCGAAAGACTGGTTAGCTCCAACGCTAATGCCTCTCATTTCAATAATAGTATTTACGGCATTTTCTGTAATGCTCAAGTTAGGCACGTAGGTAGAAAGCTCGCCAAACGTGTTCATGCCAGCTTCTTCAATTTTAGTCCCTGATATTGCAGTGAGAGAGACAGGAACTTCTTGTAAGCTCTCTGCACGTTTTTGAGCGGTTACGATAACTTCTTCAAGTTCAGCTGCGTATGCACCGCTAGTTACCGTTGCTATAGCAATAGCAAGGCTACTAAGTGTACGGAATGATTTTCTATTCATAAAAGACCCCTGTAGATAGTTCATAAGTGTTGTTTTTACTTTTTTACTTTTCGACGTTAACTTTTTGTGACGTTGTTCGAGTGATGTCGAACGATGCAATTACGTATTATCTACGTTTCTACACGTGACGAACGATACATGAGTCTTCCTCAAAAGTGAATATTAATAATTTAATAACTAAATAATGAATATGAGTCATTTGTGAAAATAGCTTCATTTAGAAGTGTATTTTTTTCTATGCACAATTTCCATATGTGCATAGTTGCTAAATAGATAATTTAAATATTGGGATGAGGCCGTTAATGGCTGGACTTTGTTGGTTTACTGCTAATTGTATAAATGTTGAGAAAGAAGACGGTTTAAAACACCTTTTACAAGCAAGTGGGCTTTGGAAGAAGAGTTTTTTTTGATGTATTCATTGGCTGATCTAAAGTCTTGGTATATTTGATGGGTATGAAATAAAAAGGACGGGTTACCCCGTCCTTTTAGATTGAGCGCTTTTTACTAGAAACTATAGGTAAGTCTAGCACCCCATACTGATCCCTCGCTTGTATATTGGCCATGAGAGCCGCCGGCTAGAGGAATATCATAGGCTCCGGTTGCTGTTTCTTTATCCGTGATGTTTTTACCATACAACATGGCAGTCCAGTTTTCAGCTCGAACTCCTGTTCGGATATTGAACTTCTCAAAACCTTCATGGTAGTCAATTGGATCTCGATCACCTGTCATGAAATAACCATCGGTAAAGTTCATATCAACACTTGTAAACCACAGAAGGCCAGATGCCAGAGGTCTTGTGTAATCAGCCCAGAGTGATCCATTGTAGTCTGTTCCTACTTGAGCCCCTGCGAGATCCTGTCCTGAGCCAGCTTGACTTCCGTCACCCTTGAATTTTGCAACACAGCCGCCAGCTTCAATCACTGGAGAATTAACTGTCAAAGTCCCAAGGGCTAGTAGGTCTGAAGCTTGTTGAGCAGTACAACCAGCGCCAGGGAATGAGCCGTACGCGCCATCTGTGAACGCAGCGCTAGCACCAACTCTCAGATTATCAGTTGCTTGCCAGGTCATATCAATTTCTAAACCTTCAACATCTGTCGTGGCGGCGTTGGTCACAACAAAACCAAGACCCACAAAGGTCGATACTTGTTGATCCTTATACTCACTATTGAAGTATGCCCAGTTCAGATTCATGGCACCATCTAATAGCGTGTGCTTTCCGCCGATTTCATAAGATTCAGCGGTTTCATCATCGTACTCAAAACCAATTCCAGGAATTGTTCTCTGAGGGCCTGCAGCTGTAAATAGTGGATCTTGATCATCAACTGCGTTAAAGCCACCAGTTTTGAAGCCCTCTGAATAACTAAAGTAAAACTTACTGTCTTCTGATCGAGTCCACTGTAGGTTCATCGCTGGTATCAACTGGTTAGTTGATCGCTCCTCATCAAACTCATGCTCATATGAGGCAAACAACGAACCCATTAGTCCAGCAAACAAAGGAGAGTAGTTAGGCGTAGTTAGCCCTGTTGAATTGGTAACTAACTGCATCTCTGCATGGGCCCGCTTCTCTTCCTCGGTGTATCGCACACCAGCTGTCAGCGCAAGAGAGTCACTCAGGTTTAACGTTCCTTGGAAGAAGATAGCCCGGGAGTTGGTGTTTTGCTTCCAGTTAGAAAGTCGGCCTGCGTGCCGCCACTTAGTAACGCCTTCAACACCAGGATAGAGCCGAAAGTCTTGACAAGTCGCAGCTCCGACAGCACAGCCAGTGGCATCATAGAGGCTTTGGAGAGTGTATGGCGTTCCAGGAACAGGCGTTGTCGCGTTTACACCGGCAACTTGAGCTGGTGAGAAAGCTAAGAAGGTATCAAGACCAATAATAGCTGGCATAATTTGAGGGATACCGAAGGTTCCATCTACCACGACTAACCGATCAATCTCTTGTTCCTGCTTGTCTAGGTAAACGCCGCCTACCCATGAAAATTTACCGTCTGTGGGAGAGCTGATACGAAATTCTTGGCTGTTGTGATCATAATCAGAAATATCACTTCGACCAATGAATCGCAAAGGCAAAAAGTCAGCATCAATACCATCTTGGTAGGAATAACGACCCCGACCGGCAACAACATTCAGTGTATAGCCATTAGGCAGTTCCATGTCCAAATTTATAGAGCTATCAGCCGTATCTGTATCTGTTCCTTCTGGTCTTTCTCCGCCGTTTTCACAGATTGAAGAGGTCATACCCATATGAGCTTCTAGAGCACAGCCACCAAATGATCGCATGTCCCTATATCCATCTCTTGGCTCAGAGTTTATGTAGGCCGCATAACTGGGAAAAACTGCTCCCATGGTTCCGTACATAAGAGCATTCGATGCTGGAATATTAGGTAAAGGACTAAACAGGGTTACCAGAGGGTTAGCGCCTAAGCGCACGTATTCGCTATCAGAATGTTTAAACTCGACTGAAGTAGTATCTGTTGGCTCCCATAGTACGCTTGCCCGCCACATTTTTTCGTCAGTTGTAGGCCCTAAGGAAACCTCAGTGTCAGGATAAGTATTCTTTAGATGGCCATCACCCTCACGGTCTTTGTAGGCAAATCTCCATGCCAATGAGTCAGTTAATGACCCAGTCAAGTGGCCCTCAACGGTTTGGCCACCGTAAGACTCTTTATTAACAGCGATTTTGCCGCCGGTCTCTTGGCCGATCTGAGGTGAGGCCGTGGTGACATTAATTGCCCCAGCGAGAGTGTTCTTGCCAAATAATATTCCCTGCGGGCCTCTCAACACTTCAACTTGCTGTAAATCAAATAATCCAGTTCTAATTTGACGGCTTTTCCCATAGTGAATGCCATCAACATAGGTGCCAACGGACTGTTCAAAAGACTGGTTAGAGCCAATGCCAACACCACGCATACCGATAATCGTATTAACGGCATTTTCAGTAATGCTTAGGTTAGGAACATAAGCTGTTAGTTCTTGGAAGCTGTTTATGCCAATCTCTTCAATTTTGCTGCCATCAATGGCCGACATTGAAATAGGAACATCTTGAAGACTCTCAGCTCTTTTTTGTGCTGTAACAATAATTTCTTCGAGTTCCGCTGCATAGGTGTTACCGATAAAAGCAGTTATGGCCAATGCCAATAAACTGCGTATGCGAAGAATTTTCATTTTATTAGACCCCTTATAGATAGATGAGTGACCTATTTTTTATGACATATTTGGGCATTTAAAAAGGTCGACATTCCTAAGATAGCCCGTTACGCAATACAAGACAGCATAAGATTTACTCGCTAAAACATAGTTTTTAGACGAATTTTTAAGCTTAAAATCTTTGATTTATATGAAAATTATTTAATTTCGATGTTTATGTGTGCAAGGCTGTTTGTCAACGGATCTACTATATAAGTGTGGTTGTGATTTTGGATGATATTTGTTTGAACCTAAATGCCATTGACTTTGAGAGTTTTAGTTTGGATTTATGGGTTTGCAATAGTGAATTGTAGAATTATTCTTCAGGACCTGAAAAGCTCAAAAACTATGTTATTTGCATGCACCCTTAAGAAATAACCGTCTGTAAGAACCAGAAATAGACTTGATAGGGTTCAGTTGTCTGAGGGGGTTATTAGAGATCGGTCTATCATGTTTTTAATTTTCAAGCCTAGATCACGCGCGCGGATGCACTTGTATTATTCCTCACCCCTGTTACGGTACTGCCAATAAAAGAGAAAGCTACAATGAACAATGTCTCAAAAAGTGGGTCGGGTAAAGAAATAGGTTTTTGGCGCGGTTGGTCTATCGCTGTGGGCTGTGCTATTGGATCTGGCATTTTTATGATGCCGACCCTACTGGCGCCTTACGGAATGCTGGGCTTGGCTGGTTGGCTAACAGCTGGCGCTGGCACCTTGTTAGTGGCTTTGTGTTTGTCCAGACTGGTGAGGCGAGTGCCGAAAATTGGGGGCCCTTACGCTTATGTTCAAGCAGGGCTTGGCAACTTCGCTGGATTTTTGATTGCCTGGACATATTGGATTTCCTGCATTGCTGCAGCCTCGGGTATTGCGGTTGCCTTTGTGGGGTACCTGGGAGTCTTTTTACCGTCGATCACAGAATCTTCGATACTTAGTCTTTTAGTTTCTCTGGCATTGATATGGTCAGTAGTTGGCCTAAATATTCGCAGTATTGAAAGCAGTGGCACATTTCAGGTTGTCACAACATTTTTAAAAATATTGCCCTTGATATTTATTATTGTGTTGGGCTTTTCCAACATGCAACCCGAAATTTTACCGCCATTAAATCCGACTGATCTGCATCCTGTGGCACTGTTAGCGACCGTCACTACCTTAGTAATGTGGTCTTTTATCGGAATTGAGACGGCTACGGTTCCTGCAGACAATATTGTTGAACCAGAAAAAACTATTCCACGCATACTCATTGCATCGGTTTTAACCGTCCTAGTTATTTATTTTTTGGTGAGCTTGGCCATCGCGCTCATTGTGCCAGCGAACGAACTGCTGGGTTCAACAGCGCCTTTTGCATTAGCGGCAACAAAGGTAATGGGCCCAGTTGGTGGCGCTATTATTACTATTGGAGCCCTTATCTCGACCCTAGGGTCTCTTAATGCAAATACACTAACAGCAGGGCAGGTACCTTTGGCAGCTGCAAAGGATCATTTGCTCCCAGTTAAATTTCTGACTTTAAGTTCAACAGGCACGCCAATATTCTCGTTCCTTGTGTCTGGCGGATTTATGTCCCTTTTGTTATTACTTAATTACACCAAGGGTTTGGTTGCTGCATTTACCTTTATGGCGATGTTATCAACATTGTCTACGTTGATGGCCTACGCATTCTCAGCAGTCTCTGAGTTCTACTTTTTGAAGAGAGATCAGCCAGGCCCGGCGCGAAATCGAGCAATTGTTCTCTCGGTTGCAGCCTTCCTGTATTCCTTTTTTGCTATTTGGGGTGCAGGGGTAGAAGTTGTATTTTATTCCTTCATGCTAATTATCATTGGCATGCCTTTTTACGCACTCGTTCGAGAAGACGCTAGAGACCTATAGTATGAATCAATTCAATGAATATTCCGCCATAGCGCAGGTTGCTGTGCGCAACACTGAAAATGCTTTTATTAATCAGCAAAAACTACGAGACGAATGGAAACCTCTTCGTTTCCATGACATGCCGGATATTGATGAGGCTCATAACGAGTATGATCAGTTCAGACGTGTTTTACAGAAGTCTGGTGCAAACATTATTGATCTTCCGAGTGATGAAACTCTGACCATTGACAGCATTTATACTCGAGACAGTATTTTGATTAGCCCAAAAGGGTTAATACTTTGCAATATGGGTCGAGCCAGCAGGACGCCTGAGGCAAGATCTAATGCTGAAGTTTATAAGTCTTTTGGCCATAAAGTTGCTGGTGAAATTGTTGCTCCTGGAACGTTGGAGGGTGGTGATTTTATTTGGGTTGATGAACATCATGCCGCCGTTGGTCTTGGTCCGAGAACAAACAAAGAGGGGATTGCTCAGTTGCAGGCTATTTTGGGTGAAGAGGTAGATTTACATATCGTTGAATTGCCGGCTCCAGAACACCCTGATGATGTGTTGCACCTTATGTCGATTATTTCTCCTCTGGATAAAGATTTAGCATTGATCTATCGCACGTTGATGCCCACTCAATTTATTGAGTGGCTCGAGCAATTGGGCATAGCCTTTGTTGATGTGCCAGAGGCTGAGTATCTGCCAATGGGTTGCAATGTTCTCGCACTAGGGCCAAGACAAGTATTGATGTTAGAAAACTTACCTAGTGTTAAGGCTGGGTTAGAGGTTGCAGGCTGTTCTGTGACAACCTACAAAGGGTTAGAGATCAGTCGCAAAGGCGAAGGCGGACCCACCTGTTTGACTCGTCCTTTAGTGCGAGGGTAATCAGGCTGCATCAAACCCTGCTTTAGCGTCTCGACCGCACTCAGTGCAGCGTGTATATTTGTCTTATTAACCCAACGATTAAAAATCATGCAGAGATACGTTAGAAAATTTACGATGATGATCATTCTGCTGCTGGTCGCGGGATCTTGTGCCGAGCAATCTAAAGAAACCCGAATATTGGCAGATTGGTCATCCCCTGCGGGACAAAATTCTGTTTCACCTAACTTAAGTCTGGATCTTAGTGGATCTCCAATTTTGAGTTGGATGAAAGTTGGAGAGAATACTGTTGCTCTTGAGTACTCGCGCTGGGAGGGTAGTCGTTGGTCGAGTCCAGTTACTGTGGCGAAAGGTGATAATTGGTTGGTTAATCGCGCTGATTTCCCGTCAGTTGTGCAGTTAACTGAATCGCTATGGGCTTCGCATTGGTTGGTCATGACAGACCCTGCTATATTTGCGTACGATGTTGCTGTAAGCCTATCAACAGATGGTGGAGTTACTTGGGATGCTCCACTGACGCCACATACAGATGGAACTTTCAGTGAGCATGGCTTCGTTAGTTTCTTTGTCAATGGAGATGACGTCGGCGCAGTCTGGCTCGATGGGCGAGAAATGGTTGCAACTCATGGTCTATTAATGTCAGCTGGCGGCGCACACGGTAGCGCTGGTGGCATGACGCTTCGCTCGACGCAAATTAAAAGCGATGGAACTCTGACCAAAGACCAAGTTATTGATAGTTTGGTTTGTGATTGTTGTCAGACGGATATAGCTCAGTCTGATCAGGGCCCTGTGTTGGTTTTTCGCAATCGAACTAACGATGAATACCGAGATATTTATTTCTCACGCATGATTGAAGGGCAGTGGAGTGAACCCAAACCAGTATCTGTGGACGGATGGAAGATTGCTGGATGTCCGGTCAATGGTCCATCTGTAGCGACAAATGATGAGGCGACAGCTGTTGCTTGGTATACCCAAGCCAAGGGTTATGGTGAGGTTAAATTGGCTGTTTCTAGAGCTGGTGTTGACTCATTCTTTGATCCATTAGTTGTTGATGAAGGGGATTCTGTTTTAGGACAAGTAGGGCTGGCTGTAACGTCTAATGGCGGATTTCTGGTGAGTTGGATGACCTTCTCAGAGGGCACTGCGGGTCAACTGAATCTTAGATATGTTGATAGAGAAGGCGTGGCTAGTTCAGTCTTTGAGGCTACCAAAATTAACATGACACGCAGAGCAGGTCTGCCTCAGATGGTCCTCTTTGATAATTTGGCCGTAACGTCTTGGACTGGGGGTGGTGATACTAATAAAGCTGTTGAGGTGGCCACGACCCAGTTTGATACCCTTTAAACATATGTCCAATTTTTAAATGTATAGGAGCATTCGTTGACTTCACAGCCCACCCTAACTAGATGGCGACAATCAGCAACTATCGTCTTCACACTCTTTTTATCACTTGCATCCCAATCATGCAGCGTTGCAGAAACCTTTAGTAACTCTGATCCAGCTGCTGCTCCCAAGTCGTTTTCGGAGTTTATCAAATGGCGAATGACCAAAGATTCTCCCCCTGAAAGAGTTTCTATTGAACTTTCTAATGATTGGGAAAAACTAAAACCTGACTCTGCCAACTATGCTGTTTGGATTGGTCATGCTACTTATTTGATCAATAATGGTGATTTAACGATTCTCACTGATCCTATTTTTTCGGAGCGAGCTTCCCCTGTTGGATGGGCTGGTCCGGAGCGACTCATTCCTCCCGCCATACCCATAGAGCGTCTACCACACATTGATGCAGTAGTAATTAGTCATAATCACTATGACCACCTAGATCTGCCCAGCCTTAATGCATTGCAGCTAACTAACCCAAATCTTGTTATTTTGGTTCCTCAAGGGGACAAAGATTTGCTGGTGGGGGAGGGATTAGACAATGTTACCGAGTTTAGATGGTGGCAAACTAAGCGTATTAAGCAAACCGACTTTACTTTCACTCCTGTGCAGCATTGGTCCGGGCGCGGTATTACAGGTAGAAATAGTAGCTGGTGGGGAGGATGGTATATGCAAAGCTCAAACTTATCCCTTTACCATGCAGGCGATACGGGTTACTCAAAAGACTTTTTGGATACCAGGCAGCGCTTGGGTGCCCCTGATTTTGCCTTCGTACCCATCGGTGCGTACAAGCCAAGATGGTTCAT
>Ga0206130_10004920_pt1 | contig 16094 bp, 13 predicted proteins | sample Helgoland_Spring_9_FD_148637 | JGI IMG/M metagenome (GOLD analysis project Ga0206130, IMG submission 148637) | Pelagic subsurface seawater microbial communities from Kabeltonne, Helgoland, North Sea - Helgoland_Spring_Bloom_20160512_1 | ecosystem: Environmental > Aquatic > Marine > Epipelagic ... | reverse complement strand
GATTTATTATGAAGTAATTGTAAAATCTCTTCTAATTTCTCAGTTGATTGATAATACCTCTGAACTGTTTTCATCCCTCTTTGAAGAAAATAAAATTTTGCAAAGTAACGCTCTAAGTTTTTTTCAAAGACAGCTGCTTCTTTTCTTTTGAAATTATTAAACTTTTCTTTTAATCTTCTATTTTCTTCTTCTGACTTTTGTAGTTTCTTTTCAGTCGCTTTTTTTTCTTCAATAATTCTTTGTATCTTGTCATTCAATTCATCATTATCAGATATATAAGAATTGGCTAGCTCTTCATAGATCTTTAACTCTTCAGACATGTCTTTATCAGAAATTGAGTCGTGCGCTTCTTTGTCATGACTCAAGAATGATTCAAGACTTATTAGATGTTTTGCTGCCTCAGTTACTCTTAAAATGTCTTCAAACATATTTTTTATTAAGTCATCTGGTATGTCTAAATCAAACCTAAACCAGTAATCATATTGAACATTATTAGGTGCAGGTCTATAGCTCTTCTTACACTCAAAATCGAACTCACCCCAGCGATCTAGAAAAGTTTTTTTAGTCGAATCAATAGAGCTATTTATTGGTCCCGGACTAAGATAGGTAGTTATCTCTGGTGGTAATTCTATTGTTTCATTATCTATATTTACTGTAGTATCTGTATGCTGTATAGCACCTCTTGCTGGATTAGCATCGAGACATTCATAATCACCCGGATTTGATAAAATAGCTTTTATATTATCAATTCTCTCATCCGATTCATTTACAGTTACATATGAGTAGTAGAAACTCCTTTCAAAGTACCAATCCTCTTCGTATTTAGGGAAAGAAAAGTTTGGGATTTCTGAATAATGAATTTGTTTAACTAGAATCTCTCGAGGCTCCTGATCTTCTTCAATAACTCTTAACTGACTGGAATTATTTGTGTTTACTTGAATTTCAATTGGCTTTGCTTGAGAGTTGGTTTTAGTATCGATATCTGTATTCTGTTTGTCGCTATTAAGGACTTCATTAAGGGGTTTTGATTTATCCGGTGCTAGAAAATTAATAGCAGTATCGCTAAACATAGGTGCATGAAGCCTTGATAGCTTAGATAATGCCTCATCTCTTTGCATCAAAGGGCATTCAGTTGATTTGCGAGTATTCTCCTCAGGCTCTCTTAAGTTGATAAAATTACCTTGATATAAAGGATAGACACGACCAGAAATATTAACCCCTGCGGTCATTTCTTGCATTTGGCGTATAGATCTAGGAAAGAAATAAGTTGAAACATTATTTGATTCATCAATATAGTGAACTTTTACCTTATGCGACATTTAATCTGATTTCTTCAAAGAGATTACTCTTCTAGAGTAAATTGTTGAATTTTTTCTAAGCTTAGTGATTCCACACCTATACCCTCAATACTACCAACAACACCGGTTATAGAGTCAGCTAATCTATCTAGAACTTTTTCTCGTCTGTTCCATTTTGTTTTGTAAGCATTTTTTTCTTTTACCATTTCCTCATTAAGATCTTGGTAAACTTGGCCCATGGCTTGTATCTGATTTATAAAGTCACCTGTTACATACTCTAATAAATTATCGATGGGAGCTTTAGATTTAAAGTTTTCTAAGTTTTTCTGGTTTGCCTGCCTTAAAACTCCATCTCTTAGAGCCCTAACTAGGCCAATTACATGAGGACCTGGCTTGCAAAGCCATATTCTTTTATCAATTTGAGCTAATATATCCTTTTCTTTAGCTGGAAATGCTTTACTAACAAGAATACCAATATCCGATCCATCTTCATTCAAATCAGATTTTAGTTTTTCTATCCAATTGTTTGACCAACTCTTTGTACTTTTCGATTCAAAGAGAATGGCGCCAGCTTCAAAGCCACCGTCTGTAAAAATAACATGCTTAATATCTGCGCCCCTTTGCCCTTTTTTTATAGGTGAAAAGGTATCATTAGGAAAAGCCTGCTCTAGATGATCTTGTAAAAGCTCTTCTGCTATCTCACCCTGTATTTCTACAGACTGATCTTTTGTTTTACTAATTGCCTTAGAAATGCCTGATTGACTGTCCTCGAGCCCTTTAACAGTTCTCTCTAATTTTAATTCAAGCGCTTTATTTTTTGCCTCAAGCTCTTGTATTTCTCCGCTTGATTCTTCTATTCCTTGATTGATGAGCTCTTCAGCTAAATCAACTTGAGAGAGATCAATCTCATTAATTTCACCACATTTGCCACAAATAAACTCAGCCATAACTAACCCTCACTAAATAATAAATGTGCTTATATACTAATCGCCTTGTCTATTGCAGACAAGTTCAAGATTTATTATTAATAATAAGAAATAAGAATTTAATTTTTTATATGAAAGATTAAAAAATTATATTAATATCATTTAATGATAAAGTTATCTGAACTTGGTCTTAAGAAAACTTATAAAACTGATAATAGTAATTTGATTAAAGATTTCTATATCAAGGCTCTCTCAGAATGCACTCAATACGATAGAGCTACTTTTACATTTGGTTCATCAATACTTTCAGTTGCAGCAAGAGGATTAGATGGGCTTATCGATAACGATGGCAGAATGCGACTAATTATTGGCCAGATTCCGTCAAGAGATGATTACGAAGCATTAGAAGATGGTTCTAAGATGCAAATTTATCAAGATGATTGTCTTGAGCATTTAAAGTCGCTTTTAGCCTTATCTAGGACTAGTTCATTATCAAAACATCGACTTGATCTACTTAAATATTTTATTGGAGCTAATCGTTTAGAGATAAGGTTCGCTGCTGCTAAAGCAAAAGGAATATTTCATGACAAATCAGGAATTATTTATGGAAGGGATAACGAAAAAATAGCATTTATGGGTTCAAGTAACGAAACTCTTTATGGTACTGATATTAATTGGGAGAGAATAAATGCTTATTTTAGCTGGGAAGATGCTTATAGTGACTATGGTCAAGAAATTAATGATGATTTTGAAAGTCTTTGGAAGGGTCATTATTCCTCAAAATGTAAACTTATAGAGTTACCAAATGAAGAAATAAAAAAAGCAATTGGAGTAAAAAGTTCATATGTTGGTGATTTTGAAAAGCCTTCCACAAAAGAGCTAATTTTAATAGATTCTGAAGAACAAAACCTCACTCCAATGATTCCAAGCAAGATTGGAGATAACGATTTTGAAATTCGGGACTATCAAATAGAAGCATTGAGAAACTGGAAAACCGCTGGATATAAAGGCGTTATGGCGCATGCAACGGGATCTGGAAAAACTATTACAGCAATATATGGAATTACTAGAACTTTTTTAAGTGGTAACACTAATGTTGTAGCTATTGTAGGTGTGCCATATACGATACTAGCAGAACAATGGGCTGATGAATTTAAACTGTTTAATATTAAACCAATTCTATGTTTTGGTAATTCATCTAGCTGGTTCTCTAAGGTTAGTAATAGATTAAGTGAGCTAAGCATATCATCTACAAATCAATTGGTTGTCCTTATTGTAGTCAATGCATCCATTTTTATGGATAGATTTCAACAAGTCTTGAGTGATTTAGATAAAGAGTATGGATTATTAAAGGAACAAACTATTTTTATCGGTGATGAATGCCATGAGTATGCTGGCAAGAAAGATATTAATAAACTACCAAATTGCTCTAGAAGATTGGGATTGTCTGCAACACCTTTTGTAGAAAAAGATAGAGAAGACTCAATAAAAAAAGATAATAATTTAAAAAGCTACTTTGGAGAAACCTGCGATACTTTTGAACTTGCCGACGCCCTAGAAGAAAAATTCTTATGTCCTTATGAGTATCATCCAATTATTGTGCATCTTAATGAAGAGGAGGAAGAGCAATATGGAAAGTTATCAGCGCAAATTGCTCAAATTATCTCTGATCCAAAAAATCTTACCAATGAGGGTCTAAATATATTAGCGGGTTTACGATCTCGACTTATAGGTTCGACTGAAGAAAAGTTTATAAAGCTAAAATCATTAGCAAAAGAATTAAACTCTCCAACCAATACTCTAGTTTTTTGTGGTGATGGAAAAACTGAAGAAATAGATGAAAGTGAACAAAAAGATAAACAGCGTGCTAAAACTATTTTAGATTCAGTTGGGTGGAGAACAAGAGAATTTACTGCAGAGGTTTCTCAAATTGAAAGAGCTAGCAGAATAGAAGATTTTAAGGATAAAGATATTAATGCACTGATTGCTATTAAAGTTCTTGATCAAGGAGTAAATATTCCAGCTATAGCTACAGCCATTATTTTGGCAAGTACACGCTCTAAAAGACAATATATTCAAAGATTAGGAAGGGTTCTAAGAAAGTCTAAAGGTAAAAAAATGTCTTATATTTATGATTTTATAGTATTACCCCGTGATCATAAAAATAGAGAGCTTTCTGAAAGCTTAATAAACTTAATTAGTGAAGAAAGCGTTAGATTTGAAGAATTTGCTAAAAATGCTGATAATTATGATAAATTATCTGTTAATAAAATAAACATATTTGGTGAAATGACTAGTGAGCAATAAAGAGCACGACATTATAGATAAATTATTATCGGAGCTTTTTAATGATAAAAGAGAGAATGCATTGCATCTAGCAAGCGGTGATTATAAGTCATCTGCAAAAAAAATTATTACATCACATCTCGATAACATTACTGATGAAACTCAAATCCCTGAAGCTTAAGAATTTTAGACGGTTCTATGGGGAGCAAGAGATTGTTTTTTCCACAAGTGATAAAAAAAAGATTACCCTCATTCATGCAGAAAATGGTGTAGGCAAGACCAACATCTTAAGAGCTGTCCATTGGGTTATGTATGGCGAATTGATTGCTACAGAGACAGAGAATACAAATAAATCTGATATTGTTAATTCAACCCACAAGGAAAATGTTAAAAATAAAAAAGAGTCATTTGATTGCCATGTTATTTTGCATATAGAAGACCAGGGTCAGTCTTATGAATTAAAAAGAACTCTAGATAGAGATGGCAAAAATGATATTTTTAAAATTTGGTATGGAGATGAAAAAAGTGTAACTGAAGCTGAAAGAAATCTAACTGTTGAAAGGATACTTCCTAAAGGTCTTGCAAAATATTTTTTCTTTCAAGGTGAGAGTTTAGAGACTATGACCGATTCAGGTACCGATGTTGGGGCAGCTATAAGCAACATTCAAGGCATAGATGATGCAAAAGAAGTGCTAGAACAACTTAAAAAAAATCACCTTCTGCTTGAACAAAAGTTTGGAAAGAAAATAAGGCTTGATGCTGAAGCAAGAGATACTAAAGCTAAGATAGATAAATTAAGAGAATCAGTAGCAAGGCGTGATAAAGCCCTTATTGGACATAAGGAAGCTAGAGACAAAGCAAATAGCATGGTTAAGGATTGTTATGAGTTATTAAAAAAAAGTGGAACTGAAGTTTTAAAAATTAAAATTAAAGAGAATGAAGATAAAACAAAGTTACTAGATATTAAAAAACGTGACTTTGACAGACATCTGCACACAAAAAACAAAAGTATTCAAGATTTCTATAGCGGTGTCATGACAGCCAATGTTGCAGCTATTGCAAGAGATATCAAAGATGATTTGCAGCTTGCTGGTAAATTTCCTCATAAACTTTCTCGAGACTTAATTACGCAAATATTTAAAGATAAAAAGTGTATTTGTTCGAGGTGTGTAGAAGTTGGTTCAGATGAGTGGAAAGCTATTGAAGAATGGAACAAAGAAGCTGGTGATCCCAAGCTAACAGATCGCTTCTCACAAGTAGGAAATATAGCTCAGGACACTCTTCCTCAATCAAAAAAGTTTCAAGAAAGTCTAGAAAATCATGAGGCTATATCGAATGGCTTTGAAACTGACATTAAAAATCTTAAGGAAGATTTAAAGGAGCTAAAAGAATTTTTAGCTGACAAGGATCCTAAGAAAGCAGCTTTATATGAAAAAATGGTTACTGATAACGAAAAAAATAGAGACCAAGCAAATGAACAGATTGAATTATTAACAGCAAGTAAAGAGCTTGAATTAAAAGAATTAAGTCCATTAGAACGTCAATATGAGAACGTTATCAATAAATCTCAAATACCTGATTCTGAGAAAAATGAGATTAAGTTTCTAAAACGAGCAAAAGAGAGAATGGAATATATCATTGAATCCCAACAGGGAGAAGCTGAGAACTTTATAAAAGAAGATCTACAAAAACTTATCTCAAAGCATGCCAATAAATCCTTTAAGTTAGAATTTGATGATGATTTTGTACCATCTTTAAAAGAAAAAAATATTGGTGATTCATGGACTGCAGCCGATGCCAGTATGGGAGAAACTTTGCTTCTTAATATTGCTTTTGTAACTAGTATGATTGAATACTCAAAACATAGAAAAGATTTAGCTAAAGAAGATAAATTTTCCATTCATGGCCTGGAAGCCCCGCTTTTATTAGATGCACCATTTGGCGATGCTCAGACTTATAAACAAAATATAGCAGATATATTGGTTAATTCACCAGCAGAGCAAGTAATCATTATGTGTGCTAAAGGATTTTATCAGGGCTCATTTGAAGAAAAAGTTATTGACCAAATAGGTTCGAGATATATTGTAGAAAATCATGCAACTCCATCAGAAATGAAAAAAGAATTTAAAGATGGTGAAGATAATAATAAGATTAATATAAATGGAAAAAATCATGTTCAATTTTTTGTAGATAAAGATCATGGTTGGTCAAAATTAAAGAAAGTAAATGGCTAATATTAGAATTAAAAAAAAATATGCTAACTTGGTAGATGATTGCTATGGTGCAACTGCCCCATTTAGAACTCAGGCGCAATTAGCAAGTTTTTGTGCAATGTATGCGTTTAATAAGTCTGTAAAAATAACTAGTGCTAAAGTTACCGGCGGTCAAGAAATAAGAGATAACGTCTTAGATGATATTGAATATAGAACTCAGATTGAAATGCTTGCTGTAGCTCATACTAAAGAACCTGAGATTTTGCTTGATGATGAGGAGGCAAAAAACAAAAGATATAAAATTTTTGAAGATTATGTGAATGCTGGGCTTGAAATCTTTCAAGAAAAGAAAGATAAGCGTCCACTAGATACCAATGGTTTGGATACGGTTTTATCTATTTTAAGAGAACAAACTAAAGACAATCTTCAGGTTGAATCTGGTCAAGGTATGGCAGAACCTGACTTTTAATCAGTAGCGATATCTCTAAAACTACTAATATCATTAATCTGTCCATACATCTTATTAACCCCATTTTTTAGGTGATATCGTAAAACCTTAGTTAGGTTAGCTTTGGTAAGTGCTAGACCTAGTTTGTTGCATTCTTGGACCAATAAATCCTGGTAAATCTTGAAATTCTTGCCAGCAAAAACCATCCATGTCATCTCTACATCCAACTTATCATCTTCAGTGAAAATAACTTCTTCATTCAAGCTCAAGCTATAACAAAAAGCCCATCGAGCAAATATATTCCAATTATCTAAACCTGTTAAACCTTTAAGCCTAGATATAGAATTTTTTTCTTTGTAGCTTAAACGCACCTTGTCTATCATTACTTCCACTAGAAATAACCCTCTTGAATTACCCCTGTACCTGTCTCTTTTTTATTTTCAGAACAAATATACTCTTTACCTACATAGGGTTTAAATGTTTTATAGTACTGTCCAATAATTTCCTCATCGGTACTCAGAATAATTGTTTGTGGGCCTGCTTCTGGAAAGTATTTAGTAATTAATTGATTCCTATGTTTAGAATCCAATCTTCCCAATGGAGTATCTATTATAACCGGGATGCTTGTCTTAGATAGCTCAGAGAGGCTCCATAAAATACTAATAGCTAAGATTTGCCTCTCTCCTGCTGATAAATCAATAAGTTCAATATTCTTAGCTTTTACATCTTTAGCAGAGAGTATGTAAGTATCTCTTTCAATACTAAAGCTCTCTACAAAACTTTCCTTTCTTATAAGATACTTAAATTTTTTTGTAATTAATTTTTCAATTGAGCTTAATGATCTAGCAACTATTTCTTTATTAAACTTCTCTAGAATATTTTCTATGTATTTAATACGTTGTAATTGTTTTGATTGAACAGATTCGGCTTGTAATTTATCTACTTCAAAATCAAATGCTTTTTTAAACTTAATATTTAGAATTTTATCTTCATTAAAATCATCTTCTAATGCAAGAACAAGACCTTCTATTTCAGATTCAATATTAGCCATAGTCTTAATGAGATCATCTCTCTTTTTGAACATGGTTTTGGAATCTTTGGTATCTGGAACTCTAGCTATAGATCTTTCTAATTGTTCTATTTTTAATAGCACTTCATTTAATAAGCTTTGATCAATCAGAAAATTGCTCATTTCATTTTCAATCTCATTACTCAAAGTAAGATGATCATCAGCTGACGAAATAAAATTATTTTGGGTGACATCTGGTTTGTTTGCTTTTAAGTTCTTCATTGAGTCTGAAAGGAAATCTTTAAGATGATTAAAGGCTTTGGCATCTTTAAGCTTTTTCATCTGCCTAAGGATTTCTTTATCTCGAACCTCATAAGCATCCATGATGTTTTCATAGTCATTCAACCTGCCTGACTCATTAGATAATTTTGCTATATTATCTAAACGATCTCTAACTAAGCCCAAGGGCATAGAGCCGGAGACTATAGCTCTTTGATTTTTTAATAGCTCATCTTTTTTAATTAAAAGGGCTTGGAGTTCGGACTCAAGGGCCTGTGCTTTATCAAGTTTTTTAAGTCCATATGCATCAAATTTTGTTTCTAGAATATCAAATTCTTTATTTAATTTATTGAGCATACCTTGGCTTTTATCTAGTGCTTTTTGATTGGCTTTAGCTCTCTTGCTAAGAGCAGATATATTCTGATCTATGATTTCAAGATCTGAGCTTGCATCTGCATCAAAGCTTTTGATTATTCTTTTTTTTAAAATTTTAAGATCGTCTTCCAAATCCTTAATTAGATCAGCCCCAAATAAGGTTTGTATGCCTTGTATTAATAATACTGATGTATTTTTTGGGTCTGCGTAGTGAAGAATTTTTTCACCATCAAACAAGAACAATTTACTTAAACTCGGTGAGATGATCTGAGAAATAAATTCAATCCAGTTTTCAGATAGATCGATATCTACGATATTATTTCTCTGGACTTCAAAATATTCTTTTAATCCTTTCGTTGTATTTTTCCAAGATCTAATTAAAACAATATCTTCAGTGATATCAATATCATCCGATAAATTAATAGTAAATTTAATGGCAGTGCCCTCACTATCATTACAATTTCTATTTATCTTGCTCTTGAGATATTTAGAATAAGATATAGATTGATTTTCTTTATGAAGGTTACTTTGAGAGCCAAATAATGCAATTTGTATTGCCTCAAAAATTGTTGTTTTTCCACTTCCATTTAAACCACCAACTAAAGTAACTCTTTGAATCGAAGGTTGTGCAAAAGCAAGGTCGTGTTGGCCTTTAAAAATACCATAATTAGTAATTTCTATAGTCTTAAATATCAAGCCTGAACTCCCTCATAATCATTAATAGCTTTAAGTTCAACTACTTCTATAAGACCTTCTCGTTCTGAAGCTGCTTTTAAGACTTCTTCTTTTTTAACATATATAAATCGATTCAACTCGGCTTCAAGTTGATTAATAAACCCCCTTCTAACTCCCTTAAACTTTAGATTCATTTCTTGGACCAGCATATTTCGTACTAATTCATATTCACGTCTATTATCTCCGCATAGAGTTTCTAGAAGATTCAGATTGTTATCATCAAGCACCCTGGCTGTTCTATAGGACTTACCTTCATAATCTTTCCCTTTAATTCTCTTAAATATACCTGGTATTACATCCTCTATTTCTTTTTTGTCTTCTATCCAAATTCTTCTTATCTCTTCAAGTTCTGCATGGTCAATAAGTTGAATGCTTTGGCCCTTGCCCTCTTTGTCAAACTGGGATTGTATTTGAACTTCTGCAGACAGTATTTTCTCTAAAAGATCTATCCTTTTTTTGTGAGTATACGGACCATGAACTACATCTATTTTTTCTTCTTTATTTTTATAAAAGGCAACCTTACCATTCATTCGAACGAACTCTCTAGCTTCTTTATCTTTTAGCCGATCAGTTTCTGATTTAAAGTCTAATTCATTTCTGATTTTTAATAGAGGCATCATCCATTCTTTATCTGTGTCATTTTGGATCATGGCAGCCATAGACTTGTCTTGAGTTACCAGAGTGCAAACCCAGCAACCAAACCTACTTGAACCACAACTAGGGGTAGAAGTATCAACAACTATTGGACACTCATTATCTTCACTACCTGCCGCATACAAAGCCTGCAATTCTTGATTGGAATGATCCCAGGGATTTTTATACTTATGCAAGAACTGCCAAACATCATCCTGAGACCAATCCTCTATTGGAGAAGATACATAGCAATTTTTTAAGTCATTATGTGGTTTAAATTTTTCTGATGATTTTAATTTATGCTTCTTGATACTAGCAGCCCTTGCTGCACTTTCTGCTGTTCTTACACCTAGTAACAATACAACATCCCCATGCTTACTTACTCGGCTTTTAATGAAATCAGTTGAGGGTTTTATTTTTAATCTGTCTGTGCACCATCTCATACCTCTTCTAGGAGATGGATATCCCCTTCCAAGTAACTGAACCCAAAATCGATCTTTAATAACAGGTTTTATAAGATGCGCTGATATTGGTAAACCTCTTGATTCTGATGCTAAATTAATTTTATTTATAGAATTTTCAACCCAAGTAGCAACTACTGGATTTTCAACCATGGTATCGGTTGTAACAATGTATAGATTCTTATGCCTCTTGTTTTTTGGAAGTTGCTCTACAGCCATCCATGCAAGCTGAGTTATGACCGTTGAATCTTTACCACCACTATATCCAATAACCCAGGGCCTTTTGTCAGCCAAATAATCATCCTGCATTTCTTTAATTTTGGCAGCTATAACTTTTTCAACGCTTCCTTTTTCATTTTTAAAGATAGATTTAGACATATTTTGCTATATAAGTTTTAGATATATAAATGATATTATTGTTCCTAATTATACAATGTACAATTATATAAAAATTAACTCAAATGAAAGAATATTTAGACTTTAATGCAACCACTCCAGTTTCAAAAGAAACTGCGCGAATTATGCATAATTTTCTGGTTGATGACTTCGGTAATGCTGGAAGTAGAACTCATGAAAGTGGTTCAAAGGCTAAAAAAGCTATTTTAGAAGCTAGAGAAGAAATTTCAAATATATTTGATGCAGATTTTTCTGAGTTAATTTTTACTAGCGGTGCTACTGAAAGCAATAATATTGCAATTTTAGGATTAAGAGAATTTGCAAAAAATAATAATAAAAATCATATTATTAGCAGTCAAATAGAACATAAAGCGGTTTTGGATCCCCTCCAAATCATGGAGTCTGAAGGTTTTGATGTTACCTATATTAAACCAAATAAAAATGGGGTCATTCAAGAAAAAGATGTTGTTGCTGCTGTAAGGAAAGATACCTTCTTAATTTCAATTATGCATGCCAATAATGAAACTGGTTCAATTAACCCAATAAATAATATCTTTAGAAAAGCAAAGGAAAAGAATTCAGAGTTATTCTGTCACTCTGATGCTGCACAAACATTTGCCAAGACTACCTTAGACTTTACCAGCAAAGATATTGATATGTTTTCTATAAGTGCTCATAAATTTCATGGGCCAAAAGGTATTGGTGCTCTCTTGACTAGAAAAAGTGATGGGATATCTCTGCCATTAAAACCTTTGATGTTTGGTGGTGGTCAAGAAAAAGGTCTTAGGCCTGGAACTTTACCTGTTCATCTTATTGCTGGAATGGGACATGCATCCCTAAATTCGCATAAAAAATCTCAAAAATGGCATGAAGAATGTTCAACAATAAAGAATGCTGCTCTTAATGCTTTTGCTAATATGGATCATATGATTTATGGCGATTTGGAAAACACTCTCCCCAATACTCTTTCAATTTCATTTGCAGATATCCATGCAGAAGCTTTAATTATTTGCTTAAAGGATGTGGCGGAGATTTCAACCGGATCTGCTTGTACTTCAGCGTCATATTCACCTAGCCATGTATTAACTGCTATGAGCCTAGATGAAGCCGAGGCAAATAGGGTTGTTAGGTTTTCTTGGGGTCCTAGAACTAATTCTGATGTCTGGAATAAGATCGCAGAACGTATAGAAATCCTTCTTTAAATTGTTAGTCCTTCCTCTTATAAACCCAATTACTTTCAAAGCCATGAGAAGATGCTGTGTTTATTTGTTTAATTAATCTATCTTTATATTTTTTCTCTACAAGCACGAAATCAAAAGAATCATCTTTAATTCCAAGGAAATTTTTATACTGTGCAAGCACCTTAGTAAAATTATTTTTTAAATTAGACTCAGAAATAAATTTTAAAAACTTAATCTGTAAATGAACGAATTCTTGAATATACCTCTTACTAGGAAGAATATTACTTTTTGAACTATTAGCATTTTTAAATTCACTCCCTGAAAAGTTACTTTCGACCGGTATCAGATTCCAAAATTCATTGTGGGCGGTATAACTAAAAGGAATAAAGTGATCTAGAGCAAAGTTATTACCCAGCAAAGGCCTGCATGTATATATACAAAATACCTTGTGTGATTCCATGAAACTTTTCCATGCATTTCTTTGTTTAGTGAGATCTCTTGAGATATTAGGTTTAATCTTATTACTAATATTTGGCATAGATGGATTCCTGCTTGCCAGATAATCAATCCAGTGTCGCTCCATCCAGCCAACAATAATTGGCATATTCTCTTCAAAGTAATTCATCCAAACTTTGTTCAAAATGATCTTTCTTGCTCCAAGAGAGCTCTGCGTGTGTGGATTTAGATCATCAAGACTAGTGTCTATTGAATACAAGCATTCGGAACCTAAATGAGATAGCTCGACAGTAAGCTTGTCCTTTATACCATCTTTTTTACCTCTAAGCTCACTTGAAAAGAATCCCCGAAGGACTCTTTGAGGCACATACACCATAATTTGTTTGTACTCATTAAAATCTAAAGAACTTAAAATGGTTTTAATTTTCTTTTTATCGTTGATCTCGTTTATTTTCTTAATTTCAGAATGAGCATCAACTGCTTTTTGAATATATGACTCAACCTGATCTTGGCTTCCAAAGCTTAATTTCCAGAATAATATTAGTCTCCAGGAGTTCGTTAACATTTCAAGTGCAATTTCTTCAAAAGTGAACGTATTTTTTTTAAAGTTAGTCTCTTTAACAAGCTCTATTAGAGACCTTAAAAAAAGGTACTTATACGAATTTGTCATGCTTACAAGAGCATTACTTAATCCTGATATCATCATATTTTTAAGTCCAGTAATCTGCTTTCTCTGGAATAATCCATCTTATACCCCCTCTTGGATCTTTAACATCATTAGAATATCTGGGGATTATATGCACATGGAAGTGTTCAATTGTTTGCCCTGCAGTAATTCCATCGTTAATGCCAATATTAAAACCATTACAATTATATTGTTCAGTTAAACTTTTTTGCGTCTGTCTGATAAGGTTCCATAACTCTTCAGCAAATTCTTCTGAGAGCTGATCCAAATATTGAAAATGACCTTTTGAAGTAATAAGGGTATGTCCATCAGAAATAGGAAAAAGATCTCTAATGACATTAAAGTTTTTGCTTTCTCTTATTATTCTTTTCTTTGGTAGTGAACAAAATATACACATATTACTTTATGAACTTTTATATATCTATTAAATTAAATCATGGAAATCTTGACCCCAGGTTTTACCATATTGATAAAATAAAGGATCAGAACATATTACATTTATATGACATTTTGAGTTCATTCCTAGTCGTAGTCTAGTTAGAGCTGTATACACTAATTTACTTTGCTTGGCCTCACTTACACCAGCATTTCTTGGAAGAATTTGTATTACCAGCATTGGACCTTCAAAGCCCTTAATACTGTAAACAGTCGTTGCTTTTATTTTTTCATCAGATAGATCAAATGCGACTTTTGCAGATCTTCCCGAATTACCTGAATCAAAAAATGTGTGTGCGACTTTAATGCCCTTCTTTATAATTGTATTGACCACTTCCTTACCAGGCTTTATAGATAAAGATAAGAATAAAATATTTGCATAAGCAAATTCTTCTGTTAAAGGCATCATTTCAAGAATATTTTTTAAACATAAATTATTATTCTCATGCTCTTTAACTTGGTACCACGAAGTATTACATTCAGAAAAAATATCAGGCTCATACTCATTAACAGGATAATTAACTTCCTCGTCATCAGAAAGATGCATGTCTATAAAATCCTTAATTTTAGGGATATAGATAAAAGGCATTCTGTATGATTCTTTTAGGAAGTTCCAGGGTCCAGAGAACCCTCCTTCCACCATAACTTCATCAGTCCATGAACTATCTCTTTGATAGATATCTTGAGAGCCATCTTTAACCAAATAACCTTCACCCCCTTTTTTAATAAGCTTTTTGCATGCAAGCCACATATCAGGAACAAAGTCTGACCCCTCATCAACTAAAACAGCATCGTAACTTTCACTAGGCCCATAAGAAGCATCATTAAAGAATTGAAGAATGCGCTCAGGAACCAAAACCATATTGGACTCTCTTCTGTCTTGTCTTTTTTTATCATAACAACTATTCCAAACATCAATTCTATTGATATTTATAAAATAATTTTTAGCATAGTTATGAAACCACTGAATCTTCCATTTACCATTAGTTTCTTGAAAACTGGATTCATAATTTTTTAATCCTTTAAAAACCAAGGATCTTATATAATTAATTAAAGTGATGTTATAAGTTAGTATCAATACTGACTTCCCAGTTGATATAAGTCGAGCTGCCTTGAATGCTAATACAAGAGTTTTTCCAGAGCCTGCTGCACCTCTAATTCTTCTAAAACCAGTCTCTGTTCTTGTATCAACAAGGGTTCTTTGATGTCTATCAAGAGTAATAATTTCATCTAACTGATTTTTTTTAAAATCTGAAACTCTTAGCCAAGACCTTATATCATCTGCATACTCACTACAAAATGTTTCATCATTTGTATTTAAGAGAGGTACTGAGTTTATTAAGCAATTATTTTCAAAGTTATTTTTAGAAATGAAAGTAAAATTATTTAATTCTTTTTCGTTCACTATATCTCTTATCTCTTTATCATCTAATTCAATATCTGCAAAGGAATAAAATATAGATGTTTTTCCTTTATCTTTTAATCTCGGGCAATACAAATCTATAAACTGATTTTCTAAATATTTGATTCTTGCAAAAATATTTAAAGATCTTAAACCTGAGTCAATAACATGAATGCCTTTTGCATTATTTAAAAGAACAATGTCTGGATTTAGCCCATTTAAAAAGGGTGTGACATAAATTTCCCATTCATCTGGTAATTTTTTATCTATAAAGTCTACGAGATCAGCAAATTTTTGATTGTCTTCAATAATTTTTAAGTTACTTATATGTAGTCTATCTGGCTGGCTCAAAATAAAAAATTAGATTAGAACCAGCAATGAAAGAAAAATGATTAGAAGCATAGCAAATAAACTTTGCATCTCTAAAGTGTAGGCTAAAAGTAACATCATCGTAATTGAAGGCAAAAGAGAGGACATGACATATTTATCTAGCTGCTCTATTTGTTCAAATGTAAAGTCTTTGAAATCATAATAATCTTCTTTTAGCTTTTTAGCAGAAGCAACATAAACAGACGGAAAAGCCATAACTGCTGCTGCAGTTGAGCTATAAATCATAAATTGTCTTCTTGTTAATTCCACTCTTTAAAATATTATTTAAGTCTTTTCAATAATAAATTTTTTTAATAACTTATACAAATTTTCTCTGGTTAACTTAAAGGACATCTTAAGTTGCTTTTTGCTATATGAAGAATTTGCAGGGTCTTCATTCATCCAATGCAAGCTTTTAGCTTTAGTTGGGAGAAGTGGGCAAACTTCCTCTGCACAAAGGGTGATTGCAAAATCTAAACTATCAATAAAATTTTTATCTAAGTCGTC